>JAAUYH010226116.1_pt1 | contig 11389 bp, 8 predicted proteins | sample 7278061 | NCBI WGS metagenome assembly JAAUYH01 (sample SAMN14350203, study PRJNA611818) | marine sediment metagenome | isolation source: surface marine sediment (0.6m) | place: French Polynesia: Moorea | collected 2018-08 | reverse complement strand
CCCGGGCGGCGCTCGAGGTGCAGGACAGCCTGTTGCCCTACCTCGACGACGACCCGTCCGCCTTCGCGAGGGGCGAGACGGATGTGCCCGCGCTGGCCTATCTGCTGGTGGGCGTTTCGACCGGGTCCGCGCGCTTCATCGCCGAGACGAAAGATCCCGGCCAGATCGACGCACTGATGGATGCGATCGACGCGCGCTTCCGTGACTTCCCCGGCATGCGTGCCTTCTCGTCGCGCGGATCGATCATCAGCAGCAACGACGGCGGTACCCGCAGCGTCAATCTCGACATCTCGGGTCCGGATCTGTCGACGCTGTTCAGCGTGGCGCAGGCGGCCTTTCGGCAGGCCGAACGCGTGTTCGACAATCCGCGCATCGGCTCCGACCCGCGCTCGCTCGTGCTCGGTCAGCCGCTCGTCGAGCTACGGCCCGACTGGGATCGCGCCGCGGAACTCGGGTTCACGGCGCAGGAACTCGGCTATGCCATCGCCGCGCTCAGCGACGGCGCCTACGTCGACGAGTTCTTCTTCGCCGATGACAAGGTCGACATCTACCTGTACTCGAGCGCCCTCAGCGGTCAGTCTCTGGGCGCCATCCCGGACCTGCCGGTGTACGCGCCGCGCGGGGCCGTCGTACCGGTGCGCGCCGTTGCCGAACTGGTCGAGACGGTGGACACGGAAACGCTCAGGCGCGTCAACGGCCAGCGCACGGTGACGCTCAACATCATCCCGCCGCGCTCGGTGGCGCTGGAAACCGCCGTCGATACGGTGCGTGAGGATGTCGTGGGCGCGCTGCGGCGCGACGGTCTCATCCCGTCGGGCGTGAACATCGACCTGTCGGGCGCCAGCGACCAGCTCGACGCCACCCGCGAAGCCCTGTCGTCCAATTTCCTGGTGGCCGTGGCCATCAGCTACCTGGTGCTGGTGGCCATCTTCACCCACTGGGGCTACCCGCTGCTGATCCTGACGACGGTGCCGCTGGGCATCTCGGGCGGCATCATCGGCCTGGCCCTGCTCAACCTGTTCGTGCGCCAGCCCTTCGACATGATCACGATGCTGGGTTTTCTGATTCTCGTGGGAACCGTCGTCAACAATCCGATTCTAATAGTCGATCAGGCGCTGCGTAGCCTGCGGGAACGCTCGGCGAGCGCGGTGGAAGCGGTGAGCGCGGCGGTGCGGGCGAGATTGCGGCCGATGCTCATGTCGACCGTAACGACGCTGTTCGGACTGGCCCCGCTGGTGTTCATACCCGGCGCCGGCACGGAACTGTACAGGGGCGTCGGTGCCATCGTTCTGTTTGGGCTATTGTTTGCATTGGTCGTTTCGTTGACCTTCCTGCCCGCCCTGCTGGTGACCATACTGGCGTTCGTTCAGCGCAACCGCCAGTCGGCACAGGCGGTCGGCGAGCCTGGGGCTCGAAGCGGCGAAGCGCAGGCATCGGCATCGCCGGAAACGGGATGAATCCGACCACCCGCTGAGGTAGAGTGGGCGCCCGCCGCAGCGACCTGTGTCGACCAGTCACTCCCGAACGGGCATTGCCACGTACCGGCAGGCACGCAGGGACGCAGCATCGGCAGATGGAATTGAGGGAAGACTCCATGATCACGCAACGCCGACGGCAGCCCGCCGCGGTGATACTGTGCGCGCTCGTCGTCACCGGCTGCGGCGCGGCAGGCGACACATCGGACCAGAGCCAGCAGACGCCGCCCGCCCAGGTGAGCGTCGCTCCGGTGGTGGAGCGGCTGGTCACCGAGTGGGACGAATTCAATGGTCGCATCGAAGCCGTCGAGCGCGTCGAGTTGCGTCCGCGCGTCGGTGGCTACCTCGAGGCCGTGCACTTCCGCGAAGGCGGCCTCGTCAACGAAGGCGACCTGCTGTTCACCATCGACGCACGCGAGTTCAAGGCGGCCGCGGACAGTGCCGCCGCCAACGTGGCGCGGGCGAAAACGCGGGACGAGCTGGCCGGGCAGGAACTCGCCCGCAGCGAGCGCCTGGCGGCGGCCCGGGCCGTCTCCGCGGAAGAACTGGAACAGCGCCGCGGCGAAGTGCGCCAGGCCCGCGCCGATCTCGAGGCGGCCAGGGCCGAGCTGGCGCTGGCGCGCCTGCAGCTCGAGTTCGCCAGCATCCGGGCGCCGATCACCGGTCGGGTCGGCGAAGCGCTGGTGCGGCCGGGCAACCTGGTGACGGCCGGTGTGTCGCTCCTCACCACCCTCGTGTCCGTCGACCCGGTGCACGTCGTGTTCGAGGGCGACGAGAACATCTACCTCAAATACCAGGACCAGGCGCGCAGCGGCGACCGGCCCAGCTCGCGCGACGTGCGCAACCCGGTGCGCGTGGGGCTGGTCAATGAAGAGGGATTCCCGCATACGGGCGAGATGGACTTCGTGGACAATGCCCTCGACCCGCAAACCGGAACGATCCGGGGTCGCGCCCTTCTGCCCAATCCGGACGGTGTGTTCACGCCCGGCCTGTTCGCGCGCGTGCGCCTGCTCGGCAGCCGGGAATATCCGGCGCTGCTGATCCACGACATGGCAGTGCTCACCGACCAGGACCGCAAGTACGTGTACGTGCTCGGCCCCAACAGCGAGGCCGTTCGTCGCGATGTGGTCCTTGGCCGTGCCATCGAGGGTCTGCGCGTGGTGCTCGAGGGCCTGGCGCCCGGTGACCAGGTCGTGGTCAACGGCGTGCGCAAGATCTTCTTCCCGGGGGCGCCCCTGGACCCGGCAACTGTAAGCATGGAACAGCCGCTGGCCGTCGCGCAGCAAGACTGATGGACCTGTCCAAGATCTTCATCGACCGCCCGATCCTCGCGGCGGTCCTGTCCATCGCGATTTTCGTCGCCGGGCTGCTCGCGATCCCGAACCTGCCGATCAGCGAGTATCCGGAGGTGGTGCCGCCGTCCATCCAGGTCACGGCCACCTACCCGGGCGCCAACCCCAAGACCATTTCCGAAACCGTCGCCGCGCCCATCGAAGAAGCCATGAACGGCGTCGAGGGCATGATCTACATGAAGTCGGCGTCCAGCTCCGACGGCGTGATGGCCCTGACCGTGACCTTCGAGGGCGGCACCGACATCGACCTGGCCGCGGTGCAGGTGCAAAACCGCGTCGCGCAGGCCCTGCCGCGACTGCCCGAGGCCGTGCGGGCACTCGGCGTTACCACCGCCAAGGCATCTCCGAACCTGACGATGGTGGTGCACCTGCGGTCGCCGGACGGCCGCTACGACGCACTGTACCTGTCGAACTACGCCAACCTGCGGGTGCAGGACGAGCTGTCGCGCCTGCGCGGTGTCGGCCAGGCCGTGGTGTTCGGGGCCGGCGACTACGCCATGCGCGTGTGGATCGACCCGGACAAGGCGGCCAGCCGCGACCTGACCTCCGGTGACATCGTCAGCGCGATCCGCGAACAGAATATCGAGGTATCGGCCGGCGTGATCGGTGGACCGCCGGCGCGCGGCGACGCCGCCGTGCAGTTCTCGATCAACGCCCAGGGACGGCTGGAATCGCCCGAGGAGTTCGGTGAGATCGTGATCAAGACGGGCGCCGACGGCGCGCTCACGCGCCTTCGCGACGTGGCGCGCATCGAGCTCGGCGCCAACGCCTACGCCCTGCGGTCCCTGTTGAACAACGAGCAGGCCGCGGCGGTCGCCATCTTCCAGTCGCCCGGGGCGAACTCCATCGCCTTGTCCGATGCCGTGCGCGACACGATGAACGAGCTGTCGGCGAGTTTTCCCGAAGGCATGGAGTGGACTGTCGCCTACGACCCGACGGTGTTCGTGCGCGAATCGATACGTTCGGTCATTACGACGCTGCTGGAAGCGGTGCTGCTCGTCGTCCTCGTCGTAGTCGTGTTCCTGCAGACGTGGCGGGCGTCGATCATCCCCCTGCTGGCCGTGCCCGTGTCCATCGTCGGCACGTTCGCCATGCTGTGGTTGCTGGGCTACACCATCAACGTGCTGACGCTGTTCGGGCTCGTGCTCGCCATCGGCATCGTGGTGGACGACGCCATCGTCGTGGTCGAGAACGTCGAGCGGCACATCCAGGACGGCGCCAGCCCCCGGCGCGCCGCCCATGAGGCCATGTCGGAGGTGTCGGGGCCCATCGTGGCAACCTCGCTGGTGCTCGCCGCGGTGTTCGTGCCGCTGGTATTTCTCGGAGGGGTCACGGGTGAGTTCTACAGCCAGTTCGCCGTCACCATTGCCGTCTCCGTCATCATCTCGTCGATCAACTCGCTGACGCTGTCGCCGGCGCTGTCCGCCATCCTGCTCAAGTCCCGGGATGCGCCGCCGGACATGATCGGTCGCGTCATCAATCGCCTGTTCGGATGGCTGTTTCGCGGCTTCAACGCCGTCTTCTCGCGCGGCAGCCGGCGTTACTCGAACGGCATCGCCGGCACGATCGGCCGCCGCAAGCGGCTGTTCGCCATCTACGTGCTCTTGATCGGCGTCGCCTTCGCCGGCTTCCGGGCCGTGCCCGGCGGATTCATCCCGGTGCAGGACAAGCAATACCTGTTCGGCGTTGCTCTGCTGCCCGAGGGCGCCACCATCGATCGCACCGAGGCGGTCACGCGGCGCATGTCCGAGATGGCGCTCGAAACGCCCGGGGTCGTCAGCGCGGTGGCGTTCCCCGGCCTGAACGCCGTGCACTTCGTGAACACGCCGAACATCGGGACGATATTCTTCGGCATCGCCCCCGCGAGCGAACGGGAGGCCAGCGCCGAGGAACTGGCCGGCATGCTGTCGGGCAAGTTCAGTTCGATCCAGGAGGGCCTCGCGTTCGCCCTGATGCCGCCACCGCTGATCGGGCTCGGAAATTCCTCCGGCGTGGAGATGTACGTGCAGGACCGGGCCGGCGTCGGTTTCGGCAATCTCAACGATGCCGTGATGTCCCTGAGCGGCCAGCTTCGCGGCACGCCGGGCTTCGATCCCTACTCGGTGCTCAGCTCCTACCAGCCCAACGTCCCGCAACTCAACGCCACGGTCAACCGCACGAAGGCCAAGGAACAGGGGCTCAGGCTCACCGATCTGTACGACGCGCTGCAGGTGTACCTCGGCTCGGCCTACGTCAACGACTTCAATCTGTTCGGACGCATCTACAGCGTCTACGTACAGGCCGATGCGCCCTTCCGCGACGAGATCAGCGATATCGGACGGCTCAAGGTGCGCAACGCGCAAGGCGCCATGGTGCCAATCGGCAGCGTCGTGGAGATCGAAGCAGGCTTCGGTCCGGATCCCGTCGTGCGCTACAACGGTTATCCGGCGGCCGACCTGTCGGCCGAGATCAACCCGGCGCAGCTCAGTTCCGCCGAAGCGGTGCGCGCGACCGAGCAACTCGCGGCGCGGACCCTGCCGAAGGGCATCGACCTGGCGTGGACTGCGCTCACGTATCAGCAGGTTACCCAGGGCAACGCGGCGATTCTGGTGTTCCCGCTCTGCATCCTCCTGGTGTACCTGGTGCTCGCGGCGCTCTACGAGAGCTGGTCGTTGCCGTTCACGGTCATCCTCATCGTACCGCTGTGCCTGTTGTCGGCGATCGGCGGCATCTGGGCGCTCAACAGCCTGCGGGGCCTGTGGTTCGGACTGCAAATACAGTGGGGCAACATACCGCCGCCTCCGGTATCGATTCCGCCGACATTCATCGACAACAACATCTTCACGCAAATCGGCCTGGTCGTGCTGATGGGCCTGGCCTGCAAGAACGCCATTCTGATCGTCGAGTTCGCGCGCGACCTGGAACGCATGGGCCGGTCGACCTTCGATGCAGCGGTAGAAGCGTGCCGGCTGCGTCTGCGGCCGATACTCATGACCAGCTTTGCCTTCATCGCCGGTGTCCTGCCCCTGGTGTTCGCCATGGGTGCCGGCTCCGAGGTCCGTCACGTCATGGGCGTCACGGTGTTCTTCGGAATGCTCGGTGTGACCTTCTTCGGTCTGTTCTTTACCCCGGTCTTCTACGTGGGCATCCGCAAGCTCGTGGGCGGACCCGTGCCGGGCCGCCGGACATTGACCCCGGCCGAGGCGACAAGCGGTGCGTAAGCTCGCCGCGCTGTCCGTGCTCTCGCTGACTGCCTGTGCGGCAGGGCCCGATTACGAGGCGCCTGCCCTGGCGGCGCCGGAATCCTTCGCCAATGCCGACGTGGCGGTCTTCGCTGCCAACACGACTCCGACGGGCTTGTGGGGCAGCTTCGACGACCCGGCATTGACGGCCCTGATCGAGCAGGCGCTTGCGCACAATGCCGACATCGCCTCGGCGGTCGCCCGCGTGGACGAATCGCGCGCGTTGCGCGGTCTGTCGGTGTTCTCGCTGTTCCCGACCGTCACCGCGGGTGCCGGTGCCCAGCGCGAGCGCAGCAGCCAGGACGACCCGTTCGCTTTCCAGGATCTCGGCGTCGCCGAGACCTACCGGCTGGATTTCGACAGCACCTGGGAGATCGACCTGTTCGGCCGGCTGCGGCGCCAGTACCAGCAGATCGACGCCATCGTGCAGGCCGACCAGGCCACCCTGCACGATGTGCAACGAAGCGTGGTGGGGGAAGTGGCGCAGAGCTACTTCGCGCTGCGCGGCGGACAGGCACAACTCGACGTTCAGCGGCGAAACCTGCTGGTGCAGGGCGAATCCGTCGATATCCTCGATGCCTCGCTCGACGCCGGTCGCGGCACCGCCCTGGACGTCGCCCGGGCACGCGCGCTGGAACGCAGCCTTGCCGCCATCATCCCGCTCACCGAAGCCGCGCTGGCGCGCACCGAGCAGCGGCTCGCCGTGCTGACTGCGCAACCGGTCTCGGAGTTGCGTGCGCTTGTGGGGGCCGGCGCGTCGCTGCCGGCGGTGCCGCAAACCATCGACCTGGGTTCGCCGGACGAATGGTTGCGGCGACGCCCGGACGTGCGGGCAGCGGAACGCCAGCTCGCCGCCTCGTCGGCGGCTATCGGCGTCGAGGCGGCCGCGTATTATCCACGCATCGATCTTGTCGGAAGCCTGGGCTGGAGCGCGCAGAGCTTTGGCAACATCGGCGAAGACCCGGCGCGACGCTGGCAGTTCGGGCCGTCGATCAGCTGGCGCTTCCTGGATATCGGCCGCGTGCGCCAGAACGTGCGCGCCGCCCGGGCGCGCGAGCAGCAGGCCATCGCCGCCTTCCAGAACGTGTTGCTGCGTGCGCTGGAAGACATGGAAAACGCGCTGGCCACGTACCGCGGCGCCACGGCTGCCGCCTTTGCCCTCGAGGAAGCGCTGGCGCAGAGCACCAGCGCCAGCGAACTGGCCCGGCTGCGCTTCGACAACGGCGCGTCGGGCTACCTGGAAGTGCTGGATGCGGAGCGCACGCGGCTCGACCTGGCCAACCAGGTGGCCCAGGCACACACCGACCGGGCGACGGCGCTGGCGGGCGTATACAAGGCCCTCGCCGCCGACTGACGGAGGCCGCACCATAGTGGTGCAAGTCCTTTTGCACCACCACACCTGCAATGCGGGCGACCGTGCAGTAGGATAAGACGCGCCGCAGCGCGAGAATTGCTGCATTTACCGGCGAGACGATACGAACGCCGCGACCTGCCTGATCCCGGGCCGGGGCGGTCCCATTCGCCAACACTCTCGAAGCAACGACAATGAGCAACGACTATCCGAACCTGACCAAGATGGGTGTGCTGCATCCGGAGCAAATCGACCGCTACTCGATCAACAGCATCGACTACACCGATACCCTGCGGATCATCTACAGGCGCCCGAAGGGCTCGCTGCTGTCTGAAAGCCGTACGTACCGCTTTCCTCGCGTGCAGAAGTCGGTCCCGGCCAAGGACGGAGGCCCGGAAACGACCGTCATGGAAGTCGATCCCAGGCTGAATGTGGCGGTTGAGGAACTGAAGGCCCTGACCGAGGCGCTCCACGCCCGGGAGGACACGGTCGCCGAGATCGTCGAGGAGCTGGCGCTGCTCGAAGAAGACGTGGCCATGCGGCTGGACTGCCTCCGCAAGCGGGTCAAACGTCTCACGCCGTGAACCGGCCGGCTGCCGGCCCGCAATGACTGCGACCTGACCGTCTCGTGCTTGCCTACCTGACGGTCATCTTCGTCTGCCAGCTCGCCGGCGAACTGCTCGCGGCGCTGTTCGCGCTGCCCGTCCCCGGGCCGGTCGTCGGCATGGTGCTTCTTTTCGCCGGCTTGATGCTTCGGGGCAGCCTGCACACCGACCTCGCCGCGGTGGCCGACGGCCTGTTGCGGCACCTGTCCCTGTTGTTCGTGCCCGCCGGTGTCGGCGTCATGCTCCACCTCGATTTGCTCGGCGACGAGTTGCTGCCGATTGCCGTCTCGCTGCTGGTGAGCACCGTACTCACGATTGTCGTCACCGGCTGGCTGATGAGCCGGCTGGCCCGGCGCTCCGGGTCCGCGGACGCCGACTGATGCAGGACTTCACCGACGTCTGGGTCTATCTCAGCACCAGCCCGCTGACCCACCTGACACTGACCCTGGTAGCCTTCCAGGTCGGGTCGTGGATCTACAACCGCAGCGGCATGAATCCCCTGCTGAATCCGGTGCTGCTGTCCATACTCATCATCATCGCGGCGCTGTTCGCCACCGACACGGGTTACGACGATTACTTCAGCGGCGCCCAGTTCGTGCACTTCCTGCTCGGCCCGGCAACGGTGGCACTGGCCATACCGCTGTACCGCCAGTTCGACAAGGTGCGCCGTTCGGCCCTCGGCATCATCGCGAGCATCACCGCCGGCTCGCTGACGGCATCGGCGTCGGCGGTGCTGATCGCCTGGCTGCTGGGCAGCTCTCGCGACACGCTCGCCTCCCTGGCTCCAAAGTCGGTCACCACGCCCGTCGCCATGGGCATCACCGAACAACTGGGCGGTCTGCCGTCGCTCACCGCGATCATGGTCATCGTCACGGGCATCGCCGGCGCCATGCTCGGTCCGCTGGTGTTGAACCTGGTACGCGTGCGCAACATGGCGGCGCGTGGGCTTGCCATGGGAACGGCCAGCCACGGCATCGGCACGGCGCGCGCCATGCAGGTGGACGAGGTGGCCGGCGCCTTCTCCGGTCTGGCGATGGGCATCAATGCGCTGGCGACGGCGCTGCTGCTGCCCCTGCTCTGGGCACTCGTCTTCGGTTGAGCGGCGCCAGGCGACGCCGCCCAACCGGCGCGGTTCACGCCACCGACCGCCAGACGCCCGTGGCTGCCACCGCCGTCGCGTAGTCGGCGAAGTCTCGCGGCGGCCGGCCCAGCGCGCGCTGCACGCCGTCCGTGAGATGGGCGTTGCGCCCGTCGAGCACCGTCGAAAACAGGTAGTCCATCATCCAGACCACCACGTCGGGTGCGCCGGATTCGGCGACGCCGGCGACGAAGGCCTCGTGCGGCACCGGCACGTAGGCGACGTCGCGGCCACTGGCCCGGGCGATCTCGTCGGCCACGTCCGTCAGTGACATCAGCCTCGGACCCGTCACCTCGTACACTTCTCCGGCATGACCGGGCTCGGTCAATGCGGCTACCGCGACGTCGGCGATGTCGTCGACGTCGACGAAGGGCTCCAGGGTGTCGCTCTCGGGCAGGGTGAGCTGACCCGCCTGCACCATCTCGACGAACGCGCCTTCGGAGAAGTTCTGGTTGAACCAGCTCGCGCGCACCACCGTCCAGTCGATGCCGCTGTCCTGGACGATGCGCTCGCACGCCTGCGCTTCCGCCTCGCCGCGCCCGGACAGCAGGACCAGGCGTCGCACGTCGTGTCGCCGCGCCGCCGACACCAGGGCCCGGATCGAATCGGTCGCACCGGGTACCGCCAGGTCGGGGGAGTAGTTGATGTACATGGCGTCGACACCAGCCAGGCAACGATCCCAGCCAGCCTCGTCATGCCAGTCGAAGGCCGGTTCGGCACCCCGCGACCCGATGCGCGTCGCGATGTTCCTGGCGTTCAGCCGCTCCACGATGCGACGTCCCGTCTTGCCGGTTCCGCCGAGAACGAGGACCAAACCGGGGCGCGTCGAAGCGTCGTTGGATATGGATGTCATGACCTGCTCCTTGAATGTGTTGGGACAGGCCTATCTTCCGCTCGGGGCAGCGTGGCTTCTTGACCGTCGGCGCCTGAAGCTTGACCGCTCGCGCCAGCGTGGCCTTACAACCGCGTCGTGTCGGCCGACAGGCGAAACGACCGTGGGGTCTGACCGGACCAGCGCTTGAATGCGCGGGTGAACGCGCTCTGCTCGGAGAAGCCCGCCAGAAAGGCCACTTCGGCAAGTGGATATCGGGTTTCCCGCAGCAGCTGTTGGGCGAGTTGCCGCCGGGCCTCGTCGACGAGCGCCTGGTACGTATGGCCGGCATCCGACAGGCGTCGCTGCAGGGTGCGCCCGCTCATCCCGAGCCGACCCGCCACGTCCGACAGCGTGGGAACGCCCTGGCTCAGCGCCCGGGCGACCTGCGTGCGCACGCGGCGGTCCAGGCCCGGCTCGTCGGCCACGGCCGCCAGCGCCTGGTCGAGGTGCGAGTCGAAGAACCGGGAAATGCTGCGGTCGCCGAGCACGTTCGGCGCCACCAGCTCGTCGCTTCGGAACAGCATGGCGTCGCGGTCGGTGCCGAAGCGCACCGGGCAGCCGAAGTGGCGCTCGTGGGCATCGGCGGATTCGGGTACGGGGTGCCGGAAGCACACCTCCAGCGGCGCGACAGGTGCCGTGGACACCTCGCGGCTGATCGCCAGTATGCTCGCCATCGTCGCCTCGTTGGACAGGCGCATCCCGAGTCGGCGCGGCCCGTCCCGATGCAACTCGATCCACGCGCCCCGTCGCGCTTCGCGCAACCGGTAGGTGGCCACGCTCGTGAGCACGCGGGCGTAGCGCTCGGCACGCCGGAACGATCCTTCGAGGTCGACGGCCGATTTCCAGGCCAGGCCGAACGCCCCGTAGTCGTCGCTGCGCATCGAGGCACCCACGCGCAACGGCAGATCGACACCCGCCGGATCGGCGCGGGCCACCCGTTCGAAGAAAGCGTAGTAGTCCGTGTCCGACACCATGATCGACGGATCGACGGGCGCGTCGGGATCCACCCCCACGCTGCTCAGCAGCGCCTGCTTGTCCAGCCCGGCGTCGGCCTGGCGGATGACCTTGTGAACGAACAGTGACGTGATCTGGCCCACCCGCCAGACTTACCACCAATTCGCCGCGGCTCAAAGCACCCGATACACCGACACCGAGGCAGGCATCACATGCAGGTCACCAGACTCGAGGCGTGCGTGTCGACGGCTGGCCTGATGCAGCCCTATGGACCGGAAGCGAGTTGAACGACTCCCGCCGACCGTCATTGCGAGGAGCCGCAGGCGACGAAGCAATCTCCAACCGATTGGCTGCCGGTTGATGGAGATTGCCGCGCTTCGCTCGCAATGACGTAACAAGGCGTTCTTCAACACGCTGCT
>JAAUYH010149672.1_pt1 | contig 11389 bp, 9 predicted proteins | sample 7278061 | NCBI WGS metagenome assembly JAAUYH01 (sample SAMN14350203, study PRJNA611818) | marine sediment metagenome | isolation source: surface marine sediment (0.6m) | place: French Polynesia: Moorea | collected 2018-08 | reverse complement strand
GACGCGAAGAACACGTTCGACGAAGTCGTTCCCGTTCACCGAAGGTGTTCCCGCAGGGTAGGGTAGGAAGAAGAAAAAGAATATAGGTAATCTTAGACCGGGAAGGGAGTAGTAAGTACTTAGACAAAATTAATTGTGTATTGTCCGAAGCGACGAACTCAGTAATCACAAGGACTTGAAGCTTTCAGAATGTACAATTAATTTTGTACGACTACTTATCGTTTAAAGATAGAGGAACCGAAGACATCTTTGATGGCAATGACTCAAAGGAAGCTCGCAAACAATATCCCATATCCTGTTGGGAAGTTGCACGTAGGAAATTAGATCAGCTCAATGCAGCATTATCTCTAGATGACATTAAGGTTCCACCTGGTAACAGGTTAGAAGCACTAAAAGGTGAACGTAAAGGTCAGTATAGTATTCGGATTAATGACCAATATCGAATTTGCTTTATGTGGACACCAGAAGGTGCATCGGAAGTTGAAATAGTCGATTACCATTAGGAGATAACAACAGATGAAAATTCCCAAGTATAGGTCTCCATCACATCCAGGTGAAATACTACTGAAAGATTTTCTCGAACCAATGGGAATAACCCAAAGACAACTTGCAGATGCACTTCACGTTCCTTATCAGCGAATAAATGAGATTATAAATCAAAAGCGAGATGTTACACCTAGTACAGCAGTAAGGTTATCAAAATTCTTTGGAAATAGCTCAGAATTTTGGTTAAACCTCCAACAAAATTGGGAACTCTACCATGTTCTCAAGCAAGAAGAAGAGGAACTTCAAGCTATTTCGCAATTCAAAAATTCATAATTTTGAATAGTTTGGATGGATAAACAGTAAAATTCCATATCTAAAGTTTATGAATAATTGAATTTGTATCATTTTAATCATTATCAAAAATAATTAGGAGAATGAATCTATGTCACAAAGCTCTAAAAAAGAATTTAACTTTGACTTAAAAGATACTCAATTTGCTGGGGGTTTGGTAAACGCGGATGAAGTTGAAGCCGGACATATAGGTGGCGATATCATCAACTATGGTCAAGAAAAAAAGCAGAAGGAAGTACAAACAGAAACTAACAACTCTGCGGTGAAAACAATTTTAATTCTGGCATCGAATCCCAAAAACACTTCACAATTGCGATTGGATGAAGAGGTGCGAGAAATTGACGCGGGATTGCAACGAGCCAAAAAACGCTCACTATTCGACCTCAAACAACGCTGGGCTGTGCGCGTTGAGGACGTTTACCAAGCATTGTTAGACTTCAAGCCCCAAATAGTCCATTTTAGCGGTCACGGTACAGGGAATGATGGTTTAGCCCTGGAAGATGAAGCCGGAAAGTTGAAATTAGTGGACACAAAAGCGCTGGCTGAACTGTTCGAGTTATTCTCCAACACAATTGAATGTGTTGTCCTCAACGCTTGTTACTCAGAAATTCAAGCCCAGGCGATCGCTAAACATATCCCCTACGTAATTGGTATGAATCAAGCGATTGGCGATAAAGCCGCTGTCAAATTTGCAACAGGGTTTTACAATGCCCTTGGGGCTGGGGAATCCTTTGAATTTGCTTATAAGCTTGGTTGCAACGTTATTCAATTAGATGGAATTCCAGAACATTTGACCCCTGTACTGAAGAAGAAATAGTAACTGGGAAATGACGAAATGTAAATGTATACCCCTAGATTCAGGGGTTTTTTGATAAAATTCAACTGACTTTAATAGAATTGGCGTAATCTATCCAAAATCAAAGTCATTAGGTAAGTAGAGATATATACAATACAGACAATCAAGAAGGTCTTGATTAGCCGATGTCTGACTCAGAAGACCAGAAACAAGTCTCCAAGAATGATTTACGTAATTCGCAGTTTGGAGGTGGATTTATCAATGCTGACAAGGTTAAAGCGCAGCGTATAGGGGGTGACATCTGGAATATCCGTGATATTTTTCTTGGCAACAGAGATAAAACTGAATCACAAAATCTCAGAAACCCTATACAACAAAAACTATTAAAAATAGTCAATACAGAAGTAGAAAGTCGCATAAATAGTTCTCTTCACAATCGGGTTTATGTTGTTCTCGAAAAAGAGCAAAATCCATCTCAGGTTCAATCTCCTTGGGAGATGGAGGTCAAAGTTGGTTCTAAGCCTAAAATTCGTTTACAGAATACAGAAATTACTACAGTTTTTGACCGAGAGGAAATTGCAGGTAGGTTATTAATTTTAGGTCAACCTGGTGCAGGTAAAACTACCATGCTTCTCAAGTTAGCTGAGGAGTTAATTAAACGTGCTGATGATAATCATACCCATCCCGTACCAGTATTATTTTCTTTATCTGCTTGGCAAAAAGATAATCAAAGTATCAAAGATTGGTTGGTTGAGCAACTTAAAGATAAATACGGGGTGCGGAAAGATATTGGTAAACAGTGGATAGACAATCAAGAAATTATACCCTTATTAGATGGCTTAGATGAGATAGCAGTAGAACGGCAAGAATTGTGTGTCAGAAAAATTAATGATTTTCTCCACCCTGGAACTTGGAGTAATCCTGTGGTGGTTTGTAGTCGCACAGAAGAGTATCAACATCTTGCAACTTTATTGCAACTAAATAACTCCCTGGAATTATTTCCTTTTACCCCTCAACAGGTCTATGAATATCTACAAAATACAGCTAATTTACAATTGTGGGACAGTATTAAGAATGATGCTGATTTAAATCAGTTAGCTCAAACGCCACTTTTATTAAATATAATTGTACTTTCTGCTCAAGAAATATCTGTAGAAACATGGCAGCAGTTTAAGACTGATGAGGAACGTCATTTTTATCTATTTGATGCTTATATCCGTAGAATGCTTCAACGTCGATATAAAGGGAAACAGCCTCAACAGGAAAAAACTAAACGCTGGTTAGGTTGGTTAGCACAGCGATTAGTTGAGGAGAATACAACAGAGTTTTTAATTGAAAAAATGCAACCATATTGGTTGTCAAATAAACTTCAAATAGTTGTTTACAATATGGTTGTATGGGGAATTATATCAGGGCTAATTACTGGGCTGATATCTGGGAGTGGTGGGCTAATTACTGGGCTGATTTCTCGGAGTGATTGGCTAATTACCGGGCTGATTTCTGGGCTGTTTTATGGGATTATTGGGCTGATTTATGGGCTGATTTATGGACTGGTTATTGGGCTGATTGGTCAGCTAATAGAAAAGAAAATTGAAAAAATAATAATTTTAATTTCTCCTTTACCAGGCTTTAGTAAAGGAATTGTGAAATGCCTGATTTATGGGCTGATTGGAGGGCTTATTTATTGGCTGATTCTTGGACTGATGATTAGAGATTCGATTATAGCACTGATTTATAGGTTAATTAGATGGCAGGAGGTTTGGAAGCTGATTGAAGGGCGGGATTTTAAGCTGATTTATGGGCTAATTGGAGGGCTGATTGGAGGGCTGATTTATGAGTTGATTGGAGATAATATTGAAACAATTGAGTCTTTGAAATTTAGTCTAAAAAAAACTTTTTATGGGCTGATTATTGGGCTGATTACTGGGCTAATTTATGGGGTGAGTATTGGGGTGACTACTGGGCTAAATTATGATTATGAGGGGATTACTGTGCTGATTATTGCGCTGATTATTGGGCTGATTTCTGGGCTGATTGGAGGGTTCATTTTGGGGCTAATTTTTGGAATATCTGGGGCTGATTTTGAAAACAAAAAATTTCCTAACCAAGGTATTCATCAATCAATTATTAACACTTTCTTATTATCTTTTTTGGGTTGTATTTTTGCTACATTATTGGTTTTTGGATATCTAATTGGATATCTAATAATTCTAAATATAAATATAAATATTAATGAAGCATTAGTTGGTAGTTTAGTGCTTGGTTTATTGTTTGGAGTATTGATTGGAATAATCAGATGTGGAACACCAGCCATTAAACACTTCGTTTTACGTGTCATTCTTTGGTTTAATGGCTACATTCCTTGGAACTATGCCAAGTTTCTCAACTACTGCACAAATCGCCTATTTCTGCAACGAGTAGGTGGTGGTTATCGCTTCATCCACAAGATGTTGCAAGACCATTTCGCTGCACAACATGCTGCAAAACCATGAACAAATTTGTTGACATTAGGATTCTGAAAAAAAAGAGCGTAGATTGCAGTCAAGACTGTCTTACATCTACTCTCCCATCAGATAATGTCCTGCTTGGTTGGATTAATCCAAATTAACTAACAAGATCCACTTCTTTTGTTACCTCTGGAACTGGTTCTTTAAAGGCAAACCTTAACAAAGGTGGGGCTAAAAATGTGGTCAAAATTACCATGATAATAATTGCTGCTTGTAAGGGTTTATCGAGAGCACCACTAGCAGCACCAATGCCAGCAAATACTAGTCCTACTTCACCCCGAGGAATCATTCCTACACCAATTGCTAAACGATTAATTCCTGGTTGAGCAAATACTGACCATCCTGTAACTACCTTACCAAGAATCGCAATTATAATTAGGAAGACAGCTAGAATTAGACCTTCTCTATTTTCTGGAACTACAGGATTGAGGACACTCAAATCAACTTTAGCACCCACGGTAACGAAGAAAATTGGTACTAGAATATCGGCAATGGGAATTACTTGTTGATCTAGTTCTTTGCGCTTATCAGTTTCATCTAAAACTAAGCCAGCGGCAAATGCACCCAAAATTGCTTCTAGATGAATTGCGTTAGCAAGAAAAGCCATGAAAAATGCAAAGATAAATGCAGGAATTACTAGTTTTCCTCGTGTCTGTAATTTGTCAGCAATGGTGACGAAACTCTTGTTGAAGAATTTACCCAGACAAATGGAACCCAAGAGAAAAACACTAGCGCTAACAATGAGATAAATAAGATTGAAAACATCTACCTCACCAGTTTTCGCTAGGCTAGCAACTACCGCTAAAACAATGATACCCAAGACATCATCAATAACCGCAGCACCGACAATAATTTGTCCTTCTTTTGACTTGAGATATCCCAATTCTGAAAGTACTTTTGAGGTAATACCAATACTAGTAGCTGTCAACGCTGCACCAGCAAAAACTGCGGGAATTACGGGGACGTGAAAGAAAAACATCAACCCTGCTGTTCCAGCTAAGAAAGGAGCAGCTACCCCCACAACAGCCACAATTGCTGCTTGGTAACCGACTTTCTGCAATTCCCTTAAATCTGACTCTAAGCCAATTTCAAACAGCAGTACAATTACACCCAGTTCTGCCAGAATAGAAATTGCCTCACTCTGGCTAGCAAAAATTGAGGTGACTGCTTCCGGTGTTAAGTTACCGATAAATTGCAATACAGTCATAATTATGGAATCAGAGGCAACTGCACCGCTTTCGGGAAACACCAGCAGGTGTAACGCTGACGCACCCACAATTACACCACCAACCAGTTCACCTAAAACTGGGGGAAAATCCATCATTCTTGATAATTCTCCACCCAATTTACTGGCAAGATAAATTACTACTAAAGTCAGTAATACTCCGGTAAGAACAAAGGGAGCATATTCGGATTCATGGGTTGTTGCTAGGAGGGGAAATAAATTAACCATTGTCTTTGATTTGTACCTCTAAATCATCTTGAAAAACAAAGTTTACCAGGGTGGAAATTATCCACCCTTGAGGAAAGTCCAGCAGCAGCACCTGCACCAGAAGCGACACCAAATGCCAATGCCATTGGTAGGGCAATAATTGCCGCAGTCATACCACCAAAGATATCACCGCGTAAATTTCTAAAATGGATACGATTCAAAAGTTGCATAATTCAAGTTGTTGACGTGAGAAGACAAACAATTATTCAGACTGTCTTGGTTCAGAGTTTTTGAGAATTCATGCTTCAATTGATAAACATAAAACTACGTCGAGCAAAATGTTAATTACACTATTAACATTCACAGCAAAGTTAGCTATTGAAATCATCAATAACTTAATATCTATCCTTGATATGCTTTGCCAAAGCTAGATATTTTAATACTTAGACTTACCTGAGAAAAATCCTAAATTGGTACAGGTAATTTATGAGAGCAAATGATATTCACTACTTGTTTATGATTGATATAGATGAATACTAATGCAAGTATTTCATCCTGTAATCAACAATAAATGAGTATGAAAAAAAAGTAAATATTCTTGGATTTAGAATCCCTGATATTGATCCCCAAGTTTTACTTATAAGGAAAATCCCCTGCAATTCCAGTCAATTAACAATCATAAATATTTATCAATGCTAGCGATAGAATTAAGCCTCGTCCAAGTCGAAATCTGGAATTTGTCAAAAGGGAATTGGGAATTGGGAATTGGGAATTGGATTTGGGAACAAAAACTGGTGAATAAAAAATTATGGGTTTCAAAATAGGGATGGTTTACTCATATGCTGAAAGTTAAAAGCTTGTGCAGCTAGCTTAAAGCCCAAAAACTCATGGCTTTACCGTGAACCTATCCCACTATTTTCAAAAGGCTGATTTCTGTGAATAAAATCTGTCTGAAAAGCTTGATTTTTCTTTTTCAATGATTAAAAACTTAAGCTTGCTAGTAAAAATATAGGACTCCTATTTGACTTTTGTTAGCGTAGCCTGTGCTGTGCGCTTACAAAACTCAGTACACATTTATTTCTTCTTCCCTGTTCCCTGTTCCCTGTTCCCTGTTCCCTGTTCCCTGTTCCCTGTCCCCTGTTCCTGTAAGATACGTAACCACAGATACACATAAATATTTTTCTCCAATCACTATAAACAGCCTTCTAGCGGAATCGGGTAAACTGTGGGAATTGCATGATAAATTGACTTACGCTTTTGTTATTCACACTGTCTTATGCCTGCATTCCTATTAGAAGTCGGTACAGAAGAACTACCCGCAAGTTTTCTTAGTAGTGCGATCGCACAATGGAAGTCCAATATCCCCCAAAGTTTAACCGCAAATAACCTCGATACCGAAGCGGTGGAGGTTTATGGTACTCCCCGACGGTTAGCGGTGCTGATTAAAGGTTTACCATCCCAACAAGCGGATCGGGAAGAGGAGGTTAAAGGACCACCCGCTAAAGCTGCGTTTAAGGATGGAAACCCCACGAAAGCAGCAGAGGGTTTTGCAAAGAAGCAGGGTGTGGAATTAGATGCTTTGGAAATTAGACCAACACAGAAGGGAGATTTTGTCTTTGTTCGTAAACTGATTCCTGGAAGGAAGGTAGGGGAAATTCTCACGGAATTGGTTCCTGAATGGATTCGCGGTTTGGAAGGTAAGCGGTTAATGCGTTGGAGTGATGGGGATATGCGTTTTTCCCGTCCCATTCGTTGGTTGGTGACTTTGTTGGATGATGCGGTGCTACCGATTGAATTAGTCAATGGTTCCGAGAAGATAACAAGCGATCGCACTTCTCGCGGTCATCGGGTGTTACATTCGGAAACAGTAACTATTCCCCAAGCTACTGATTACGTATCGGTGTTGCGTTCTGCTTTTGTCATAGTTGATGACCAAGAAAGAACATCTACAATTAAACAACAAGTCGAAGAATCTGCACAGAAGTTAAATGGCTTTACACCAATTTATCCGGACTTGTTAGAAGAGGTGACCAATCTAGTGGAATATCCTTCTGCTGTTGTGGGTAAATTTGAATCGGAATTTTTGGATTTACCCAGTGAAGTGATTACCACTGTGATGGTGAGTCACCAACGTTATTTTCCTATATTTAAAGATAACAATCAGAAAGAATTACTTCCTAACTTTATTACTATTTCTAATGGTGACCCTAGCAAATCCGAGATTATTTCTGTAGGAAATGCCAGGGTAATTCGCGCTCGTTTAGCTGACGGTCAGTTTTTCTATAATGCTGATGTTTCCAAGCCTTTAGATAGTTTTTCACCAGATTTAGCTAAAGTTACTTTCCAAGAAGATTTAGGTTCTCTTCTCGATAAAGTCGGCAGAATTACTAATATTGCTGGCAAAATTACTCAACAGTTGAAATTAGAGGAAACAACCACTGATAATATCCACCGTGCAGCTTTACTTTGCAAATCTGATTTAGTTAGTCAAATGGTGTATGAATTCCCAGAATTGCAAGGAGTAATGGGAGAAAAATACGCCTTAACCAGTGGAGAACCAGAACCAGTCGCCAAAGCAATTTTTGAACATTATTTACCCAGAAATGCAGATGATATTTTACCCCAAACTATCACTGGTCAAATTGTCGGTTTAGCCGACAGATTAGACACCCTAGTCAGCATTTTTGGATTGGGAATGATTCCCTCTGGTTCCTCCGACCCCTTTGCCTTACGTAGAGCAGCCAATGCTATCATTAACATCACCTGGGCAGGAAATCTGTCAATAAACTTACAACAATTACTAGAAAAAATAACTACAGATTTTGTTGCCGAACGAGATAAAAACAAGACAGAATTACTAGAGACATTGCAAGACTTCTTCCTACAACGTATCCGTACCCTCCTACAAGAAGAAAAACAAATCGATTATGACCTAGTAAATGCCGTCTTGGGAGAAAATGACCCAGAATATACCGAAAGAGCATTACAGGATTTACTCGATGTACGCGATCGCGCTACCTTCCTGCAAGAAATCCGTGAAGATGGCACCTTAGACAAAATCTACGAAACCGTCAACCGTTCCACCCGTTTAGCTAAACAAGGGGACTTAGATACCCAACAACTAGAACCCCAAGCCGTTGTCAATCCACAACTGTTCCAGAAGCCCTCAGAAGAAGCATTTTACCACTCCCTAGTCAAATTAGTCCCCCAAACCCAAACGGCACAAACATCCCGCAATTATCGCCAATTGGTAACAGAATTAGCACAAATAGCACCCACCGTCAGTAACTTTTTTGATGGTCCCGAAAGCGTTTTGGTGATGGATGCAAATCCAGACATCCAACGCAACAGACTACATTTACTCGGTCTTCTGCGTAACCATGCCAGAGTCCTGGCTGATTTTGGTGCGATCGTCAAAAATTTATAGCCCAAGTACACAAAAATAGTGTAAATTGTGGCAAGACAAGCTACCATATGTGGGTGCTTAACCAGGGATCTCTACTACGGTCTATGCCCAGAACTGATGTAATTGGATTGGGAAAATCTGGTGTTGCTGCGGCAAGATTGTTGAAACGGGAAGGTTGGGAGGTAACCATTTGCGATCGCAATTCCTCCCCTAGCCTCCTGAATCAACAACAAAATCTTGCTGCGGAGGAAATTACTGTCAAACTAGGGTACAGTCCCGACTTTAATGGCAGCAATTTACCGCAATTAATCGTTGTCAGTCCCGGTGTTCCTTGGGATATTCCCCTGTTAGTTCAAGCCAGAGAATTAGGCATAGAAACCATCGGAGAAATGGAACTAGCATGGCGCAATTTAAAATCCGTACCCTGGGTTGGAATTACCGGAACCAATGGTAAAACTACTACCACAGCCTTAATTGCAGCAATTTTCCAAACTGCGGGATTAAACGCTCCAGCCTGCGGTAATATTGGTTATGCTGCCTGTGAAGTTGCCCTTGCTTCCCAAGTTCCTGATTGGGTCATAGCTGAACTGAGTAGCTATCAAATCGAATCTTCTTCCACCCTCGCACCCCGCATCGGTGTGTGGACGACTTTTACCCCAGACCACCTTGCTCGTCACAAAACTCTGGAAAATTATTACAATATCAAAGCAAAACTGCTGCACCACTCCCAATTGCAAGTTTTCAATGGCGATGACCCATATTTGCGTCAAATGGCAAATCAGTGGTCTGATGCCTATTGGACGAGTGTCAAAGGTAAAGATTACCTAATTGGGAATAAAGGCTTCTACATCGAAAACGGTTGGGTTGTAGAGACGGGAGATGTCCCTCAGCAAATTATACAAACCTCCGCCTTAAGGATGGTGGGAGAACACAACCTGCAAAACCTACTAATGTCCGTCGCAGCAGCACGTTTAGCCGAAGTTGACAAAGCAGCCATCGACCGCGCTATCCGTGAATTTCCCGGTGTACCCCATCGCTTAGAACACATCTGTACCTGGGAAGGCATAGATTTTATTAACGATAGCAAAGCCACTAACTACGACGCTGCCCAAGTGGGGTTAGCTTCCGTCAAAAGTCCCGCGATTTTAATTGCTGGTGGAGAAGCTAAAGATGGTGATGATACCGCCTGGATGGCGAAAATTCAAGAGAAAACAGCCGCAGTTCTACTCATTGGTGCTGCTGCACCTGTTTTTGCCCAACGTCTGCAAGAAATAGGGTATACTAATTATGAAATTGTAGAGACGATGGAAAATGCTGTCTCTAGGTCAGCGGAGTTAGCAAAACAGTATGGCGCTTCAGTAATTTTACTATCACCAGCTTGTGCAAGTTTTGACCAGTATCCCAACTTTGAAGTCCGGGGTGATGATTTTCGTAGGTTGTGTTTAGAGTGGGTGAAGAATTATTCCAAAACCTAAAATACAATAGTAATAGTCTGTTGCGGTTAACTCCAAATGCAAGTCAAAGACCTTACCGTTGAAGAATTCAAGCTTTTAATCCAAGAAACAGTTATTGAAACCATTCAATCTTTACTAGTCGATCCTGATAAAGGTAAACAATTGAAACCAGAAGTTAAGCAGCAATTACTCAACTCACTACAACGCACTCAAGCTGGAGAACGTGGTATTCCTGCCGAGGAAGTAGCGAAAAAACTGGGATTAAACTGGTAATGAACTATCAAGTCGAGTTTACACCCATAAGCGATTGCTCGTTTAGAATTACTCATTTCAACAGTTCAAAAACGCATCTTGAATAAAATTCGCTGGTTGTGCGAAAATTTCGATGACATTAGTCCCCAAGCTTTAAGTGCAGATTTGAGCGGTTTATTCAAACTTAGAGTTGGTGATTATCGGGTTATTTATTCCTTTGATACAGAAGTACAGCTAATTACAATTCACCAAATTGGACATCGTAGAGATATTTACAACTAAAACAAAGGTTTATCTCGTCCCAAAATTCTATCCCCAGCATCACCCAAACTGGGAATAATATAACTTAATTTCCCATATTGGCTTAGAAGTTAGGAGTTAAGAGTTAGGAGTTAGGAATTGTAGAGACGTGACATGTCGCGTCTCTAAAGGAGTTATATCAATTATTCAAAATAAAGCTACATCTAACCTTGATTAATTATAAGTGATGAATATAGTCACTCAAATTTTCATCGCAGCAGGAGCAAATAATTAGATTTTGGCTAATAATGTCATATTTATCTTCAAATGTAATATTGCTCATTTTAGTTATTTTTAGGACTTACGCAAGCGTCACAAAATTCTGGTAACTGGCACACATACTTCAATTTGAAATAAAACTCTATGTTCCTTGATTTATAGGCATTATAGATAAATCACTACTAT
>JAAUYH010155730.1_pt1 | contig 11391 bp, 8 predicted proteins | sample 7278061 | NCBI WGS metagenome assembly JAAUYH01 (sample SAMN14350203, study PRJNA611818) | marine sediment metagenome | isolation source: surface marine sediment (0.6m) | place: French Polynesia: Moorea | collected 2018-08 | reverse complement strand
TAAAAAGCTTTTAGTGATGGTAGCATTTCTGGGGGAATGCGACTACTATTCCTCGGCAATAGTAAGCGAGTCACTCCCATTGTAGCCAATTGGCGATTCAGCCACGACTTAACTGGAGAGGGTTCAAGATTGACCGGAGATGGGGGAAAACGCTCTTCTTGTTCTGGATGGGACGAATCAATCAAAACCATGCCCATTACTTCGTCAGGGTAAAGTTCTGCAAATACTCGAATATAGATACCGCCTATGGATAGACCTGCTAACACATAGGGTGGCTTGATTCCTGCCTTTTCCAAAGCCGTATGTAAGTCTTGAGCGATTTGGTCTGGTGTAGGAGCGTGGGGACTAGGTTCACTCCACATAATGCCAGCCCGATCATAAGCACAGACCCTGGTAAACTGAGCCACATGGGGCTGTACTTTACCCCAACCCAAAGAACCAATCGGCCCTAGTCCATCTTCTAAGATAACGGTTACATCTCCCTCTCCCATAAAATGGAGATGAAGTTTGCGATCTCCCATATCTATTAATTCACCAGGCGGTGGGTATTTCTTTGCTAAGTAGTTTCTTGACCAACGCTCATAAAGAAAAAGTCCTAGGACTAAGACGCTAAAGGAAAGTAAAGAAATCAGGAAAATCAATTTAAACCTAAGCTCCATCCCATGACGCTCCCTAAACTAGAGTTATAGAATCATAAACAACTGCAAACAACTGCAAACAACTGCACACATTCCTTACTCTATAAACAGCAAAAGGCTATATGATAGCATTTGTTGCAGCAGGTAGTGGTAGATGCAAAAACAACAAGCATATTTAGTTCTGATTTTAGGGCTAGTCATAGCAGCGATCGCAATTCTAGTAAATCTTCCTCCCCAGAGGGGTTTAGACTTGAGAGGAGGAGCGCAGTTAACGATTCAAGTTAAAACTACAGAGGAAGTAACTCAGATAACCCCCGAAAAACTGGAAGCAGTTAAAAATGTCATCAGCAACCGAGTCAATAAACTAGGAGTCTCGGAAGCTATAGTACAAACTGCGAATAAAGACCGAGTAATTGTACAATTACCAGGAGTCAGCGATCCTCAAGACGCCGAAAAAGTTTTGGGGGGTACAGCCCAACTAGATTTTAGAACTGAAACAGAAGACCCTGAAATTAGAGCAGAATTAAATATTCGTCAGCAAGAAATATTAGAACTCTTACAAACTCAAACTTCTGAAAATGCTGAGACTGTCGCCCAAGAAATTGCAGCCAAACAAGCCAGAATTGCCGAATTAAGCACGCAACTTTACGAAAAAACGGGTTTAACAGGAAAAAACCTCAAAAGAGCCTATTACGGTGCAGGGGAAATCGGTAATACTTGGAATGTATATCTCAATTTTAATTCTGAAGGTGCCAAACAATTTGCGGAAATCACCAAAAGCATTGCTGGTAGAGGGCGCAGTTTAGGGATTTTCTTAGATGATGAATTAATCAGCTCCCCTGGAGTAGATGGTCGATATGCTAACACTGGAATCACTGGCGGTAATGTAGAGATTAGCGGTAATTTCACTCAAGACGAAGCTAGACAACTCTCCCTACAACTCGAAGGTGGAGCTTTACCCCTACCTGTAGAAATCGTAGAAAACCGTACTGTGGGAGCAACTTTAGGACAAGATAGTATTCGTCGCAGTATTTACGCAGGAGTTGCAGGGTTGGTATTGGTTTTAGTCTTTATGGTTGTATATTACCGTCTGCCAGGAATTATTGCCGATATTGCCCTAGTAATTTACGCTTTGCTTACTTTATCTTGTTATTCCATAGTGGGAGTTACCCTGACTTTACCTGGTATTGCAGGATTTATTCTAAGTATTGGGATGGCAGTAGATGCTAATGTGCTAATCTTTGAGCGTACTAGAGAAGAGTTACGCAGTGGTAAAACCTTGTATCGTTCTGTTGAATCTGGTTTTTATCGCGCTTTTTCCAGCATTATCGACAGTAATATCACTACCTTAATTGCTTGTATTTTCCTCTTTGCCCTTGGCTCTGGTTTAGTTAGAGGTTTTGCTTTAACTTTGGGAATTGGGGTATTAGTAAGTATGTTTTCTGCCGTTACTTGTAGTCGGACTTTGATGCTATTTACAGTTTTGAATTTACCCAGCGTCAGGAAAAAACCTGAATTATTTTGTCCCAACCTCAATCAACAAGTAGCAAGTAGTAAGCAGTAATCAGTAAGCAGCAAGTAGGGGCGAACGGCGTTCGCCCGTACAAGTAGCAAGTAGCAAGTAGCGAGTAGTAAGTAGCAAGTAGCAAAATGATTAGTATCGTTAAAAAAAGTGGTTTATGGTGGAGTATTTCGGGGTTAGCCATACTGTTAAGTATTGCAGCCATGACCTATTCCTTTTTTACTTTAAACGCACCAATTCGCCCAGGATTAGACTTTATCGGTGGTACTCGCCTCCAAATTGCCAGAGATTGTTCTATTGCAACAAATTGCGATCGCCAGATAGTAGTAGCAGAAGTTAGGGAAATTGTCGAAGCCCAAGGTCTTTCTAATCCCACAATTCAGCTATTGGGTGATGCTCAAGACATTTTATCAGTACGTACCAAAAATCTGGATGTAGAACAAAGAACCCAACTCCAAACCGCCCTAAGCGAAAAAATTGGGCAATTTGACCCCAAAACTATCCAGATAGATTCTGTGGGACCTACTATTGGACAAGAATTATTTGTCTCAGGAATGCTAGCACTAATTGCTACTTTCTTTGGTATTGTGGTTTATCTGAGTGTGCGATTTCAATTTGACTACGCCTTATTTGCGATCGCAGCTTTATTTCATGATGTGATGATTACCGCCGGAATTTTTGCGATTTTCGGCTTAGTATTGAATCTAGAAATAGACAGTCTTTTCTTAGTTGCATTATTAACCATTATTGGATTTTCCGTTAACGATACAGTAGTTATCTACGACCGTATTAGAGAAACCATTACTAATAATCCTGATAGTTCGATTCAAGAAATTGTTGATATTGCGGTTAACCAAACTTTAAGTCGTTCTATCAATACCACTCTAACGACTCTGTTACCGTTGATTGGTATTTTTCTTTTTGGGGGAGAAACCCTGAAGTTTTTTGCTCTCGCTTTAATTATTGGGTTTACTCTAGGAGCTTATTCTAGTATCTTCATTGCTAGTACCTTGTTAGCTTGGTGGAGAACTCGCCAAGGAAATAACAAGATCAGCTTATCGGATACTTCTCCTGTCGAATAAATCCACAACTTAAATTCTCATGAACTCATCAGATCCCAATTTCTCCCATAAAGTCAGGAAATTTTATCGACTCACAGTATATTTTCGCTGGATACTTGTGGGTTGTTCCTGGTTAACTTTAGGTGTCTATGGAATTTGGGGTTTGCGGTCGGAGATTAGTCTTTGGTTAGACTATTTTACTTGGGCAGCAGTTCGCTATGGTTTAGCTTTTAATATTATTCCTACTATCTGTTTAGTTTTTTGTATGGGTCTGACTATCTCCGTCTTAGTGTGGCACAGTAGAAATATTCTTTGGGGACTACCACCCAAAGAAAAACATAATTTAGAAAGACAAGTAAAGCGTATTTTAGCTAAAGGCGATCGTCATCCTTTAGCCAAGTGGTTAAATTGACTCAAGTACTTTTAATATACAAGGGTGGGGATTGCCCACCCTACTCTTGTTTTTTCTAACACTAATAACTGGTCACTGATAACTGATAACTGATTACTGATTACTGATCACTTACACCCCTTGTTCGATACAATCCATTACTTGTAGATAAGCAGGATCATCTGGTGTAACCTCTCTTTCTTCAATAACATGGTCGTCACGAATTGCTTTTTTGGCATTATCAGCAATAACCACATTAGAAATTAATTCGAGAGCATCCAGGCGATCAATATTGTTTAGTGCTTCGGCATATTTTCGGCTGTGGGTAGGGCGAACTGACTCTTGACAATAGTTGGATAATTCCCGACTTTGCGTCATCACTTCAAAAGCAAAATCTTGTTCAATTTCACTGCCATATAGTGCTTTGTAAAGCAGATTGACCATTGAAGCATCATGGTGTGGAATCGAGTATTTTTCTTCAATTTGAGGCCAATATCTTAAAGCTTTTAGTCCCTCTAGGGCTCCTTTTTGTAAACCAGCATTTTCACACCATTCTTCAAATTCTTCGATATGCAAAGGACAGCGACCATTTTCGAGCATACCCTTAGCTAGTGCTTGTCCAGCTTGGAAGTTTCTGGTAGGTTTTCCTGTTACTGGAAGCATCATACTACCTCGCACATCTGCTACCATCGCTGTTAATTGTGAAAAGGTATGATCCCGTACTCTTTCCATATAACTACCTTTATTGAGGGTAGCTTCAATTCTGGGTACAGCATAGCCTAATTCGGTTAAAGCAATAGTTTGCTGGTTGTAGAGTTTATGACGATCTTTGCGCGACATAGAAACGGTTGCTGCTTGATCGAGACATTGATTAAGCAATAATGTGAGCAAGGTGGGGAGAATTCCTGGATTGTCCTGGTGATATTCATATCCAAACCCAGCAAAGATAGATGCCATATTTTTGGCAGCCTTAATATATTGGGCTTCTACATTATGAATGCCAGGGGAAACCTGAATATTTAGGGAAAGTTTGTTCAGTATATGTGCTCCTATTAGGGCTGTTAAGGCATCGGGATGACAAAAGTTAGCAGTAAAGCTATCTACTGGGTCCCGTAAAGCACCATGACGGTGAAAACCTGAGAAAAAGCCTAATTTCGGATTCTTTTCGCACAGTACATAAGAATCATTGTTGACTTCATCATGGTTAAAAGAGCCAGCCAGACAAGCAAGTACCACGTTGTTACGTTTCAGTTTCTCTCTTATGGCACAAGCTTCAGCGAGGTCTTGTTCTACATATTTACTATTCGCACTCAAAATTACCAGATCGCACTTAGCAATCAGATATTCCAAGTTATTCGGAACGGACTCATTTCCTTCTTTGTGGGTAGCCATCCGACGCATTTTAGTAACGTGCCTAGGATCCATTCCGCTAATGTCCTCTTCGATAAATGCCCCGAATAATTCTCTACCAGGACGAGGAGCGAGCAATAAGGATTTGTCACTTTTTTGCATGGCTGAATTGTAAGCAAGAGAAGCTGGATACAGACCAATGCTATAAAAGCCGACTTTAGCTTTGTCCAATTGACGGATGCGTTGTTTAATGACTTTTTTATCTAGAGAATCATCAAAGAAACTGTTTCTCATCACTGTGTCTCGTCCTAATAAGTTTGGCTGCGACTTCCACTGGGGAATGTTTGTTAATAGTTTATCAATAGGAAAATGAATTAAATTAACCCGATTAAATCATCTTATTGTTTGTTTCTTTCCTAGTTTTTCCCGATTTATCCATAACATGTTGAAGCAGATTGAATATAGTGTTTTTTCGCAGCACTTCCATGATTACAGATTGCGAGGGTATAGAGCGATGAGACAAATTTGGGCAAGATTATGGCAACTACAATCTACTGGTTTATGGGCGATCGCGTTTAGCATTGCTACTATCAGCTTTAACCCAGAATTAGATAAGCCAAGGGATCTGGAATTTAGTAACGATTTGCAACTATATATTTCTTCTGTCACTCTAGGCATAAGAAATATACAGTAATCATTCCCAAAATTGGATAAACAACTTAGACAATCAAACTGATTAAGAAGGAAAATAAGTCTCGGAACAAGATGATGATAATCTATTAGTTCTATCAGTGAGCTTCCCTTGATATAACTCACCACAGTTATAAATTAATCCCAGATGAATGTATTTACAATATTCATAACTTCTGACTTTTGACTAACCCGTAGCGGTATTAGGGTATCCATTGAGGATGAAAACCAATAAAGGGTAATTGTTCCACTTGATGAACAGAAGATTTTTCAGAAGGAGGAATTAGTAACCACAGACGGCTGGTAACAATAGTTTCTCCTGAGTCATTAGCAGGAGTATTCGCGTTAGACAGAGTATCTGTGGTTAACACTTGATCGAATAACACTCCTAAACCATCGGGTGCAACACTAATGCGACTATCTTGGTACTCTGGTAAAGCTAGTAAGGGAGTAGTCTTATTAGTTTTGAGGTTGATTTCAGCTAGATAGGGCTGTTCCCGATATTCATCTCCTGGTTTTAACTCCGACAGTAAGCAGTAAAGATTTGTTGCTGTGGGGTTAAACTGACAGTCAATAATTGATCCTTCTAGATTCAGTAACTCTTTCTGTACTCCCTGATTATTAACGTAAAACAGCGATCGCGTGTATTTTAAGTTTTCGTTATCCATATTGTAGTTTACCATTGCAGCCGCCCTGCCATCGGGAGAAAAACTCACCACTCGACCAAACTTGGGTAAAAAGTCTAAGGGTTCGGCTTCTGGTTGTAAAGGTAATAGGGCAATTCCTTCTCCTTGTGCTACAGCAAGGGTTTGACTGTCGGGAGTTAAGAGAAAATCTCCCCCTGTGGAGTTTTTTAAGGGTTGAATAGAATTGTCATCTTTGATGATCCAGAGCCCAAAATCTTCAGGGTTACTACGGTCTAGCCTCTGTAACACAATGGTTTTTCCATCTTGGGATAGGTCGAATTTATTATTTTGATATTTCTTATTATCTAAAATTAGTTTTAGCTCTGAGTTTGACGTCGAGGGATGCCGAACTGTTTTATCCATATCCAACAGCTTGATTTCAGCTGGCGAGGTTTCCTCCCCCTGCCTCATGCTCAATTGCTGTGTTAGCTCGCTATCATTCAATCCTGTAGTCACTGTATATAGTTGCAACATCCTAATTCCATCAATCCCACTACTTCTATCAGCTGCAGAAAATAAAATGCGATCGCCTTGAGGATAGGGTTCAAAATCAAAAACCGTAAGATTTTCAGGAGTAAGGATAGTTTTTTGTTGCTGAGTCCAATTGTAGAGAATTAGTCTGCCTCTTTCTTCTGCTTCACTGCCAATATAGGCAAAAGCGCGATCGCGTGTTCTAAACTTACTGAAAAAAGGTTCTATTTTCTCTCCTAACTCTTCTTCTCCTGCAAAGTGCTGTTTAGCTTCCTGCAAAAATACGCGATAGGTTTCTCCATAGGGTGCAGGTATCTCTAGAGTATAAGCCAGCTTGTTTCCCGCCCAACTAAATTTTCCTGGTAATGGAGGTTCGATCACCAGATTTTCTTCTACACTATCCCGAGCCATCGGACGGTTAAAAGTCATGAGAAAGGCTTTGTCTTCCCTCCCAATAAGTTGATTTTTCCAGCTAAATTCTTTAACCTGGGGTTGCACTTCAAACCAACAATCACCACTACAACTATTACTAGTCCTAATCAATAACCCTATAATAAACCTTAAGAGGTTGATTGACGCGATCGCAATAGCATCTATAGGTTGTAATTTTTGTTCATTGTTCATTGTTCACTGATGACTGATTACTGGTTACTGATTACTGATATATGGGTCTTTAGGAGTGGGAATTGGCTTTATTTCACTAGGAACTAGGACTAATTTTCTTTGATTTTGATGGTCTTTACTGGGTAAATTAGCAGTGGTCATTGTTCCTGTAATTTCTAACCAAGTATCAGGGGGATAGGCATTGCGATTGCCTTCTAACTGAACGGGAATCCCAATAGGATAAGCATCTACAGCGCAACAGGTAACAATAAAACGAGATATTAACAAGTAATTTTCTGGAAGTTCCGGTAAATGTATCACAAACCCTGTAACTTTTGCTGGTTGTCCCTGATAGGCATCGGGTTCGGGATAAGCATTGAGAGTACGCACCCAATCAATAAGCGATCGCTCTTCCGGTTTAGTGGTAGTGACAAATGACTGGGGTTGAGAACTAGTTAAGGGGAGGTTTTCAGTTACTCCTCTCTGCAAAGCTGTTTTACTGGTTAAAACATTGGGGGAAATGATTAATCCTGCGATCGCAACTCCTAATAGTAAGGTACTACTAAATTTAGGGGGAAAAAGCGTCAAATGTTGCTCTTTATCAGAGGCGGAATTAGGAAATTGTACAAACAATATTCCTCGAACCACACCGATTAGTAACAGTAAAATACTAGTTACTACCATCAGCAAAAAGTAATTGGGATGAATTAATAATTTATACTCCCCAGTAATGGCATATTTAAGTAATAAAATTCCCCAGGAAATCAAGACCAAGCTATCTAACCATAGGCTCCAATTATACTGCTTAATTTTTTTCTGGCGGATAGCCACATACCGAAGTTTTTTCTTAGTTATTGATTGTAGATCGATCATCTCTAATTAAGACAAATAGCTATAAATAAGAGTTAATAAAAAAGTTAATTGTGCCACAATGGCGAAAATATAAATAATAATCTTAGGTTTAAAAATAGACGCCATCAGCCCCATAGCTTTGATGTCAACTGTCGGACCAAAAACCAGGAAAGCTAGTAAAGAACTGCTAGTAAAGGTTGCCGCGAAAGAAAGAGCAAAAAAAGAATCTACCGTAGAACAAATAGAAACAATTGCAGCCAACAGCATCATCGCAACAATAGAAGTAATAGTATCGTGACTCAAACTTAAAACGAATTCACGGGGAACAAATACTTGAATTATGGCTGCGATCGCGCTACCAATAATTAACATTCCCCCCAATTCTCTTAATTCCAAAACTACATTATTTAAAAAACTTTGAAACTTAGAATTATCCGTAATCGCAACTACAGGAGATAAAGTTTCTGAAAATAACTGTTCCATCCTTTGGGGTTGTCCCGATGTTCCCAATAAAAAAGTCCCAGACTGTAATAATACTGAACTCAATGACCCATTATCTTCAGACTTTTGTGCTCCCCTCGCAACTAATAAATTAAACCGTTTCGCTAGAGTTGGTTGCAGTAGGGATCTTGGGTCTTTCTGAATACTAAAAATACAACCAATAATCGTGGCAATTCCCAGGGAAAATATAATTCTTAAAATGACAATTTGAGGCTGATCGCCAAAAGCCACCCAAGTTGACCAAATAACCACCGGGTTAATAGTAGGTGCTGCTAATAAAAAAGCGATCGCAACACTAGGAGAAACCCCTTTTAATAATAATCTTCTCGCTACAGGAACATTCCCACATTCACACACAGGGAATAAGAAACCTACACAACTACCAACTAAAGCGCCTAAAAAAGGATTACTTGGGATTTTGGCAATTAGTTTACGTTCATCTACTAATAGTAATAAAGAACTAGAAACTATCACCCCCAATAATAAAAAAGGCATTGCTTCTACTAATAGACTTAAAAACAGGGTAAAGGCATTGTGTAGTTGACTCATACTGAGTAATAATCATAAGTTTTCATATTGAACTATTTCAATAAAAAATAGCAATATCATACTAAATCTACTTCACTAAAATAGTTTAATTAATTTAATCTGCGTAGCAGTAAATTTTAACCTATAGGTTATAACTATTGATAACTATTGATGAAAAGCAATTCTAACAATTGAAAGTTAATTGCCAGAATCTGAGCTTAATATACCCTATTTGTTTAGAATAATTAAAGATTTATTTCTCTTCTTTACCGAACCTTTAACGAAGTTTATATTTATTGTTAATTTTTCGGAGCAGGCGATCGTCTATCTTTCTTCCGCGAGAGGACACCCGATTTATCGGGCGACGGGGCTTATAAACTGCGCGGGAAACCCACGCAGACAGCCCCTTGTGAATCGCGGGCAGGGTTTGACGGTTTGACATAAGACTTCTTGCAGAAGTCAGGCAATAGGCACTCTTGCAATAGGCAATAGTAAGAGAAATTGATAATTACTGCATCGTAATTTATTTGACTTGGAGTTTGGCAAGAGGTCCATAGAATCTTTATAGATCAAAGGCTTTAAGTGTTGTACAATAGCTTTAGCGGTAAAGCGCATTAAATATTACAGGGAGTTCCCCCAAGTATTAGGCACGTCGCGGAAAATATCGCCCAAGAAATTAAATGGTGACGCGTGCAGCTAGCTAAAAGGAAAGCAAAACTAAATAAGTCTTTAAATCCTTCTGCGGCGGGGCGCGTCGTGAAAGTAAAATAAAACGCCTGTGGATTCGTTCTGTCGGGGTCAGTACCAGTGGGAGATAGCATATCGTTTGTACCAAAGTGGGCTAGATAAGAGGAGCAGAAGCAGGAAACTCGCTTGAGCGATAAGCGAGAATCCCCCGATTGATCGGTGGGAGTATTGTCAAAATCCTACCAAATGCTTGAGAACAAAATCTCACCTTTTGAGAACTCCCGAAATCCAAGAATGGGACTGGATTATGAATACTGAATCGGTGTTCCAGCCAAGGGTGATCGCACTCCATTTCTGGTGCCAAGGCGATCGCCCTTGTAGCCAATTAAACTTCAGACGATATGCCGTCCATCCCAAACGGGTCAAGGAATGAAGGGTCGTTGCTAAGGGGACTAACCTGGGTTCCCGAAACTGGGTTAGCTGCGAGCAAACCACTACCTTCGAGGGCCAAAAAGTTCACTTGCTCGGTGGTATGGGTCAGTTCCAGATCCAAACTTTGGTCTTCTTCTACTTTCACCTGCACCCCCCTCGCACTCAGGTTCTGATAGCGCAATCCCGCTGGGTCAGGACCATCATAAGTGCCTAAACTCGCTAAGAATTGCGGCGCTTGATTGAACAGTGAGTCAAAGTTAATTGTCCCAAACGCTTCGGTAAATTGGTCTGGGGTTGCCCCGACTTGATAGGGGTTACCACTCCAAGTGCCTGCTCCTGCTTCCATTGCCAGATAACCGACAGTTTCAGTGGCGTGAGCAGTGTTTTGATTGGCTTCTTCTTCCTCCATGGTCATTTGGAAGCTGTTGACAGAGGCGTTGCGCTGGCGAGTGCGGACGAAATCCGAGCCGTTAAAGGTTTGCACCTGAGAGAAGATAGTGGGAGTTTGAGCAAAGTTGTTGGTCAAGTTGACTGTCTCAAAGCCTTGACTGGCAACGAGATTGGTCTGGAGGGTTCCCACCTCTAACAGGGTGCCATCGGCGAGCTGCCAAGTTCCCGCTTCCAGAACGAAGTAACTGACGCTTTCCAACGCATGGTTCCCGTCAAGATAGTTGGCTTCTTGGACAAAGGCGGTGAAGCTGTCGCTGGTGATGTTATCCAGGCGCACAATTGCCGGGTCAGCACCGTTGAAGGAAAGGGGTTGGGCAAAGACAACGGGATTGAGGTAATTGTGGTTCAGGTTTACGGTTTGGGGAACTTCATCGATCGAGAGGGTGCCAAATTCTCCCATGACCGCTTGTCCTGTAAGACTGCCAATACCTTCTAAGGCCAAGAAGTTGACTTGCTCGCTGGTATGGGTGGTTTCTAGGTCTACGCTTTGGTCTTCTTCAATCTTGACCTGAACGCTGTTGCCGTTGAG
>JAAUYH010043272.1_pt1 | contig 11391 bp, 6 predicted proteins | sample 7278061 | NCBI WGS metagenome assembly JAAUYH01 (sample SAMN14350203, study PRJNA611818) | marine sediment metagenome | isolation source: surface marine sediment (0.6m) | place: French Polynesia: Moorea | collected 2018-08 | reverse complement strand
TTCTGATATTGTTGAAGATGCATTGGATGATGATGGAAATGTTCTTACACCAAGAGAATGTCGTGTGGGTTTGGTAAACAACACATTGCATTCAATGTGGTCTAATGTTGAACTTAGTCTACAAAACCAAGTAATTAGTCCACATGTCACAAACAACTATCAGTATAAAGCAATTATTGATGCATTGTGTGGAAATACACAGTCTCCAGGAGAACTTTCAGCTGCAATGTTCTATAAGGACAGCAGTGAATTTATGCAGGATTTGAACACTGGGATAAATGCAACGAATCCTGCACAAGCAACAAGAAGAGCTATGCTGTACAAATCCAGAAGATTTGTTATGAGTGGAGTTATAAATCATGATATATGCCACCAGGGTAGGCTAATTCTAAACAATTTGCCTTTGAGCCTGAGATTATATCCAGCTAAAGATGCCTTCACCTTAGTCTCATCCATTGATCCAGCTAAAACAAGTCCAGCAGCCGATTTCAAACTCCTCATAACAGACATCTCATTCGATGTAGCTTATGTTAAACCTGCAAGTTCGGTGCTTCTTTCTCAGGACAAAGTGCTTAGGAGTGAGAGAAAGGCTAGATACCCGTATATGAGATCGGTGGTGAAAACGGTTCATGTGCCAGCTGGTTCTTTGACCTTCTCGGTTGATGACATCTATAGCTCGTATTTGCCAGCTGATTTCTATTGTGTCTTTGTGGACGCAGAAGCATACTCTGGTTGTTACCACAAATATCCTCTAGCCTTTGACCATGCTCATGTCAGCCGTATTGGACTGTACATAGATGGACAGAGCAGACCTCAAAAACCATATGAGACCTCATTTGTTAAGCAAAAGTGGGAGCAGAGTACATACATGGATGCTTACACGGGTCTACTTGGTAGTAATCCTGAGGATTGTAAAATCAGTTATAGAGAAATGGGAGAGAACTACACAATCTTCAGGTTTGAGATGGACAAATTCTCAAATGACATTTATCCACGACCACGTCGTGGTCATGCGCGCTTAGAGGTGCAGTTCTCTAAGGCAACAGAAAAAAACTATACACTAGTGATGTATGGAAAATTTAGTAGTCTGATGGAGGTGGACTTAAGTCGGAATGTTTACCTGACAGATTAATGTGTTAAAAATGATGTAAAACAGTAGATCCGGTTTTTAAGAAAATCCGGTTTTAAGAAAATTATGATTTTTTTAAGAAAAATATTTCTTGTTAATAATGAAACATAATTTCGATTAAACAGGTGTGACTATATGTTGAATAATGTTGTAAAGCAGTATATCTTTTTTTTTAAGAAAAGATTTTCTTGTTAATAATCATAAACAAAAACTATCACATTTGATGTAGACTGTTTTGATAACATTTATAATGAGATTTAGCAAGTTCTATTTGTACAATTAACAAACGTGTTCTACTAAGTTTCTTATACTTGCTTTGCTTAGAAGTTTAATGTGACAAGTTTAGTACTTATTTGTCATTGCTTTCTTTCAGCTTTTGTCTTTGTCACATAGTAAATCATAAATGTTGTTATTCATTGTGTAAAATTCTTGTCGCTAGGCCAGGTTGGATTGAGCTATTGTATTTCATAATATTTTGAGCAAAACAATATACTAAAGCAAGGTATATTTTATAAACTGTAAATAATGAAAAAAAAAAAATATATATATATATATTATATTGTATATGCATGATTGTGTGAAATAAAGTAGAATGTAGATTAAGTATGTGTTTGTTTTATTTGATTTAGTGCAATTAAATAATCATGTTAAGTGAAACTGAATTTGAGTAGTATTACATTAATCATGACACTAAAAGTAAGGTTGTTCCCCCCCTGCCAAGGAAAATATTTTTTCAGTTGGTGTCTTTTCGTTGTCCTATAATTTCAACCAAAGATCTTGCCAATGTTCCTTCATCACTTAAATAATTAAAATTCATGCTTGCTTACAGACCCCAGACACATCAGTTTGTTCATGTATTTGAGTAGTAGACTTCACTTCATCAAGATGCATTTCTCTATTGGATTTCTGATTTTGTTATGTTGCTTTTATGTCAAAGAAATTGAAGGACAGAGAACAAAATGTGGGGATTGTTTTTGCATAAAAGACAAACTAGTGATGATTTGCTCTGGTAGTAGAATCAGATCTTTGAAAATGATTTCAAGAAAAACATCTTTCTGGATAAGAAAAATCAAGCTGTTATCATTGCAAAAAACAAATGTTTTTGATATACGGATAACAAACGAATGGCCATCACTGAAGACCATATTTCTAAAGAACAACACCTTCATCAGTTGTGAGGATATTAATTACTTAAAACGGATTAACAACATGAACATAAAAGGACCTGATACAAAGAAATGTGAGACCGATCTTAGTGAGATAAACACAACCTTGTCTGTATCTGTATCTACACATCAGGTAGTCACAACAAATTCTAAGGAGAACTTTGAAAATGGAAGTGAAATGACACATTTTATTGAGACCTTTACAAAAATGATCAGTGAAACTACTCCCATAAAAGGGACTGATCCAATATCTATTTTTACCAAAGAAAATGGAAGTGAAATGACAAGCTTTATTAAGACAGCTTCAAAAATGAACAGTGAAACCACTCCCATAAAAGGGACTGATCCAATATCTACTTTTACCAAGGAAAATGGAAGTGAAATGACAATGACAAGCTTTATTGGGACAGCTTCAAAAATGAACAGTGAAACTGCTCCCATAAAAGGGACTGATCCAACACCTACTTTTACCAAGGAAAATGGAAGTGAAATGACAAGCTTTATTGAGACAGCTTCAAAAATGAACAGTGAAACCGCTCCCATAAAAGGGACTGATCCAATAACTGCTTCAAAGTTCACCAAGGAAAATGGGAGTGAAATGACAACCTTTGTTGAGACAGCAACAACCCTAACTGTAAATCAAAATTCAACTTTAAATTCAACAGTATTGATTGACACAGAAACAAATTCACCTAGAACAACCTTTATTGAGCCAGGAAGTACTCTAACTGTAGATCAGTTATCAACAAGTATCAATCAGAATTCAATCACATCAACCTTCAAAACAACCACATCACCAATCACATTAACCTTACAGGCAAAAACAACACCAAAATCATCTCCAACTGATCAATTCAGTAATCACACAGAAATGCAAAATGAAACAACTGCAGTCATGCCAGGTAAAACACCAATTCCACCCGCCATAAAAATAACTTTAGGTATTTTGTCTTTTGCATTTTTTGGTATAATTTGGTCAATTTTTATTTGGTTCTGTGTCAAAAAATGTCATGCATCACAGCTTAGAGCTTCCAGACATGCAAGATTTGACAGTTTTGAGAATCCTGCGTACGAAATGATTAGCAATTTTGTCTTTGAAGATGAGTCAAATATTTAACTTTATTTTGCGACATAAATTTGTATAGGTATCATTTATCTTAATCGGCTACAATTGCGCCACCTTGCGGGCATAACATTTCCTTTCACAGACCACAAGTGTTCATCAAAATGGCGGTCTTAGCAATCAAACTGTTTTTGATGTGGATACTAATATGTCCAGAAAGCGTGCTTGGACAGATTTCCAGCTGTGGAGACGGCAATATGTGCTCATGCAAAGGCAGTATCATTATTTGTACAAATTTGGATGCAAATTTATTGTTGGACATTTTCACGCCACAAGTACTGAGAAATTACAAATCGATGATTGTCAAAGATATTGCCTGTAGTCATATTGGAGCTTTAAAAGGACTGTTAACAAGATTTGATGTAAATCTCTTGATACCAAAGAGATGTCACGATGCAGAGCAATTACCCAACACAGATGATGATAAACAGGACAAGGACTATTCTTCAGGTCTAAACATTAATTATGAAAATTATGAACAGATTATGGAAAACCTTCCCTATGACAATAATGATGTAACCAACTCTGTAAACATTGGGGAAATCACAGGATATACATCTAGTGGACTATTTATAATCATCTTAGGTCTTTTCATCACATGGTGTATAAAAACTGGAAAATGTACCGGCCAGGGATATCAAAAGGTAAATTTTTTGATAATTATCTTTTATTTGCATTAAAACTTCAAATAAAAATCAAACAAACTTTTGTGTTCATTACGGTTTCTAAGTCAGATTTAAAAAGTTTAAGCCGAAGAAATTCGATTTAATGAATCGGGGTAAAATAGCTGCATTATTTCAGTAAACTTCCGCCTAAAATGTAAACCGATAAAACGTCCGTCGTACAAAATAAATCCTTTATTTATGATATGAACGTTAAAATTATGATCATTGACGCAAAAAGAATTTTAACATTGATTTAACTTTCATTTTTATTAGGGCACCGGCACCAACACCGAGATGGAAATGATGGACAGAACCAAGAAAGCCAATCAGGTTCTTTTGAAGGAACTAGAAGAGAACAGGAAAACTCAGGAAATGCTGATAGAAGAAAAAAAGAAACAACTTAAACATGAAGAAATAAAAATGATAGAACAATTGGATCAAGTCATAGAGGAAAAGAAATTGCAGCTAGGAAAGATAGCAGAAGAGAGGAGAAAGAAAGAGAATGACCTAGATGAAATTAGCAGAATGTATGACGAAATGGTAAGACTGACACAGGAAAAAGAAATTGCTGACAGACTGTTACATCATGAGATGGAAATGACTCACCTAGAAAGAAGAGAACAGGAAATTAATGAAAGACAGAGAGTGAGATTTGAGGAGGAAAACCAAGTGGGTGCGGTAGGAGGTCAAGATTCGTTGGATGATATGAAAAGGAGGAGTGAGAGGTTGAGAGAACTGAAAGAAAAGAACTAAAGGTGCATATATATGACTGAATACATGAAAGAAAAGAACTAAAGGTGCAATTGTCTAGATGCATATTTTCGCATAAATTCTTTGGTTGATTTTTAATTTTATTTTAGCTTACATGTATATTGCTGTCTATTTCCCACTATAAGTAAAGTTTTATTATATTCATTTTACTGAATGAACATAAGTTTGTGAGAGAGTATAAAAATCAGCTGATTTTTTTATTTGCTTTAGCTTCAATCACTGAAGGGAAGTATATTTTTTTAACTTCAGGGGTGTACTGAACTCAGCTGTTTAAGCATGTAAGTGAGACTGCTGACCTATTTTATTGGTGTTTTTTATCCAGGGATGCAAGATTTGTTCTCCCTTAAACTTGTATTTGTAAATGTGTCTAGCATTAGTCACTTGTGTCTGCTTGCTTACTTGTAAGATCTTAGACAAAGCTAGGATGAGAATTTGACAAGATTGTTGTCGTACTGCGAATAATATGTCTTTTGCACCAGTAATGTTGACTTAAATTCGGATTCACCACACTTAGAGGCATTATGTGAGAACAATTATATTATTCTTAAGCTAAGGATTTTTCACTTAAGGTGAAATATGGATTAAGTTGTTTAAACAAAGGACTGTAAGGACCCAACACAGCTTACTTCTTCTGATAAATGGTAAGAATGACAATGATAAGTTATTGATAAATACTTGCTTGATAAATGTCAAATTATTGTTATGACTATAGGACAAAAACAAAGTCAAACATATATGTATCTACTTGTTCTATTTTATTGTCTATATGATATAAAATATGTATATCAGATCCATTCAGTTACAACAACTGTAAAAGCAGTAAGCTACAGGTATCAATAACAAAGTTGTTGACAAAAAAACAATTAAATACAACAGATGTGACTGAATCTGATACGGTAGTATGCATGCATATGACACAAAATCTTTACATCAATTGTCATCAATCACCATGATGTAAATGAAAGAAATTAGTGATTCTTGTACATCCACAATTATTTACATATAAGTGTATTTTATCAAGATTGCCACATATTTTTATATTAATTCAACCTAAATACAAAAATCATTCCATGAACATCATAACTGATTGGGTCTATTGTTATCTACAGGAAGTTTTTGTGACTGTTTTTGTTTGTTTACATTTTATGAAGACATGGACATAACATGTACATCTAATTGTCTTATAAATCATAACATAACTTGTAAATATATGATTCAGATGCCAGCAACCAGATGTTATTAGTTATAGATATATTTACAAATTTTATCATGATTGATAAGAAAAAGATATATCACAAATAGTGTTACATTCTTTGCACAAAACATTAAAGTATGTACAGGTATAAAAATTGTAATGCATGTTAATGATTACTTCTTGTATAATTCAAATATTTATATGTAGTATATTGTTTCATTTACATGTTTTTTTGTTTTTTTGTTTTTGTTTTTTTTTCATTTGTTTCACACACTCACTTCATTATGATATAATAATTGTAATCAATAAGATTGACATGAGCTCAAAATGACAAAGAGCTTAAAATAATTATCATTATTGGTCTTCATTATTTTCCCTTCAATATCATCATTTCTGGACTAGTATGCATGATTACATATAATTATATCCTAAAAATTAGTGGGATTATTAGTGAGATTATTATATAGATTATATTAAACATATATCATATAAATAAATACAGATTATAGTTAAGAATGATTATGTACACCCAAAAACAATTACAAATTATAGTTAAGAATAATTATGTACATCCAAAAATTTAAATTCATGCAAACTTTTTGATGTTAAACCTGTTCTTTTTTTTTTTTACTGTTCAAGTTTTTGATTAAGATAAGCACTATATTAGGTTACACACAGTTTACATAGTTGTAGTAAATTTGTAGTTATAATAAAAAGTTCTCTTTTTTTCACACAAAATCTCTCCAGTCTTATTTGACCTGAACAATCAATATTATTATATATTTTGAGATGATATTTTACCACATCAAATCATCATCAACTTGACTGACATATGGTGAAAATTTTCTGAGTACAACCTCAATGAACAGGCCGGTCATCAGATAATCTGAAAGACCTAAATCTTTCAAAGCAACAACATCAGCTGTTGTAATGGTTTTGGGGTTCAGATTGTACAAATCCATTGCGCTCTGAACTTCGGGGGTCCTGTGACCTTGATGTCTAAATAATGTATATTCTGTGTTGAATGGGGTAGCATATTTAACAATTAAGCTGTCCATCATTTCAGTCACCACCTGTTGAGGTAATATTCCATACAACTGCATCATTTTGTTAGGATTAAAATTTATAGATTTAATAACTGCGATTTTACACTTTGTTTCCAAACTATAAACACTGTTTCTCCTAGACTTGACCAAAAATTTGAGTGAATTACAGTATTTTGAAAGATTCGGAAATGCATATGAATATTGAAATGTGCTTAATTTCAAAACACCCCAAACATAACCATAATACAGTGTAGTGAAATTTTCGTTTTTACATGCAAAAATTTCTTTGAATTGTTCACAGATGCTTTTCAGTTCATCAGAGGTGAGAGTACCAGGACCACGAAATGGATTTCTGTTATTAAAATCTACAATACTGGAAATCAGTTTTCTTAAGAATGATGTGTTCTGTTTGTATCCAATATGGTCTTTTACCTGTGTGAGACAATCACACCGCTTTAGTGTATTCATTAGAGGTAAAAGAACCCAATGTATGTGATTTGAAATTTGTTTAAAACCACCACTTATTTTGTGGCGGTCTAAGATGCGGCCTTTGCTCATTAATTTGTACTCAATTTCACCATCGCCTTCTTCATTAAAATTGTCCCTATTTGGGTAGTCTTGACCAAGATGCAAAACACAAATCAATCCATCTTGTTCTTTTTCACTCCTGTCAGAATCACCCCCATCCCTGCTAATAATAACAGTTAAAACCGCACTTATAGCAGTAATAATTGTGTTTAGACATCTCTTTTGCAAATCTGATTGCAATATATGTGCGATTCTCATGACAGGTGCTTCCATATTGATTCAGATAAAATATGACCCTAAATCAATATACCTATCAAAATCTTAAGAAAATGTACGTATCAATTTATCTGATAAATTCTGTCTATATCTTGCAAAATTCTTCTTATGGGTAAGTTATCAATTTGAACAAAATTTTCTGCTTGTGGACAGTTGTGTTCCTGCCCCTCATACTCAATAAGACAAAAACAATTGTTACATTCTGTTAACAAAACCCAGGTGTCTGTTGACTGTAAATGCGCAAAATATATATTCAACTGTATCATATTAAATCATTCTACTTGCACATTATGCTATTTTCTCACCAATTATACACCAATATCAAAATCCACATGACAACCATATGTCATATAGATTGAGTTTATCCTCAGCATTAATCTGTCATAAGGTCAAACGTTTTATGATCCTTAGCAATAATCCACCATAAGACCTTTTGTATTGAAGCAATAATCCACCATAAGGTCCTTTGTATTGAAGAATATAATGAAGGCGATTGGTGCAAATGTTTTGTGTCATAATACACTAATGACACAATAATGTTACTGTATCATAATAAATGCACCAATCTCAGAATACTGTCACATCAAATTCAATATTGTCAGACGTATTAAAGCATATAACAATTTGACCATCACATATATCCAAGACAAAAATGAACTGACTCAAGGTCATTTATACTCCATTGTCACATCACAACAAATACAGAGTTGTCAGAGTGAATAGTCATATCATTATGACCTCAGCTTCCAACACATGGAACTCTTATTTCCACTGAAGCATTGGCTGCAATTTTTTGTTTGTACTTTTTACTCCAATGTCACAACACTGTACATTGTTTGTGGATGCAGAAGTGATATCATTATCTTGAAAATGTCACAATTAAAAGTTTGTAATTGTAGTCGGTTTGTCATAAATGCTCAAACACAAGAACAGCAATTATATTGTTAGAAGAACTGGAAATCACACAGTATCCTCAGCAGTGTCACAATATCATCTGGAGGCATACATGCGCACAGACCAGTCAGGCTGAAATGATAAAAAATAAATGTTTTAGATTATTGTGATTTATGTTTCACAACATTATCAATCATTTTTAAACATTCAACCGCTCTACCATATATATCTGTGGCATGTGATACTGTGACAGAACAATTCAAATGTTTTTCTGGCTGATTCATTACATCCTGATATTCTGTATGTAATACTTGTAATTGTTGTTTCATATTTCTATATAAAACCTCCATCCACCTATTTCTATTTAACAATCTTTGATAACATATATCAGGAGGTGTATTAACATAATAGACATGATCCAAATGAAAATTATGAGAGTCTATCAATGCTCTTAACTTTTTCCTGCAATATTCATAAGAAAAATGATGCATTTGACCTAACTTAAACAAACTATTTGTAAAAATATCTATCTCGTGAGGTATCCTGTCATAAACTTCTACAATATGATCTGATGTGTTACATAAATTATTTTGCCTAAACAGTTCATCAAAACAATCTATTGCATGCAATTGAAACTGAGATGATAATTCTTTAGGTGAAGCATAATACAATTCCAACGGATGCAACTCTTTCTTATCAACAGTTACAAAAGTATTAAAACTCTTAAGCGGTTCATCAACATAGAAATATGAATCATTAATTGCCCTCATTTGCATAATTAAACTGGATTTGCCACTGGAAATATTTCCAACAATACCCACTTTAATACGGTTAATTCGGTTACTTTCATTCATATTTATAGAATATATTTACTCAAATGCACATTAACACTTTACCTCTATGTTAAAATGCGGTTAACTGAACTTCTTGACAAACTACTCCTCTGTGGCTGTGATCTCAGTGGTTTCAGTTGTGGTCTCTGTGGTTTCTTCTGTAGTTGAGGTAATGATCTCCTCTGTAGTTGTAGTACTTGAAGTCTCTGATGTATCCTTGGTGTTCTCTTCAATAGCTATGTACAAGGGTTTTTCTCCTGTTGTATTCTCTTCACTGGATGTGGACATGGGTTCTATTGCGGTTTCCTCCCTGTTCTGCTTTTCAGTATCTCCATCTGGTGTGGTCTGTGGTGCATTTGGTTTCCTCCTCTTGTCAATAACAACTACCCCTGGTGGCATGGTTCTGATTTTTCTTTTGGTAATGTATCCTGCATTTTGATCCTCTACCAACAATGTCTTGAAGCTTTCGCGCAAGTTAAGCCATTCTGCCTCGTGAAGATTTATTGTCTTCTGGTAATTCACAGTTTTGTCTTTGTTGTAGAAGGGCATAGATACGTACCAATATTTTCTGAACTCAATAATGCCCAAGCCATGGTTTGTTCTCTTCATAGGAAACTCTCTCTCAACTCTGTCCTTTACTGCATCTGAGATCTGTTGCTGCATCTCACTCAATGACTTCACATATCCATATGGTACATTCACCGATCGAACTTCACCAGACCTTGTGTATCGAGTGAATACAAAATAATATCCATACTGAGAGCGCTTTCGCTCGATATCGAGGTCATCACTCAGTAATATGAGCAGTTCCACATTTTGGGAAGATGAGTAGGCAGTTTTAGTCTGTGTGTCCTTTGGTATAGCCTTCTCACTGACTACACCACTCTCATAAGCCGGTTCTGCATTCTTATCCATTTCTAAGTCTTTATAATAACTTTCCAAAATACTATCATATATTAACTCACCCACAAAGTTCTTTTCAAACGATTTTCGTTGAATAATCCTTATAGGTTGTCTCTGCTTAAAATAATCGATGAGTATATTGTCCAATATATACTCACCAGTTAACTGAGGTAGCGGCAAAGTCTCTAAGAACTCTGCAGCAAGTATAGGTTCCTTCATACGAAGAAGACTAATGCTCTATAGCAATATTTCTCATAAGTGTGCTGGGTCAGTGAAAGTCCAGCCAATATATACCCTCTCTGGCCGGCTCAGCCAACCTGTGGAATGTTCTGATCAAAATCACCCCACATCATTCCACTCATTTCTACATATCTTAAACATTCCATTCCTTTGCTTCATATCATTTCTTACCCACAATTCAAACTATGTAAAACAACACAACTGAAAGAAATATGCATTAATTATTTCTTACCTTAAGTTATTATGTCAGCCACAACAGGAACATCTGTACCATTCCACTCATAATTCCATTATAGCTTTTCCAAACAAATCAAACCTCAAAAACTGCAACATTCCTTTCACATGTGCATGATATTCACAAAAATACACCAGCCCCATCTGTTCATTCCTGCACCTGCAGATCTCTTCACATGTGGCATCAATAAGTCAGCAGCAGCTTCACTCAGGCTTAAGACAATGACTACACATATTAAATGCAAAGGTTTGATCAGCACCAAAGCTTTTTAGTGTTTGAACTTTGCTGATCAATTCTGTCCTTGAACAATTCAAACAAAACCTATGTCTAGATCCACATGTACGACTTGTATGTTTACATACCTTTGTTGTCTTACAGTTGATACAC
>JAAUYH010238573.1_pt1 | contig 11393 bp, 9 predicted proteins | sample 7278061 | NCBI WGS metagenome assembly JAAUYH01 (sample SAMN14350203, study PRJNA611818) | marine sediment metagenome | isolation source: surface marine sediment (0.6m) | place: French Polynesia: Moorea | collected 2018-08 | reverse complement strand
TGTAGTCTCCCAATTCCCCGGTATTTCTGATTACACGATGACAGGGTATTAAATAAGCTACCGGATTATTGGCAATAGCAGTTCCTACTGCCCTGTTGGCGTCCGGTTTCTCTATTGCTTTGGCAATATCACTGTATGAAACGAGCTGAGAAGAAGGTATCTGTAAAAGTGCTTTCCATACTTGTATCTGAAACGGTGTTCCCTGGAGGTCTAAAAGTATTCGATCCTCGGGCGCTATCCAGTCTTTAAAGTATTGTTGTACCAATTTTCCATTTGGACCTAATTCCTCAGATAAACTTATATATGGATACTCCTGCCTTAATTCCTCTCTCAGATCTTCCTTCGAAGTAAATGACATCCTGCAGATACCCCGGCTAGTTTCGTCAATACCGTCGATCCCAAATGGAGTGTCGAGTTCACCCAATTTAATATGAAGATCTCTACCCATCTTACTATATTCTCCGGGAGTACAAGCTTCTATTTTTACAAATAAATCGTGAAGCCTTCCATTCCCTGAAAGTCCAACATCATATGCTGTGGACAAGGTGGATTTACCTTTTTTTAAGGCCCGTTTGGCACGCTCTAAGGTTAGGAATTGCCAAAAATCCTTTGGACTAATGCCCGCCCATTTTTTGAATACTCTTTGAAAGTGAAACTTGCTCATGTGTACATGCCCGGCAATCTCTTCCAAACTTGGTTGGTAACTATCAGTAGCCGAGATGTAGGCTATAGCATTTTGAATGACTTTAAATTGATGTTTACTTTTCATATAGCAAAAATCTCACCTTTTGTACAGGTGCACAATCCGATTCTTGCTAAAGTTAATAGATATCTGGTATGAATTATTAGATTGGAATTAATTACAGTCTAAGGCATAGACATCGGCCGTATCCTTGGTCCACTCACCGGGAATATTGTTCAACTGATCTTCGTTAACCTGAATACAGTCTAGCGGATTGCCTTCGACAGCTAGTCGATTTAATTGTACAACATCAGCTATGAACGATACGTCAATGGATTCCAGAAGATTATCTGTGATTGTCAGAAGTTGAAGGCTGATATTGTCCGAAATATCAATGGAGCTAATGGCGTTCTCATCGGCTTCAATCTTCTCCAAGTCACCTAGATTAGCAACATTGATTGTTGTGATATCATTCTCTGCAACAAAGAGAAATTTGAGTTGTAGATTATTGGAAACATCAACCGAGGTCAGCAGATTATCTTTTGCCCACAAACCCTCCAGCATTGTAAAGTCTTCTATCCCGCTCAAGTCTGAAATCCCTTTACTTTCAATAACCAGGTCAGTGATATCGGAAATATTCGAACTTACTACCAGACCATCTTCCAAATCGTCAAAACCCAGTTCAATTAAGGCTCTTTCAAACTCAATATCCGGGATCTCTGTCATAGCGACAAGCGGTTCATCATCGTCATCCATCATTACTGGATTCGTATCAGAATCATCATCTGAAGAACATGCGGAAAAACCTAATAGCAATCCCGCCAATATGAATAAAAAATTTTTGCTCATAATGACCAATTAAAGATTAACAATAAATAATTGTGATTGCTAAGGCGTGGTTGTAGGTTATAAATATAAGGCTTTTTTTTTACTCGAGGTTGGACAGGCTTTTTTCGAGAGTCTCTATTTTAGCCTTTGCATCGGCGGCTTTCTTTTTCTCCAGGGCAACAACCTTTTCCGGAGCATTGGCCACAAATCGTGCGTTGGCCAGTTTTTTCTGAACCGATTGAAGGAAACCTCTGGTGTAGTTGAGCTCATCCTTTAGCTTTTGAATTTCCGCTACGAGATCTATTGTTTCTCCTCCTGGAATAAAATATTCATTACTCTTAACCCTAAATGACAGTGCCCCTTCAACAGATGTAGAAACCCGTTCTATACCTTTTAAATGTCCTAGTTTCTCGATAATGACATCCCAGCGCCCGCTAAATTTTTCCTTATCCATGACCTTTAGATCGAGCAATTCCTTTGTTGCAATATTTTTTTCCTTCCTAATATTTCTTATACCTGTTACAACGGTTGACGCAAATTCGAATTCTTGAATAAGATGCTGATTATCCAGTGGAACAGACGGCCAAGCCGAAACGATCAAAGCATCTTCTTTCTTCCGCTCCTCAATTCGCTGCCAAATCTCCTCAGTCAAGAATGGCATGAACGGATGAAGTAACTTCAGATTAGCTTCAAAAATCTCAATTATAGCCTCATATGAGACCTTATCAATAGGCTGTTGATAAGCTGGTTTTACGATCTCCAGAAGCCAGGAACAGAAGTCGTCCCATACTAATTTATAAATGGCCATCAAGGAATCTGAGATCCTGTACTTGCTAAAATGATCTTCTATTTCCCCAATGGTCCTCGACAATTTCGCCCTGTACCATTCTATACCCAGCCTGGCCGCTTCAGCCTGATCGATTTCCTTCACTTCCCATCCCTGTACGAGACGAAATGCGTTCCATACCTTGTTTGCAAAGTTTTTTCCCTGTTGACACAGAGCTTCGTCGAATAAGAGATCATTACCGGCAGCAGAACTAAGTAAGAGTCCAACCCGAACACTATCAGCCCCGTAGTGGTTGATCAATTCAAGAGCATCGGGCGAATTCCCAAGGGATTTAGACATTTTCCTCCGCTGCTTATCCCTAACAATCCCCGTTAAATAAACATTATCAAATGGTCTCTCTCCATTGAATTCATATCCTGCTATGATCATTCGAGCTACCCAGAAGAAAAGGATATCCGGGGCAGTAATGAGATCGCTGGTAGGATAATAGTATTTGAAGTCTTTATTGTCTGGTTTAAGAATTCCTTCAAAAACACTGATTGGCCATAACCATGAGGAAAACCAGGTATCTAACACATCCTCATCCTGCCTTAAGTCAGCTGCTTTTAAGTTACTAGTACCAGATTTATCTCTGGCCAATTTCAATGCCTCTTCAGCAGATTCAGCTACTACAAAGTCTTGACTCCCCTTTCCATAATAATAAGCCGGTATACGCTGACCCCACCATAATTGGCGCGAAATATTCCAGTCGCGTATATTTTCCATCCAATGCCTGTATACATTTTCAAACTTTTTAGGGAAGAATTTTATCTCATTTGTATTGAGAACCGCATCAATGGCTGGTTTGGAAAGATCGTCCATTTTTAGGAACCACTGCTCCGATAGTCTCGGTTCAATTACCGCTTTGGTACGTTCTGATGTGCCCACTTTATTGGTATATGGTTCTGTTTTAACCAGAAGACCCAGACTATCGAGTTCATCACTTATCTCCTTTTGCACAACAAATCTGTCCTTACCTTCGTAGTGCAGTCCGTAGCTGTTTAAGGTGGCATCATCATTGAAGATATCAATAATCTCCAGATTGTGCTTTTCGCCTAACGCCTTATCATTTTCGTCATGTGCCGGTGTAACTTTTAAGCAACCTGTACCAAATTCCAGATCAACATAGTCATCTTCAATAATGGGAATACTGCGATTACAAATTGGGACTATCGCATTTTTCCCTTTTAAATTTTTATATCGTTCATCTTTTGGATGAATACAGATAGCTGTGTCTCCAAGGATCGTCTCAGGCCTGGTGGTGGCTATTACCAATTGCTCCTCACTGTCTTCAACAGGATATGCTATGTAATAAAGTAAGCCCTGTTTTTCCTCATAGATCACCTCCTCATCGGATAAAGTCGTACGGGCTTCTGGATCCCAGTTCACCATTCTGTAACCCCTATAAATCAGACCTTTTTCAAATAGTTGAACAAAAACCTTTATCACAGAAGCCGACATATCGTCGTCCATCGTGAACTTTGTTCGTTCCCAATCACATGAACATCCAAGTTTTTTTAGTTGTTCAAGTATTACACCTCCGTATTCCCGTTTCCATTCCCATGCGTATTCCAGAAATTTATCCCTTGAAATATCAGATTTTTTGATGCCGTTTGCCTTTAACCGGGCCACCACCTTGGCTTCAGTCGCAATAGAGGCGTGATCAGTTCCCGGCACCCAGCAGGCATTCTTACCCAAAAGCCTGGCCCGACGGATCAATACATCCTGAATGGTATTGTTAAGCATATGGCCCATATGAAGCACTCCGGTTACGTTTGGAGGAGGGATCACAATAGTATAAGGTTCTCTTGAATCCGGAGTTGAATGGAAATATCCTTGTTCCATCCAGTAATTATACCATTGATCCTCAACATTTTGAGGTTCATATTTAGATGGTATGGCCATATTTATGGTATAGTTTTTGATTTTTAAAATTGGCATTAAAAAATGACTATCGCCAAAAATGTTAAACTCGCGATAATCACTCTTTTTTTGCCGAATACTAAATACGAAACAAAAATAAGTAACGTTAGTAGATAACAAAAGAATTTTGGATGTTGATAGTAAATCATATACATTTGAGATTCACCCAAAACTGAAAAATGATGAAAAAAGCTATTTTATTACTATTTGTAGGCCTACTTGCTTTAAGTGTTTCCGCTCAGGAAACCGCCCAAATACAATTCAAAGCGGAGACTTTAGATTACGGGGTTATAGATAAAGGTAGTGATGGTGTAAGAGTATTTGAATTCACAAATACAGGTTCAGCACCACTTATCATTACAAAGGTCAGTTCTAGTTGCGGTTGTACAATTCCTAAGAAACCAGAAGAGCCTATTTTACCAGGTGAAACAGGTGAGATACAGGTAAAGTATGATACCAACAGAGTAGGACCAATAAGGAAGGCCATTACGGTAATTTCAAATGCCGATACTCCAACAAAAGTTTTGAAGATTAAAGGAGAAGTTAAGGCTGCAGACGGAAAATAACAGATTATTATATATGAAATCAAAAACCTCGGCTCAAAGCCGGGGTTTTTATTTAAGGACGTTTTCTAACACAAAGCTAAAGAGAAGATCCCTGTTGAACCTCTCAATTAATACCTGGATACGTTTACCTTCTTTTTCGTTCAACATCTTCACAACCTCTTGTAGCTTATATCTGTGAATCGGCTTCCCATTAATGGCCAGAATAATATCTCCTTCACGAAGACCGGCTTCAGCTGCAGGACTTCCGGCTCTAATACCCGAAACAATTATTTCAGGTACCAAGCTAAGACGGGTCCTGTCTTCCATTAGCAACTGAACATTTCCAAAAGTATTCTCAGTACCGGGACTTGCAAGTTGCGGAACTTCTTTGACTTCCATAAGTTTTTGTGCTATATAGCGCACCCCGTTATGCTGCACTTCAATGCCACTCATATTGTAATGGAAAGGAGCATTGAAATTTCCATTTTTCTTAAGAATGATTTTATTCTCCGGATAGTTAAAAACTATGTCAAATCGCTTAAGCACTTCACCCCCAAGGCTCCCATTTCTATTTCCCAGGTTCTTAACTGCGCCGTACGATTCCATATCTGGAAATGCCGCTTTGACATCTTCCAGGGTAAAATCACCGATCTTTATTCCCTTAATTTTGGTTCTTTTACCATAAATATGACCGTTCAAACCTTTGCCCAAATAGTCGTCAAAATTCTTCTGGGGAACACCTAGGCCCTTTTCTATATCCTTAAATAGCCAAATAGCGTCACCACTACCCGTATCAATCAGCAGTTTTACAGGAACCTCACGCTCATCCTCTGTAATGACCTCCCCATCTAAGTATGCCTTGCTATCAATAATTGACAATGAGAGAGTTTGAGATTTTTTCTTTGGTTTTGGCCTGTAGTGACCAGGATTATAGAAACGTAACGTTTGCGCGTGGTAGTTGACATCCACAACAAAGTCTCTAAATAAATCGTATCCTATAATTCCGTGGACCGGAACTCCTAAACTCGGGGAAAAGTTCATCTCTTTGTCCAATACGACATATACTTGTTGGTCATTGTTTATGAGAGATTTAATTTTAAATGTATTTCCTCTTGAGCTCAAGGCCTTGATTGGATTGCCTACTCCAAGTCCTCTTATAGTAAGTTCGGATACATTATTCAACTGAATAGAATCCTGATCAGACAGGTTGAACAGAATAGGTCTCTTTACACCAGAGTCAAGAATAAAGGAAAGTTTCGCTCCGTTTATTTCAATCGGTATGATTATCAGATTATTTACCAGTTCAAAGCGGATCTTCTCGTATTTTTCGCCTTCAGGTAATACGTAATGCTGGGCTGAACTCTGAAAGGGTGCCCAGAATAATAATACAAGAATTAAGGATATACCTATTCGCAAACTGTTCATTTTTAGTTCGATGTCTCTTAAAGTTACAAAATTTTAAGACTATTTGCCGAGAATTTAACATTCCATTAGACAAAGTGAATATCTTTCCATATGAGTTGTTTGCTACCTTTTGATTTCTCATTTTTGCCTAATAAATATTCTGTATGCCTTCAATTTCAAGAAAAGGGCATTCAATGCCGGAATCGCCCATAAGAAAGTTGGTTCCCTATGCTGAAGACGCTAAGAAAAAGGGGATTGAGGTAATCCATCTCAATATTGGTCAACCCGATATCAAAACACCAAAAATTGCTTTAGATGCAGTCCGTAATCACAAGCTGGAGGTTCTTGAATATTCGAGAACTGAGGGATCTGAAACCTATCGCTCCAAGATAGCAGATTACTATGCCAAACACGGTATTCACGTATCGTCAGACGAGATTTTAGTTACTACTGGCGGATCTGAAGCCTTATCATTTACCATGGGGAGTGTTGCCGATCCCGGCGACGAGATAATAATCCCCGAACCATTCTATGCCAATTACAACGGTTTTGCCACCGCCATGGGTTTAACCGTGGTCCCAGTAGTATCGAGGATTGAAAATAATTTTGCCTTACCACCTATTGAGGAGTTTGTAGGTCTGATCAGTGAAAAGACAAAGGCCATTCTGATCTGTAACCCTGGAAATCCTACAGGTTATTTATATAGTAAGGGAGAAATTTCGAAGCTTGCCAACCTGGCCAGAGAACATGACCTATTTCTGATAGCCGATGAGGTATATCGAGAATTTACATACGATGGAAAAGAGCACTATTCAGTCTTGAAAGAACCGAATTTGGAATCTCATGCGATCATGGTCGATTCTGTTTCGAAGCGTTACAGCATGTGTGGTGCACGGGTGGGTTGTCTGGTTACTAAAAATACTGAAGTGATCCAGTCTGCACTGAAATTTGCCCAGGCCAGATTGTCTCCCCCTACTCTGGCTCAAATTGCCAGCGAGGCCGCACTTGATACACCACAGGAGTACTTCGATGCCGTCATTGAGGAGTACTTGGAACGGAGGAATATTCTTATTGAAGAATTACACAAAATTCCAGATGTGATAGTAGCCGAACCACAAGGTGCTTTTTATTGCATGGCACAACTACCAGTGGCCGACGCTGATCATTTTGCACAATGGTTATTAGAAAGCTTTGAAGATAACAAGCAAACAGTAATGGTGGCTCCGGCTGCAGGATTTTATGCCTCTCCCGGTCTTGGTAAAAATCAAATCCGTATTGCCTACGTCTTAAAAAAGGAAAAATTAAGACGTGCAGTAGCTCTAATCCACGAAGCACTTAAACAGTATAAAGCGCTTTGAAGTTGCAGCAAAACATATCCCTAAAGCACTACAATACCTTCGGGATTGATGTAAAAGCCAAATATTTTATCGAGATCTCCAGTGTTGATGATCTGCGACAGGCTCTGCAATTAGAAGGTTTTCCCAATAAGCTGATCTTGAGTGGGGGCAGCAATGTCTTATTGACCCGCGATCTTGATTCCTTAGTACTTTTCATCAACATGAAAGGAAAACGCATACTCTGGGAGGACGACGAAAATGTTGCAATTAAGATCATGGCCGGAGAAAATTGGCATGAGTTGGTTATATGGTGTCTTGATCATAACTACGGAGGTATAGAAAACCTTTCTTTGATCCCAGGTAATACAGGCACGGCACCTATCCAGAATATTGGAGCATACGGTGTTGAACTCAAAGATGTATTCGAAAGCTGCGAGGCCATGGATATGGAGACAAGGCGATTAAAGATGTTTAGCCGAGAGGAATGCAAGTTTGGATATCGCGACTCATATTTCAAGAATGAAGGTAAAGGTAAGTTTGTCATTACTTCAGTTAATTTGATCCTTTCAAAAAAAGATCATAGACTACATACTTCCTATGGTGCTATAGGGCAACAGCTAAGGGAAATGAATATCACACAACCTGGTATTAAGGATGTATCGGCAGCAGTGGTTGCTATCCGTAAAAGTAAACTTCCTGATCCACGAGAATTAGGCAATAGTGGAAGTTTTTTCAAGAATCCAATCCTAACAAAGGACCATTTTACCAGATTCTCAGAAAGCCATCCAAATGCACCTTTTTACGAAGTAGGTGACGGAACCTTTAAAATACCTGCAGGTTGGTTGATTGAGCAATGCGATTTAAAAGGGAAAAGATTTGGCAACGCAGGCGTCCATAAAGACCAGGCGTTGGTACTGGTTAACTATGGAAACGCCCTGGGAGAAGAAATACTTCGTCTGGCAAAAACCGTACAAACTAGTGTGAACGAAAAATTCGGGATTGAGCTTCATCCGGAAGTGAATATTATTGGTTAACAAGGCTACTGATAAGAATTATTTGTAATGTTCGAGAATTTTGAGCATATTCTCAAAAATCAACATTGGTAATCTGATGGTACAAACCATAAAATAACCCCTGAGAAGAACTTCACAGGGGCTATACCAAACCAAACTAACCAAAAACTAAATGTACAATAACCAGTTGTACATTTATCTAATTAAAATTGAGATAACGCTTAAATAACAATCAATTTTATAAATTAGCGTTTACACTATATACGGTGGAATTACCAGCCTTGGATGCCTCCGGAAAATAATTTTTAGACCACCCTTTACGGTCAATGAGTGCACTACTTGAAAAACATATCATAGAACTTTTGCAGGAGCGAAATGAGAAAGCCATTTCACTACTGTATGAACACTACGGTGACACGCTTTACGGTGTGGCTCTGAAAGTCGTCAGGGACGAAGAGTTGGCTCAGGATGTCTTACAGGAGAGTTTTGTTAAAATCTGGAAAAAATCAGATTCGTATGATGCTACTAAGGCAAAACTATTTACCTGGCTTTTTAGGATTACACGAAATACAGCCATTGACAAACTCAGAAGTACCAGCACGAAGTCGGATAAAGAAATCCAAATGGATGTTTCCGACGTATATAATGTAGGCATTGAGAGCATCAAGCCGGAATTTATGGACGTCAAGGAAAACCTGGATAAGATTGAATTGAAATACCAGGTGGTACTAGACGCGCTGTTTTTTCAGGGTATGACCCAACAAGAAGCCAGTGATGAATTGGACATTCCTTTGGGCACCATAAAATCCAGGTTAAAGATTGGATTAAGAGAGCTCAAAAAGATATATGAGACTTCATCCATGCTGCTCCTGCCCTTATTAAGCATAATACAATGAGAGATAAAATTAGAATATTTCTGGATACGGACCTGCTAGAAAAGTACCTGCTGGGGACTACCAATACAGAGGAAACACTGCAGGTTGAACGATATATTGCCATGTATCCGGAAGTCAGAAAAATTTACAATGAACTTCAGGCCAATCTGGAGACATTTGCCAAACTGCATGCGGTAAAAGCCCCTGATGGTTTGCGTACCAGGATTCTGAGCAAGATACGTGCACAGAATGCCGGAAGGAGAAGATTCCGCAGGTATGCCATTGCTGCAAGCGTTGCCGCATTCCTGTTCGCTGGATCTTCTTATTTCTTCTGGAACCAGAATCAAAACCTGCAGAAGGAAAATACTATGGTTAACAATAAGATCAAGGATCTGGAAGAGGACATGAAGGAACAACTTGAGGATGTTAGAAATCAGTTTATTGTTCTCAATAATCCTCAAACCAAAAAATATATTGTTAACGGCAATAAAAAGGCACGTGAGTTAAAAGCCGTGGCGTATATAAACCCGGTTAAGAAACTGGCCTATATCAATGTTAGAAATCTGCCCAATCTGCCGGAAGATCATTGTTATCAGATGTGGGCCGAAGTAAACGGCGAAATGGTGAATCTGGGTGTGATCAGAAACGTAGAAGACAAGGACAAACTAAGAGCCTTGCCCTATGCAGAAAACGCGGTGAGTTATATCACAATCGAACCCAGCGGTGGTAATGATACACCTACCGTACAAAACATTGTCGCCAATATTCCGTACTAATTCCGCAAATACATAAAGTACTGCTAAAGCCCCATTTTCGGGGCTTTTATTTTGTACCTTTGTACAAATTCTCAATATGAAGCTCATTTTATTAACTGTTGGGTTACTCGCACTGGCTTTTTTGGGTATTGCGATCAAGATCTGGGCAAAGAAAGACGGAAAATTTGCAGGTACCTGTGCCAGCCAGAATCCATACCTGAACAAAGAGGGCGAAGCTTGCGGCTACTGTGGTAAGCTCCCTAATGAACAGGAATGTAAAAGAGAGACCACTCCTGAGTTTCACTAAAACGGTGATCCACCCTATTTTCCTTTCAAGCCCCTTTGGAGAAAACCGACGACATACTGAAAACAACCATAAGAAAGGCAAAAGCAGGCAATCAAATCGCCTTTAGCAACCTTCTTGATACATTTTGGAATGATGTCTACGGTTTTCTACTGGTTAGAACCAAGAACGAGAACGATGCGGAAGACATTACTATTCAAACTTTTTCCAAGGCATTTGACAAAATAGACACTTTTGATGAATCCTTCGAATTCAAAACCTGGCTGATCGCTATTTCCAAAAATCTCCATGTAGACATGATCAGAAAACGCAAAAGAAATGTGCTGGAGAGTACCGAAAGCGGCAATAGTGAAGTGATCACCCGGGTTTTGGACGATGCCCCTACGGTAGAGGACCTTTTGATCACCGAACAAAATCTTGCCTCTCTTCTCAGAAATATCAAGGAGTTAAAACCTCATTACCAGAAGGTCATCAATCTGCGTTATTTTAATGAGATGTCATATGCAGAAATCGCAAAAGAACTCGGAGAACCGATCAATAATGTGAAGGTTAAATTACTCCGGGCAAAGAAACTTCTCGCAGAGATTATCAAAACCAAAGAGAACTGATACTTTTTGAGCAGATTAAATCACCAGAGAAGCGCTATATCGGTAATTTAGATCTGGTTTGGCAATTTATCTGACTGCATAAATTGTTCGTATATTTGCGGAAAAATTTTCTATGAGTTTGGAAACCGTCACCCATGTAAAACCACCCTCCGGTAAACCCAAATGGCTTAGGGTTAAACTACCCACTGGCAAAAAGTACACCCAATTACGGGGATTGGTCGAAAAATATAACCTCCATACCATATGTACATCTGGCAGCTGCCCGAATATGGGCGAGTGTTGGGGTGAAGGTA
>JAAUYH010088500.1_pt1 | contig 11394 bp, 7 predicted proteins | sample 7278061 | NCBI WGS metagenome assembly JAAUYH01 (sample SAMN14350203, study PRJNA611818) | marine sediment metagenome | isolation source: surface marine sediment (0.6m) | place: French Polynesia: Moorea | collected 2018-08 | reverse complement strand
TCGATTTACTTTTTTACAGTAGTGCCAACGGTCATCGTCGTTTGTGGTTGGCTCTTTTAGACTATTCTGGATAATTATATTCTATCGGACAATCAAATTAAAAATGCCACCATCTACGATCGGACGATACAATCTACCAACTTGCACCTTAGAAGTGAGGACAAAGAATGTACCTCTGTTAGGTTGGTTCAACCGCAGCAAGGGAGAAAATATTTATTTTGAATTGTATTTTGACGATCCCAAAGCCACCAAAACAGAGAAAGTAATTATTTCTGGCGATCGCGAGAAATTACAACAATTATCCTTTGCGGTCAATAATTACGTGCAAAAATTTTTAGCTCTAAACTCAGAAGACTTATCAAATAAAATTGCCAAAGAATCGAGTTTTACTAATAATACTTATAATCCCAGTTTGCAGTCAAAAAACTTATTAGCCCACGAGTTATTTTTAGGCTCTTTAGCAACGGAAGAATCTGGCAAACAAATTGAATTGAGTCCCCTGCAACTATTCGATCTAGCAACAGCTTTAGATAAATACAGTACGGATAATATGGTAGCGGGCAAAAATTTCTCACAAAAATCAACTTTAAACTTTACCCTGAAAAAGAAAATTGCAGCAGCATCAATCTTATTATTAGGACTCGCAGCGATCGCTTCGAGAATATTTACTCCCCTCGAACCTCAATCCCAAACAATCTCACAATCTTCGCAAAATGAAGCAGCAGAATCTAATTTAAAAGTAGATCGATCTTTTGAAGTATTATCTCCCCCAATTCCAGAAAATCCCCCACCACCAAAACCATCTTTATCATCTCAAGAAACAGCTAATTTAGCTCGACAATCCCAATCTTTACCTCAACAAACTACTCAACCTCAACCCCCACCACCACCAAAATCTCAAGCAAAACCAGAAAAAATTCAAGTTAATCAATCTCCTCAAATCAATCCAAAATTGCCGCCATTACCCCCTTTAAAATCAGATCGAGCGATCGAATCTAACCGAGCAGATCGAGACTCTCTAGCCAAAAGAAATAATGACAATGAAATGGCAATATTAGCCGAAGTAAATAACTATTTAAAACCGAAATGGCAGCCAATTAAAGATTTAAATAGAGATTTACAATATCGCCTGATCGTCGATCGCAACGGCTCGTTAATCAGCGTGATTCCTTTAGGTTATCCAGCAAAAATCTATCGCGATCGCACCGGAATACCATCTCCAGGAGAAACTTTTATTTCTCCATTTGACAATCGAGAGATCCTGATAATTAGAGTATTTTTAATTCCAGATGGTAGCGTTAAAACTTTTTTAGAGTCAACAACTTTTTAGGAATAATTAAAAAATGGAAGGAAAGTTAAAAATTCTCATCGTAGACGATGAAATAGTAGATCGGATGGCGATAAATCGCGACTTAAAACAAACCGATCTAGACATAGAAATAGCCGAAGTAAACGATGCTAAGAGCGCGATCGCAATTCTCAAAACAAATAATTTTGATTGTATTTGTCTCGATTATCTTTTGCCAGATTGGAATGGTTTAGAATTAGTTAAAGAATTACAAAAACTAGCAATTAAAGTTCCTGCGATCGTCCTTACCGGACACGGAAACGAACAAATTGCAGTAGAGTTAATGAAAGCAGGGGTTTACGATTACCTACCAAAATCAAAAATATCCCCCAAGATTTTAGCTCGAATGCTTAAGAATACAATTCGGATTCATCGAGCCGAAATGCTAGCAGATTCTGCCAATCAAAAATTGCGCGAAACTAACGAATTGCTGGTCACTCAAAATCAAGAATTAGAAAGGCAACGCCAGCGAATTGAAGTTCAAAATCAACAGTTACAAGAAATTTCTCAACTCAAATCAGAATTTTTAGCAGTTATGTCCCACGAATTGCGAACTCCGATGAATGCAATTATGGGTTTTTCTCAAATGTTATTGTTAGAACGTCATGGGATTTTAACAGAAAAACAACAACAAATGACAAAAAGAATTCTCCAAAATGGGGAAAATTTATTAACTATAGTCAATGAAGTATTAGACTTTTCTAAATTAGAATTAGGCCATGTAGAATTATATTTAGAAGAATTAGATTTAATTGAATTAGTAACAGTTACCACTGAAGAACTGCGCTCTCTGGCAGAAAAAAAAGATCTTAGTTTAGAAATAGATTTAAAATTAGCTCGTCCTTTAATTGTTAATGATGGTAATTGCCTCAAAAGGATCTTGACTAATTTACTTTCTAATGCAATTAAATTTACAGATAAAGGTGGAGTTAAAATAGCGGTGAGCGCGGGCGATCACGAAACAATAGAAATTGTCGTACGAGATACCGGTATCGGCATAGATCGAGCAAATTTATCCGATATTTTTGAGGCTTTTCGACAGGTCGATCGCAGTATTACTCGGAAACATTCTGGTACTGGTTTGGGACTGGCAATTACTCAGTCTTTAGTAGAAATAATGAGCGGGAAAATTGAAGTAGAAAGTATGCCGGGGCAAGGATCTACCTTTAGGGTTATTTTACCCCGTCAGGTTGTTAAACTCTGCCCGATTTAATCGAGCAAAATTCAAGCACTTGATTTGATTTAGCTTTCGCTGAGAACTTCTTGAAAAGCAAAATCAGGAGCAGCTAAAACAAACATTACGGTCGTGGATAAACCCGAAGCTACAACCTGTAAATTTTCGTAATATTCTCGGAATTTGGCTCGATCAGGGCGATCTGGTTTGGCAACACCGAGAAAAACTAAATCCGCATCAACCGAAGAACTGTGGAGAATTTCTTTAAAGGAGCGACCTTGGGAGATTAAAATCGTCGGAACGGCACTGATGCGTAATTTTTCGACTAAATTTCTCACATTTTCTTTAGCTGCGATCGCAGCAGATTCGTCAGAGACAACTAATTTAAGATAGAGTTGAGCGTTGCGCCACTCAATATCCTTACGGAGTAGATAAGCTAAAAGTAGCATCAAACTACCGTTAGCTTGCATTCCTTTCCACCAAATATCGATTTTTTTGCGACGGCCGAAACCCCGTTTTGATTCTCTAAGAATAATTACACTGCGTCTAGCTTCGTGAAAAGTGGCAATCGTCGCGCAATAATCCTCTCTTTTAGCGGCATTATCACTATCTCCCATCATGATAGTGTTGGGAACGACAGATCCCAAGCCATAAGTAGCGACTAGTTGAGTTGCTCCTTCAAAGGGTTCTTTAGCAGTTATTAAACGGACTAAAGCTTGAACTCCGCGACGCTCGAGATAATTGCGAATTCTTTTTTCTAAAATCATCTGTCTGGCCAGATCGCAAGAGCCTAAAGGTAAAACACTAGAAACGGTGATTAAACCTCGTTTGTGCGTTAATGCATCTGCCAATCTAATTAAAGACCAACGACGGGAAGGCGCGCCAGAGAGGACTAAAATTGAAGGTCTCCAGTTTTTGGTATCTTGAGTGTGGTCGGTTTGTAAAATTGCTTCGCGCAATAGAGCCATCCACAAGCCCCTGCGTACGTCACCCCAAGTCGTGGTTAATTCCCTTCTTTGCAACCAGAAATAGATAATTAAAACGACTATTGCAGCTACGACTGTGGCGACGGGATTGATTAAAAACATTACCGCCAAACAACCGCCAGCTCCTAAAAGGGAGAGAAACCAGGGAAATTTGAAGGTAGGACGAAAAGAAGGACTTTGCAAGAAACCTTCGATCGCCGCTGAGACGTTTAAAACCAAATAAGTGGTTAAAAAGAACATTGTCAGCACCGGAGCAATTAAATTGAGATCTCCGATACAAACTCCAGCGATCGCCACCACTAAAGTAACGGCCGTACCGATGCGAGGCTCGTCATCTTTGCCGCTACCGCTACCTAAAAAGCTCATCCAGTCCGGTAAAACTCCATCTCTGGCCAAAGCTTGCAAGACTCGCGGCGCGCCTAAAATACTGCCTAAAGCACTCGATAAAGTTGCGCCCCAAACCCCCAATAAAATCGACGGCCCCCACAAGGACATTTGTTGCATGATCGTCGATGAGTTATCGACTAGAGTTGCTGGATCGGCTCGCATTGCCAAGAAAACTGGCATTATCATGTAAACTACATATCCAGTGCCTACAGCGGCTAAAGTCCCTCTCGGAATCGATTTAATTGGGTCTTGTAAATCTCCCGACAAACTCACTCCAGCCATAATGCCAGTTACCGCTGGGAAAAAGAGGGCAAATATTTCCCAAAAAGATTTAGAACCTTCTGCTGGAGCAGCGAACATATTGATTTCACTGGCGGCGATCGCATTTCCCGCACTATCGACGGGATGGCCGAGCACAAAAGAAATTAAAGAGAGCGCGATCGCCCCCATAATGAAGTATTGGGATTTAATCGCTACGTCTGCCGAAGTTAAGGCTAAAACTGCAACTACAATTGTGACGGCTAAAGCTACAAATACCTCAAAATCTTTTAAACCTGAAAAACTGTTGACAACACTTTCGGCAAAACCTAGGGTATATAAAGATACCGACAAAGCTTGAGCAAAATAGAGGGGTATGCCGACGGCTCCCCCAGTTTCGATCCCCAAAGAGCGGCTGATCATGTAATAAGCTCCTCCTACTCGCACCACTCTATCGGTGGCGATCGCGCAGATCGAGAGGGAAGTTAAAAACGTAATTAAAGTAGATAGAGTTACAATTACTAACGTTCCTATCAGTCCTACGCTTCCGACTACTTCCCCAAAGCGCAAATACATGATTACGCCTAGAATCGTTAAAATTGAGGGCGTGTAAACCCCTCCAAACGTTCCTAAGCCTGAAGCACTCGTCTTTTTAGCTTCTTGAGTTGCCGAGTTGGATTCTTTACCAAATAACTTCACTGTTTGTCCTGCTAAAATTGCCCCAATTTTTAAAAGGTGGCGCGATTGGTAGTTTTTTTCGTCTTAACTATCAATTTTACAATCTAGCTACCGAATCGCGATCGTTTGCAGGTTTACCTTTGCCATTTACATTTGCAAATGCTCTTTTATTGAGACAGTACCAATGGTAAGTGTATAGGTTTGGTTGTTCCATTCTAATACTTGCTAGTGCCGGAGCTGCTGGAAACGGCCAAAGGCGATCGAAGATGATATTTGATTGCCGCAAACAAAATTGCAATAAATACACCCCTGGAGTTGCGTCGATCGACTCAAATAATTTATAAGCCAAATTATACAGGGATTGAAGGGTTTGTTCTGGTAAGTTTACTGGCTGTTGATACGAGTTGGGCATTGCTCCTTCGCCAATTATTTGTTCGTAGAACAGCCCTTTATCTGTGACGATTACTGGCAACCACATATCTCCTAGGGGAGAATCATTGATGCTGGTTTTGTAGCCTAATTTCTCTTCTACCCAGCGTCTTCTCCCTTTTATATCTTGACAAGCTCGCCAAACAGGTCGATCCGGAAAGTCAAATTCGTGGGGTAATTGAATTGTCAAAGGACAGTAAATTGCTCCCGAGTCGTTGTTTCTGAGCTTTTCTGGCTCTGACCACAAACTTGCCGCAGCAATTACTTCTATTCTGATTGGCTTGGGTTTTTCTACCGCTACAATCTCTCCAGGGGCTTGGGTGTAGGCAGGAGGCTTTACTTCTTGGTTTACCGCTTTAATTAGAGCGTTGACCATTTTTTCTGTTACTGGTGAGGCTGCGATTTTCCCACCCTCTTTTACTTTAGCGTTAACAATAATTAAAAGTCTATGCATTTGTGTTTCTTGGAAGTTTTGTGCTTACAATCCCGATCGGGAAATATCTGAACTTTGACAATTCAAAAATAGATTTTTTTGTTTGCTTGAAGACTATCTACACAAAGCGGACACAAATTTGAGCCAGTAAAATTTAAAATCCAGTTGTTTTTCCCAACTTCCTCGATCTTTGGATTCAATTACAAGCATATCTTTCCACACCGCCCTTTTTTGTTATCTCAGCCAAAATTATTCTTGGCTCAAAGCACAATGCTCGCGAAGATTGTCTTTATTAATTAAAATAAAGCTAATAATCTTACATCATAGCACTTTTCTCTCCCAATATACAGGCAGTGCAAACAACACGCCAAGTTTTTTGCCTTTGATTTAATTATTAGGCTTTATTATTTTAGAATCGAATCGATCCGATTTCCAATCATAACAGATTAATCGATCCGAGATAAGCGATCGCCTTCTCAAAAAATAAATATCTTTTTACTATCGGTATCGAGCTAATTTTTTGCTTACTATATAAATATTACTACTCAAACGCTACAAGCTTGAAACAGCTCCATCGAGATGCTAGAAAGCAGCCAAATCATTCAAAATCGCTATCAACTAGAAAAAATACTAGGGGATAATCCCGCTCGCCCTACTTGGCTAGCCAAAGATCTTCAATCTCACGATCGCAGCTACCCTGAAGTTGTTATCAAACTACTATCTTTAGGGGGACAGATCCAATGGGAACATCTCAAACTTTTCGAGCGAGAAGCTCAGATTCTCCAAAATCTCAACCACCCTCAAATTCCTAAATATCGGGATTATTTTTCTGTTGATGATCGCTCTTTGTGGTTTGGCTTAGTTCAAGATTACATTCCGGGTGCTTCATTAAAACAATTATTAAACGAAAAGAAAAGATTTGCCGAATCGCGAGTTAAGCGTATTGCCACGCAAATTTTACAAATTTTAATTTATTTACACGAACTCAATCCGGCGATCGTGCATCGCGATATCAAACCAAGCAATATTCTTTTAGGAAAAGATGATAATATCTATTTGTTAGATTTTGGTTCGGTGCAAGATAAACCGATTAATCAAGGCGGTACTTTTACCGTAGTCGGAACTTACGGTTATACTCCGATGGAGCAATTTGGGGGCAAAGCTTTACCAGCCTCAGATTTATACGCACTTGGAGCAACTTTAATCCATCTCTTAACGGGTTTAGCTCCGTCGGAATTACCTCAAAAAAATCTTCGCATTCAATTTAGAAAATACGTCAGTATCAGCGAAGATTTTGCTAGTTGGATCGATCGCTTAATTGAACCTGCATTAGAAAAAAGATTTAGTTCGGCTCGTCAAGCAGTTCAAGAACTTGTAGAAGGGCCGAAAGTTAAAAAGTATCAAACTAAGCAAGCAACTGAAAAATCCTTAGTCAAAAATAATTCTGGGTGCGGTTTAAGTTCTTCTCAACCCGTTCCTGCAGAAATTCAAGGTTGGAATTGGGGCGCGTTTTTCTTACCATTATTTTGGTCTTTTCCCAATCAAGTTTGGATCGGACTTTTAAGTTTAGTACCTGGAGTTGGATTTGTAGTCGCTCTTATTATGGGTTCTAAAGGAAATGAATGGGCTTGGAAAAGTCGAAATTGGCGGAGTATCGAACAGTTTAAACAGCATCAAAGAGGATGGGCGATCGCCGGTCTGTTGGTGATGGGTTTACCTTTAACGGGGATCTCTTTCGGTGTTATGGCTTTACTTGGAGCTTTGACTTCAACTAGTGCGGGCTTTGTCGTTGTTTTACCCTTAGCTGGAATTGCTTACATACTTTATCAGAGCAAGAGCAAATAAATTTGCCGGTTTTAAATGTTTGAAATTCAAGCAGAGGAATTGATTGCTATTTTTTTGAAAAATAAATTTTTAATTAGAAATAATCTTAGTAAGCTATTTTTAGCTTGATTAATTGTTATGGCTGTACTCTACGAAGCAAAATGATTTAGATCGATCGCTCAAAATAATCCTACAGATCGATGCTGCGAATCTACAGAATCGGTATTATCTATCAGGGTTATTTTTTTATCATTAAGATCGAAGACAATATCAGGCTAAAACTGTGAGCGAAGAAAAAAGATCCTGGGATGGTAAGAGATTTTTAAAAACGATAAACTATTTTGAGGTTATTCCTTTTCTTAGTTGTTTGCAAAAAATATTTACGAATAATAAACAAAGCGATCGAGGAAAAAAAAATAAAATGGGTGTAATATTAGTCGCTGGAGCAACTGGAGGCGTAGGTAAGCGGGTTGTCAGTCGCTTGCTAGAGCAAAATTATCGAGTGCGTGCTTTAGTTAGAAATAGCAACAGAGCAAAAGAAATTTTAGGGGATAAAGTAGAACTATTTGAAGCAGATATAACAATTCCAGATACTTTAACTCCTCAATTAATGGAAGGAGTATCTAAAGTCATTTGTTGTACGGGGACAAAAGTGCAACCAGTTGAAGGGGATACCCCAACTCGCGAAAAATACTATCAAGGGATAAAATTCTATATGCCTGAAGTAGTAGATGTTCCCGAATTAGTCGAGTATCAAGGAATTAAAAATCTCGTCGCAGTTGTCAAAGAATATATTGCACCAGCAGATAAAAAAACATTATTTGATTTTGCCGATCCTGCTTTTAATTTAGAAGATAGTTGGGGTGCTGTCGATGATGTAGTGATGGGGGGAGTTAGCGAAAGTAAGATCGAATTGCAAGATCGAAAAGCTGTATTTACTGGTATTGTCTCGACCCAAAATAATGGCGGTTTTGCTTCGGTGAGGACTCGCAATTTCGATCCTCCTCTCAATTTATCTAATTATGAAGGAATCGAGCTGCGAGTTCAAGGTGATGGCAAGCGTTATAAGTTTATTTCCCGTTGCGAAGGCAAATGGGACGGGGTAGGCTATTGTTATTCTTTCGATACGATTCATAATTGTTGGAAAACTGTCCGCATTCCTTTTAAAGATTTAATTCCGGTATTTCGCGCTAAAACTAAACCCGATGCTGGCAATTTTGATGCTAGTAAAATATACTCGATGCAATTAATGCTGAGTAAGTTTGAATACGATGGCGGTTTAAATCCTAAGTTCGATCGCGGTTTGTTTGCTTTAGAAGTAGATTATATCAAAGCCTACGGCAGTAAAAAGCCTACACCTCAGTTTGTAATGGTCAGTTCTGCTGGGGTAACTCGTCCGGGCCGGCCGGGCCTCAATCTCGAAGAAGAACCCCCCGCAGTGAGGATGAACGACCAATTAGGTGGTATCCTGACCTGGAAGTTAAAAGGGGAAGATGTACTCAGAGATAGCGATCTTACTTATACTATCGTCCGACCTTGTGCTTTAACCGAAGAACCTGGAGATAAGGAATTATATTTCGAGCAAGGGGATAATATTAGAGGTCAAGTGAGTCGCGATGCGATCGCAGATCTTTGCATTAAAGCGATCGAACTTCCCGAAGCTTGTAATAAAACTTTTGAAGTTAAAGAGACGGAAAATGTCGCGACTCGCATCGACTGGGAAGGTCTTTTTAACGGAGTTTATGCGAGCGAACGAGTTAGTTAATTTGCTCTAGGTTTATTTGAGGTTGATAATCGAAGAGCCAAGTGGGGGTCAATCGATACAGGGAGTTTCTCAAAAAGTAACCTATGGGCGAATCTAAAAACTTTCTCGACTTTCGAGCTGGAGTCTAAACAATGCCTCACCGTTGTACTGTACCATCGAGTTTGACAAAGAAGGTAAAAACTTAGACTCAGCTTATTTAAAAGTTGAAATCATTTTTATTGAAATTAAGCAAAATATCATGAATTATGATAATTTCTTTCAACAAGTTGAACAAGTCAATATTTGCTATAAAAATTATTCACTAAAAATTCCTCTTTTTTATCAAGAAATGGAATTTATGTCTGTATTATTACTGGCATCGATAGAAAGAATTAAAAAGATTTTGCCATCTTCAAAAATGAATCCCTATCGAATTACACCGTGGCATACAACCATATCAATTACAACATATAAATACAAAAAAAGTGATATTGGCTCTTATAACGAGGTGATAATTAGTATTCCAATTAGTATAAATGAAGCAATGCCACTGTTCATAGGCAGTTTAAGAAAAGCTCCAAAAAAACCAATGTTATATCTTCATTCAGTACCAGTAACTGCTGAAATTCCACGTTTCTTGGGAGTAGAAATAGCCGGATATCCAAAGTTTCTAGCTGATATTAATTATCTTGAAGAACCAGAATGGTTATCTTGTGAAGTTAAGGTAGATAATCAACTAATCTTGAGATTAAGGGGTCGTAAATTAAAGACAAAAACAATTGCTAGATCTTATCTCAATCCAATTTCATATCGAAATGGATTTTTATTACGAAGCGAACTTATTATGAGTCAAAGAGAAACGGGAATATCTCAAGCTAATGAATCGGTTGATTTAGTATTAGGTCAACACTCTCTAGCTGAAGAACTTAAACAATTAAATTTAGGCAGAATATTGCAGTATCAATACTGTCCTTCTGCACGAGCAATTTTGACAGTCCCTTTTGAAAGTTTTAGGGGATAAATCATATTTTTCTAAAGATTCGATAATATTAGGTACGGCAGGGATATATTCTGCAAAAAGGGATTTTTAACAGCAGCGCGATCGCTCTTTATCCCTTTTCTGTTTAAAGTGACTACACTCAGGACTCAAGGGTCAGAGGTCAGGGGTCAGAGGTCAGGGGTCAGGGGTCAGGGGTCAGAGGTCAGGGGTCAGGAGTCAGGACTCAGGAGTCAGGAGTCGGGGGTCAGGGGTCAGGAGTCAGGAGTCAGGAGTCAGAGGTCAGGGGTCGGAGGTTAAATAAGGTTGTAGCCGATCTTAACTTTTAGCGTTATCTGTAGCCTGATTTTTCAGAAATGGTATTATTTTCGTAAATGTAAAACGATCGCCGATTTAAAAACAAAGATTAATGAGGAAGACTTTTGGGATGCTCTCAAAAAATTGAACGAAAATATTTAACTTTAAGAACGAGAATTAAAAGATTGCAAAGGAAAATAATTTGCTTTTCCAAAAAAAGTCAAATGCACGATCTTGTAATCGGGCCGTACATTAACAAATATGAGTTTGGTAGAGAAATTTAGCTCGCTTCAACATCATTGTTACATTACCTTTCGATAAAGCTACATCAATAACTCGCCGAAAGTAAAGTTTAAAGTTGGGGCTGCGGGGAATTTGGAGTTAGCAGTAAATACAAGCAGGGAAGGACTAACAAGGTCATAAGGGTAGAAGCTATTAACCCAAAAGCGATCGCGCTAGCCAGAGGAAACCAGCCCGGATCGCTCAATCCCAGGGGAATTACGCCGACGATAGTAGTAATGCTCGTAGTGAGAATGGGACGCAGGCGATCGGACGCACCGCGAGCAGCAGCGTGACGAACTTTCATGCCTTGGTTGCGATAACCGTTCATGGTTTGGATCATCACAATAGCATCGTTAACCACGATTCCAGTCAGAGAAATAATCCCAATGACCGCAGGGAAAGAAATGGGTATTTGGAGCAAAAAGAAACCCAGAAAAGTACCGATCAGGGCAAAAGGAATTGCCAGCATGATGATAAATGGCTGGGTAAAAGAATTAAATTGGATGACCAAGACCGCAAAAACTAGGAAAAGAGCGACGATCGCCATGCTTCCGGCT
>JAAUYH010125230.1_pt1 | contig 11398 bp, 9 predicted proteins | sample 7278061 | NCBI WGS metagenome assembly JAAUYH01 (sample SAMN14350203, study PRJNA611818) | marine sediment metagenome | isolation source: surface marine sediment (0.6m) | place: French Polynesia: Moorea | collected 2018-08 | reverse complement strand
GATCAAGCTGAATTTGATGTGCGTTGTGAGTGGGGCAAGCAGGGCGTTTTGCAGTTAGCTCCCCTAAGTGATGTCACGATCATCGTTGATGTTCTGTCCTTCTCAACTTGCATTGAAATTGCCAATAGCCGAGGAGCGATTATTTTTCCCTATCAGTGGAAGGATGAGTCGGCAAAAGAATTTGCGCAGTCTGTTGGTGCAGAACTAGCAAACAAGCGTGGTATTGGTAAATATTCCCTATCTCCAGCATCATTAACCCAAATCAGCAAAGAGACTCGGCTGGTACTGCCCTCGCCCAACGGTTCATCCTTGAGCTTGGCAACCAGAAATACTCTAACTTTGACGGGATGTTTACGGAATTGCAGAGCTGTAGCTTTAGCAGCTATGAGTTACGGACGGCGCATTGCTGTTGTCCCAGCAGGGGAAAGATGGCGTGATGGTAGTCTTCGCCCTTCATTTGAAGACCTGATCGGAGCAGGGGCAATTATCAGCTATTTTACGGGCAGTTTATCACCAGAAGCACAAGCAGCGCTCATAGCATATCGAGGTGTTCAACAAAGTCTAGGAAATTTAATCAAGCAATGTGGTTCTGGAAAAGAACTAATTGATCTAGGTTTTGAACAAGACGTTGATTTGGCAACAGAATTCGATGTCAGTGATTGTGTTCCTACTTTAATTGATGGCGCATATAGAAATCACGCAAGATAACAATTCAACTTCAAGATTTCCCTGAGATCTGTTGAAGAATCAGACTGTCCACTTATTTTGATTTTTGACTAATACCAATTTAAAATAAGAATCCAACAATTGATTCGGTAGGGGCGATTGGCCAATCGCCCCTACCACCATTATCTCTTGTGAACACAATTTAAATCGGTATAACCTGCGATCTCGGTAACAATTTTAACTACGCGATCTACAAACTCAGAAGGTAAAATTTCGCCTGTCGTTCTCCACCATATTGTGTTTAAATCAATCGTCCTGACTTGTTCAACAATTACTGAACCTTTTACTTTAAACTCAGAAGGAATTTCCACCATCATTTTTATACCAAATTAAAGAATGTTTGCTACATGTACAATTTAGGTAGGGGTTTGGCACTGCCAAACCCCTACATTTATCGGTCGTATTCTTTATTCAAATTGGTATTACTTCTGGTTTCACAGTGCTGGTTAACAGAACCCTAACTTCTGCTGAGTAGCGATGCCAAAACATGATGGCAAAAAAAGACGATTCACCATCAAAAGGCGATCGTCAAAAACTTATTAACTTAAGCTACTAGCAGTTAGTAATAATCAAAAAGCTAATAGTTAAACACTTACTACTTATTACTTATGACTTATTACTTAATTAACTAGGCGCTAATTAATTCAGGGCGTCTACTATTGCGAATACCTTCAATAGCTGCTGCATAATCAGGAGCTTTAAAGACAGCAGAACCAGCTACAATCGCATTAGCTCCTGCTTCTAATACCTGCCAAGTATTATTGGGTTTTAATCCACCATCAACTTCAATCCAAGGATCTAAACCTCTTTCATCGCACATTTGACGAAGTTTGCGGATTTTAGGTACCACATCAGCAATAAAGCTTTGGCCACCAAAACCAGGGTTGACACTCATAATTAATACGAGATCACATACAGGCAAAACATATTCGATGAGATCTAAAGGTGTGGAGGGATTTAAGACTACTCCTGATTGTTTTCCTAATTCACGAATTTGACAAAGAGTACGATGTAAATGAGGAGATGCATTATGTTCTGCATGGACAGAGATGATATCTGCACCAGCTTTCGCAAAATCAGCAACGTATTTTTCAGGTTCGACGATCATCAAGTGAACATCTAAAGGTTTTTTCGTAAGAGGACGAATCGCATCAACAATCAAGGGACCAATGGTGATGTTAGGAACAAATCTCCCATCCATAACATCGACGTGAATCCAGTCAGCACCCGCTTTATCTACAGCCTGAATTTCTTCTCCTAAACGACTGAAATCTGCGGAGAGTATCGATGGAGATATAACTATTTTTTTATCGGTCATGATTTTAGCCTCTCAAATCGTCCTAAATTTTTGTATCTGTTTTAACAAAAAGTTAATCTTTTATCGATTACCATACCACACTCTCGATCTGAAAATATGCTTACAAAACTAAATAAACTGAAAATAATCTTCTTTTCTGTCATGATCCGGTAACTTTGTTCAAATCAAAAAATTGGGGAGATGAGGATTGGGAAGACCAGTTTTAAAAATGTGCTTTTTTTGGAATTCCCTCACCTCTAAAACCTCAAACCTAATTCACATCTGAAGTAATCATCGTAAATCTGTAAACAATTCTTGAACAGCAGGATGAATTATGCGACCATTTTTAATATTTAACCCTCTGGCTAAGACAGGATCTTTATCTAAAGCATCTAAGCCATAATTAGCTAATTTCACACTGTAAGGTAGGGTACTATTATTGAGGGCTTGACTTGCTGTTTCTGGTACAGCACCAGGCATATTGGGAACCCCAAAATGTAAGACTCCTTCTTCAATGTAAGTCGGCTTAGTATGAGAAGTAGGATGAAGAGTTTCCACACAACCACCTTGATCTACTGCCACATCTACAATTACTGAACCATCGCGCATTTTACTGACTAAATCACGATTTACGAGAATGGGTGCTTTTCTCCCGACGACTAATACCGCACCAATAAGTAAGTCAGCATCGGGAACAACTTCTTCTATCTGAGGGGCACTACTATAGAGTAATTCTACTCGGGAACCAAAAAGGTCTTCTAGATAGGATAAGCGATCGAGATCGATATCAATTATCTGAACTTTGGCTCCCATTCCGACAGCAATTTTCGCAGCTTCTGTTCCCACAACACCGCCTCCTATAATCACCACTCTTCCTGGGCGCACACCAGGAATTCCCCCCAATAAAACTCCTCTTCCTCCTTGTTGTTTTTCTAAATATCTAGCGCCAAACTGAACTGATAACCGTCCTGCGATAATACTCATGGGAGTCAGCAAAGGAAGTCTGCCATCATCTAATTCTACTGTTTCATACGCGATCGCAGTTACTCCAGATTCTAACAAACGCTCAGTTAGAGGGCGATCTGCAGCTAAATGGAGATAGGTAAAAAGAATCTGTTCTTTAGTTATATAGTCATACTCTAGGGGTAATGGCTCTTTTACTTTTATTATTAACTGTTTACTCCAAGCTTCTGCCGCAGTCAAGACAATTTTGGCTCCTGCTTGTAAATAATCTTGATCGCTAAAACCACTACCTAAACCTGCATTGGTTTCCACAAATACTTGATGATTTTGACCAGATAACACTCGAACGCTATTGGGAGTCATTCCCACACGAAACTCTTGATCTTTGATTTCTTTCGGAATACCTATTTCCATATTTGACCAGTAATTAATTATTAAATATTAATGATAATCAATAGTAAAATGATAGATCTTAATTTTTTCTATTTCTAGCTACAATTTCTCGAGGAATTGAGTATTATTCTTATAATGCGATAGAAATCAAAAATAATTTATCGTGAATTTGGCCTTGAAGAAAGAAATTTGGGAATTTTGAAGAGTATTTTAACTTGATGATGAAGTTAGCTTTAATTAATGATATTTTGGGCTGAGTTTACTTTAGAAGCTTAGTTATCTGGGGAGATTTGAGAGCCGGCTAAATCGAAGTCAAGAATAAAAAGCGTCAAAAAAATGTTCACAATATTAAGAATCGCAACAATATCTCAGCAATTAAACTATTTTAGAGATTCTTGATTCATCATTACTAGTATGGGTAATTAACTCAAAGCAATAGTAGCATAAATAGTACTTAATTTTAACTACTTAGTAGGGAGTAAATTTTAATAATTACTTCATACAAATAGTTTGGATAGCATAGTAAGATAAATGCTGTTCTCGCAAGGATTGCGGAAAATTATGGATATTTATCTATTATTAATTCCTTAGTAATAGTAACCCTTTTATTTACTATTATTAATGGGTAAAACAGAAAAGACAGATTGTTCCTCCTAAGTTAAGGTATTGATTTTTCATGTTGGAAATTGGCTCATAAATTCAAAATTGTATATTTTCAAGCTTCTCGATCCTTAAAGGGAAAATTTTTACTCGTAGGGACTTGATTCCTATAATCTATAGGAATAGTTACTCATCGAGTCGTTTGAAGATAAAAATTAAGGTTAATTATCTGCATGAATTTTTAGTCAAGCCCAAATTTTAAGATTAGTTAACAATAGAAGTATCATTTTAAGCCTATTGTTGTATAATCTATATCTTAGAAACAATTAAACGCTTTTCTGATCAAGAAAACAGTTCTATTTAAACGAAACCGCCATGACAAGACCAAAAAAAGGTCAACCTCAAAAAACAAATTCTCCGTTTAAGCAACTAAGGTTGACAGCACAACTATCTCAAGAACAGTTAGCAAGGGATATCGGTGTAGCCGTATCGACAATTCGTCGTTGGGAAAAGGGACAAGCTGAACCCACCATGACAGTCTTACAAATGAAATCTTTTTGTGAGGCAGTCAACCAAACCTTAGATGAATTGCCTCAGTCTCTTCTTCCTCCTGCTGACGCAGAAAGTGCATAAAATAGTTAAGTTTATTTATTCAGTGGTTAGGGATTGGGAAGTAAAGTTTAGAGACACTTATTAAATCAGGATTGTCTTAAGCGACTTCCCCACCCCATCCCCTGCCTCAGAGGGCTTAACTTTTTTATTGCAATAGGAAGAAATACTATCAAATTAAACGAGGGGTTTCTAGTAGCCTTTCAAGCTAGGGGTTTTTGTTTTGCTTGCGGAAACAATACCCCTAATTTTTTTGGGACAAGTCGCTTCGAATAAAAATTGTTATTTACTGGCTTAATAGCTAATCTGCAAGGTTACAAAAGCAGAAACTTGTTGTTCACCACCAACAACTGGCGTGTTAACCTCCGTTGCTGCTGCTGCTGACAATCGCTCAGCTTGAATAAACTGAGGAGGAGAGATTTTAGCTCCATTAATTTCAATTCCTACAATCTCTTGAGAAGTAAAATTTAAAGCCTTCAAAACAGTATCTGCTTGTCTCTGAGCATCCAAAGTTGCCTTGCGCAGAGCTTCTTGTTGTGCCACCGCAAGCATCTCTGAAGTAGCAGTAAATCTAATACCATCAATTCTAGTGGCTCCAACTTCGACTGCTTCATCTAATAAAACGCCAACTTGTTCGGTACTGAGTTCAAAACTGACAATATTAGTAGCAACATAACCAACTAAGCTCCTAGATTGATTAATGTATTGGTAATTGGGTTGGAGGCGAATACCAGTAGTTTTTAGCTGTTCGACATTGCGAGATTGGAGTAAATCTACTACTGCTGAGGTTCGTCTTGCTACTTCTTGTTGGACCTCTGCCGCAGTTTTTCCCTGAATTTCGACTCCCAAATCTACTTTGGCGATGTTTGTCGATACCATTTCTGTCCCTTTTCCCGTCACTGTTAAGGTGCGCAAAACCTGTTCTTGTGCGATCGCTGTAGGAGTAGAAGTGAAACAGATCACACTAAAAGTGATTGGCATTAGCCAGAGAAGCTTACGCAGCGGCATTAGTTTGTTGATTTTCATTATAGTTATTTCAGGCAAACATTATTTGTGAGTACTTAGGCAAAACATCTTTTGCCAATTCCACAAATAGTGTATTTTTCTTTAAATCTTAAATCTTGTACACTATATCTAGTGTTATCATACAGACCCGCGAAGAAATGGAGTAAGTATGAATTGTCTAGAAGAATGGTCAGCTAGTGGTGTAGATGAAGAATTGACTCGGTTGAATGTAGTATCTCTAGAAGGGATTGCAGCATCAGAGTACTTGCTATATTCTGATGCTATACCCAGGCGCAATGATGGGCGCATTAGTGAAACATTTCTTCAACTTTATTCACATACGATAGAAGGTGGTTGGTGGTGCTCAGGAATTGATTTACTCACAGGAGAAGAAGATGTTTGGGGTTGTTTTAAACCTGATTCTCCTCGTTACAGTAGTGAGCGTCCTAAACCAATTAAATACGAACATCCTCCGAAAACTCCCACAGGAGTATTTGCTCTCAAAGTTACTTCTAGCATTTGGCACAAGATTGCTAGTCGCTATGGAATAGATATTACGGCAAAAGACATTGATCGTAGTTTACCAGATTTGGGTTTTTGGCGATGGATCATTAATCATCCAGAAATCCCCGTCTGTTTGACAGAAGGAGCGAAAAAAGCAGGAGCGTTATTATCGGCTGGTTATGTCGCGATCGCACTTCCCGGGATTAATAACGGCTATCGAACCCCGAAAGATGAGACAGGGAAAAGGATTGGCAAGTCTTGTTTGATTCCTCAGTTACAAGTATTTATGAGAAAAGAGGGAGATGGGGAGACGAGGAGACAAGGGAGAGAGATTTATATTGTTTTTGATTGTGATGCGAAGCCAAATACGATTAAAGCGGTGAATGCTGCGATCAAGAAAATTGGTTATCTATTTCAGCAACAAGGTTGTGAGGTAAAGGTTGTTACTTGGGATAGTCAACTGGGGAAAGGTGTTGATGATCTGATTATTAATCACGGACCAGAAAGTTTTGATCGCGTTTATGAGAATGCGCTTTCTTTAGAAATTTGGAAAGCCAAAACCTGGACTCAATTAACCTATTCTCCTGAAGTGGTGGTTAACTCTCCTTATCTATTGAATATTAATATTCCTCCAGAAAATAAGTTAATTGGAATTAAATCGCCTAAAGGTACCGGAAAAACCAAATTACTAGAAAATTTTGTTAGTAAAGCCCTGGAAAAGTCGCAAAAAATTCTGGTCATTGGTCATCGGGTACAGTTGGTCAAAGCCTTATGCCAACGTTTCGGACTACCCTATGTCACTCAAGTACGGGAGCATCAAGAAATTAGTAATCTGGGTTATGGTTTATGTATTGATTCTCTCCATCCCCATTCCCAAGCAGAATTTAATCCTGATGATTGGTCGGATAGTATTGTCATAATTGATGAAGTCGAACAGGTACTATGGCATGGATTAAACTCTACTACTTGTCGAGATCATCGGGTAGCGATTTTGAAATCTCTGAAAGCTTTGATCCAAAATGTCATCTTGGGTTCAGGACAAGTATATGTTGCCGATGCCGATTTAAGTAATATCGCGATCGATTATTTAACATCGCTAACGGGAATTGATTTACAACCTTTTATTATTGAAAATAAATGGAAGCCTGATCGCGAATCATCTTGGTCAGTATATAACTACGATGGCAAAAGTCCTAAGAAATTAGTTAAGAATTTAGAAACCCATATTCGACAAGGAGGTAAACCTCTAGTTTGTCTTTCCGCACAAAAGCTTACTAGTAAGTGGGGTACCCAAACTCTAGAATCTTATCTGAGTCACAAGTTTCCTGACAAAAAAATCCTGCGGATTGATTCTGAATCCTTAGTCGATCCTCATCACCCTGCTTATGATTGTATGAGCAACCTCGATCGCGTTTTGGCTAATTTCGATATTGTCTTAGCTAGTCCTTCGATTGAAACAGGAATTTCCATTGAACTGGAAAATCATTTTACTTCTGTTTGGGCGATCGCACAAGGGATTCAGGGAGAAAATACGGTGCGACAAACCTTGGCTCGTTTACGGACTAATGTTCCTCGTTATCTCTGGTGTGCGAGTTATAGTTTTCTCAAAATCGGTAATGGCTCGACTTCAATTCCTAATTTAATTACGTCAGGACATCGTTTAACCCAATTAAATATTCGTCTTCTGCAACAATCTGATTTAGAAACCTTGGATGATATCGATACGGGTTTTCAGGCAGAATCCCTATTATGTTGGGCAAAAATGGCTGTTCGCTATAATGCTAGTACTATTAAATATCGCGAATCGATCTTAGCTGCTCTCAAAGAAGAAGGACATGAAATCCTTGATGCTAATACTATTAAATTTAAACTTGATCGGCCTAAAAATACCCCACAACAAAAATCAGAAAACTATTGTCTCTTAGAAGCCATTAGTGAAATTCGACAACAAAATTATCAATCAGAATGTAATGCGATCGCCGATGCTCCTTTACTAACCAAAGATAAATATCAACACCTCAAAAAACGTCTGGTGAAAAATATTGCCCAAAGACGTAGTATCAGAAAATATGAACTACAACAACGTTATTTTTTACCAGTTACCCCCCAATTAGTTGCTCTAGATGATAACGGTTGGTATGAAAAAATACAACTACATTATTTTCTGACTATAGGTCGTTCTTTTCTGGCAGATCGAGATACTCAAATTGCCCAAAAGCTAATTCAAAATGGCAATGGTAGTCTTTTTATCCCCGATTTCAATATTTCACAATTAGGAGCAGTAGTGGGCACTATGGAAATTTTAGGTATTCCTACTTTACTAGCAGATCGGCACCGTCAATTACGTAATAGCGATCTCGATCTTCAAGAACTAGCTGCGATCGCTCTTGCTAACAGAAAAGAAATTAAAACCGTAATGGGGATTGGACTTGCTAAAAATTCTAGTCCTGTTTTAATTCTGCGACGTTTTTTAGAAAAGATTGATTATAGTCTCAAATATATTCGTTGTGAAAGTCAAGATAAAGGAAGAAAACGCATACGAATTTATCAAATAATGCCCCCAGAAGATGCCAGAGAACAAGTATTTTCTCATTGGCTAACAAGAGATCAATCAATTCCTGGTAGTTCATTATTTTGGGAACAAGATAAGTTTGAAATCAAAAATAATTCATCTACCAAACATAATGATAATTTTTTACAATTAAGTTTGGATATGTCAGCAATTGAAAATTAATCAATAGATAGGCTTAGTCAAGAAGTAAGTATTGAGGCAAAATCTTTTATACATTATTATCATGAGCTATTTTAGTTTTAAACCTGACGTCGTTTAGTCTGATTAAGATGCCATTTTAGATGTTCTTCAATAAAGGTGGAAATAAAATAATAGCTGTGATCAAACCCATCTTGGATTCTTATTTTTGCAGGATAATTAAGTTCAGCTACAGCAACAATAAAATGAGAAGTCAGGAGTTGTTCTTCTAAAAATTGGTCGCTAGAACCCTGGTCAATAAGAATTGGGATATCCTTTGATACCTTAGATAATAAATAGGTGGCATCGTATTGTTGCCAAATAGATTCGTCTTCCCCAAGATACCCAGAAAAAGCTTTTTGTCCCCAAGGACAAGCCATAGGATTAACAATAGGAGCAAATGCCGAGATGGAAGTAAATAAATCAGGATTACGGAGTCCCAAGACTAAAGCCCCGTGTCCGCCCATAGAATGTCCTGAAATCCATAAGGTTTCAGAATTTACAGGAAACTCATTAAAAATAAGTTCGGGAAGTTCACGGGCAACATAATCATACATTTGATAGTGACGGCTCCAAGGCTCTTTAATGGCATTGACATAAAAGCCAGCACCGCTACCAAAGTCCCAATCTTCATTTTCTCCTGCAATCCCCGTATCTCTAGGAGAAGTATCAGGAGCAAATAGCAGAATGCCATGTTCATCAGCAAATCTGAGGGCATTACTCTTAGCGATGAAATTCTCTTCTGTACAGGTGAGTCCTGAAAGCCATAGCAAACCTGGAAAAGGACCTTTTCCTTGGGGTCTAAATACGGAAAATCTCATGGGAGAGTTAGTTGATTGGGATGGGTGTTGATAAAAACCTACGCAGCCTTTGCCATAACGATGAGACTTGACCAAAAATAAAGATAGTTCCATGTCGATAGATAAGAGATAACAGGTAACAGATAAGAGGTAAAAGCTAATGGGTCAAAAATTTTGCCTGAATATGATTTCTTGTCTAGGATTATTATTAGGCTAATTCTGTGCAAAACTCTTGAACAACTTTGACAAAGTCTGATGTTGATTCATAGGGAAGTACATTACGCCCTGGAATCAAAGCTCCTTGTCCTTGAGAAAGATGTTGTAGATAATTATTTAACCTTTCTTGGGGGGTTTCTGTTTGACCTTCACGACTAATACTGGATGCTTGTTCGCCAAAAACCGCAAGTGTTGGTTGAGCAATATTGGTAATAGCTGATTTATAATCTTCCCTCCAAAATCCTGCTAGAAAAGAAAAAACGGCATAACGACTTTGATTATTCTGAGCTGCTTGAGTTAGAGAATCTAACCAATTTTGATCTACTTGTTGGGGATCTCCAAATAATTGACGCATCGAAAATGACTCGATAAACTGACGACGACGGGCATAGATATAAAATAGAGTACCCAGACCAAGAGGGGAATTAAATAGGAGATTCCATAATAATTTTTGTTGCAAAGGTCTGACTGGTTCTGTCATGATACGCCATGCTGGAGGGCCAGATAAGACTAGTCCTTTAATTAAATGAGATTGTTTAAGCTGTTGTTCTAACTTAATGGCAACGGGAAATGATGCTCCTTGTACTACCAAGATAACAGGCTTTTTAACTACTGATTCTAGAAAATATTTGAGTTGAGCAGCCCAATCGATAGGGTAATAAGCTACCGAGGGCATGTCACTGGCACCACATCCGATTAAATCAGGATTATACACCACCGAATCAGGATTTTGGCTCAACCAAGCTTCAATAAATCGATGCCAAAAGATCCCCGATAAGCCGACACCAATGGGATGAATTAGCAACAAAGGGGTTTGTTCTGATATTCCATTATTTGGATTATGCACTGTGTAGGCACAGCGAAAATTTTTCCAGGAGTAAAATTGATGAGAAACCATAGGGTCTATTATGCCACTTTTGTTGAAGCTACAAATTCTTTTTCTAAGATTGATTTGTTGGCAAAATTGGCGTTTTTTTCAACAAACCAATCAACCCATTAATCCTCAAGTATATCGCCAATTTCGAGATTAAAGATGTTTCTTTCTACAGACGCTAATTCACCTTTTTTACTGGCAAAAGGTGATGTTCTTTGCTGTTGCAAGCGTCTCGCTCGCGTGAGCAAGATGGTCGTGCAGAGCACGTGCTTCGCAAGCACACTACCGATCAATTTTCATAATTCACATAAGATTGCTATAGTTGAGAATTTCTGTGATTGAAATATAATTGAAACCAATACAGATTTTCCTCTTTTCAATATGACTCTCTCCTAATGCCTAATCCCTATCAGATAATGACATTAATTTACAATCGTGCTTTTATCGCGATCGCAACTTTAGATATAACCAAGACTATAGATTTTTATAGCAAGTTATTACAATTAAAACCAGAAAATTATATTCCAAATGTTTATGCTGAGTTTGATTTTCCACAGTTACATTTAGCCATTTTTCAGCCCAAAATTGATCATATTACCGAGTTCAATAACTCCCAAGGTAGTGGCATGAGTATTTGTTTAGAAGTTGTAGATTTGGCAAAT
>JAAUYH010108543.1_pt1 | contig 11398 bp, 9 predicted proteins | sample 7278061 | NCBI WGS metagenome assembly JAAUYH01 (sample SAMN14350203, study PRJNA611818) | marine sediment metagenome | isolation source: surface marine sediment (0.6m) | place: French Polynesia: Moorea | collected 2018-08 | reverse complement strand
CGCCGGCCCGCGCCAGGAACGCCCACTGCTCGTCGGCGAACGGCAAGCTGTAGACGCCGGCGGCTACCCATCCGTTGCCGAGATACGGGTGAACCGCGTAGGTATCGCTCAGGATACTGTCGACGTCGGACGGTGGAATGTTGGTCGTGTAACGGGTCTTCACTTCGCCCAGTTCGACGAAGCCGAGTTCAACGGCAAAATTCTCGTTGAACATGAACCCGCCATAGACTTTCCAGGCCGTGTCCGAGTCGTTCGTCGAGACATCGGTGATCGTCCAACCGAGCGAGCCGAGATCCGACGTGAGGTCGCCAGCGCTGTAATCGGCATTGGCTTCGCCGATTGCCGCACCGACGTACCACGGGGACTCGGCACGAGTCTGGCCCGCCGGGACGGCTGCCAGCACGACTGCGAGCAGCAATCCGAGCAGGCCGGCAAGGCCGAGACTGCCGGAACCGCCGCCGACACCATGGATGACTAGCTCGATCGCTTCGATGACGTTAATTGTCGCGGCGGCCGTATCGTTGCCGGTGGTCGGGTCCGCAGCGTCTCCGGAAACGAGGGCACTCATCAACATCTCGACGGCGAAGCTCGGAACGATCACAACGTAGGTGATCGTTGCCTGCCCTCCGGCATCCATATCACCGAGGAAGCAGGTCACCGTTCCTGACATACCTTTGCACGTTCCCTGGCTCGGCGTCAGCGATTGAGCCACGCCCTCCGCCGGCAATGTCAGTTCCAGGACGACGTTTGTGTTGTCGCTCGGGCCATCGTTTGTGATCGTAATCGTGAACGTTACCTGCTCGTCGATTGAGGGATCACTCGACGAGGCGGTTACCGAGACCATCATGTCTGCCTCGGGCGGATTGACGGTCGTCGTTTCGGTCACCGAGTTGTTCCCGGCTACAGGATCGACGGTGACGCTTGTCACCTCGGAAACGAACGATATCGGCGTCGCGGTAGTTACCGTAAGCGGCGTCGCAACGATAGACATCGACACACTTTCATCAAGTGCCAGCGGTGCTATCTGGCACGTCACCGACGGCCCTGGCGGGCCACAGCTGCTGCCCGTCGGCGGTGTGACCTGAGCGTCCGTGACCTCGACGGGTACGGTGTGAGTCAGGACAATGCCCTCGGCCCCGTCAGGACCGTTGTTCGTGAGGGTGATATCCCACGTCACTTGCGGCCCGCCCGAGAACACCGGATCCGGCGTGTCAGTCAAGGTGACTGCCAGGTCTGCCTGGTCAGGCTGCAGCGGTACGACCGTCGTTGCCTCCGTAATGCTGTTGTTGGACGGATTCGAGTCGTTTTGCGTTGCCGTCACGCTGGCAGAGTTGCTGATGAACGTGTCAACGCCAACTACCGGCGTTGTGACCTCGATTACGACGGACGCATTCGCTCCGTTCGCAATGTCGCCAAACGAACAGGTCACTACATCGCTAAGCTCGGTGCAGGTGCCCTGACTTGGTGTTGCTGAAACAAAAGTCACCGCGATGCTGCTTGGCAACGTGTCTGTCGTCGTGACGCCGGTCGCAGCATCAGGCCCGTCGTTCGTAACCGTGATCGTGTAGGTCAGATTCTGTCCGCCCAAAACCGGGTCGGGAGAGTCGGACTTCGTAATGCTGAGGTCTGCGTTCACAGAGACAACGCCCGTGTATTCATCGGCGCCAATGTCCACGGTGGCGGTACCGTCGCCGTCGCCGTCGAATGGCCGCATGTCGAGCTCCCAATCCACGACAATCGCGGGGTAGCTCGGATGCCCGTTGTTCAGGCCCGCATCGATCGCGGGGGAACCCTGCATCAGGCGCCCTGACGGTTGTTCGAGCATCGGGTCCACATTGATGTTGTCCACCCGCACGATGTCTTCCGTGCAGTTGGTGTCCAGTTCGCAAGTCGTTGTGAACGCCGTGTAGTCATTGTTGTACAGCTCGACTGTTGCGACGTCGATGCCGCCGAGTCCGAAAGGATCGTCATCGACATACAAGTCGGCGCCAAACGTACCGGTATTGAGCCAGATGATGTTGTTGTAGAACGACACGGCGAGCGTCGACCCGCCTCGGGAAACGTAGGCGCCGCCGCCCTCCGCTGCCGACGAGTTTGCGACGAGCGTGTTGTGCTCGAGCACGATTCCCGAATCCTGGGCTGAATCCGTACCCAGGCCGCCGCCATTGGTCGCCGAGTTACCGAAGAACCCGCTGTTCTTCATGTACAGACGGGAGTTGTCACGCAGGTACAGGCCGCCGCCGATGTCGGTGGCGGGACAGCCAAAGAACCCGGTTGTGTCCACCCAGACATCGCTTGCGAGAACGGAAGCGCCGCCGCCGCTGATCTGGGCCTGGTTTACATCGAATTCGACATCGTAGATGTTGACGACTCTGACCGGGTCACCATCAAGCACGCCCTCGACCGCGAGGCCGCCGCCCTTTCCCGTCGCGAAATTGTCCCAGAAGAAGATGTCGACCACGTCTACCGGCGTGGAAAAACCGCCGGCGATATAGGCGCCGCCACCATCTGCGGGCGGCTCGCCAGAGGTACCTATCGCACGGTTGCCGTCGATGGTCAGATCGCCGAGGTATATACCCTCGAGGATATTTCCTTCAACGTATATGGCCCCTCCGTCGTCCTCGGCAGTGTTGCCGTAGAACTCGCTGCCGGTGATCTGGACGATCAGGCCGGATCCCATACGGATGAACAGTGCTCCACCGTCGGCATTCTCATCGGGACCCGTTGCGTAACCGTCCTGGAATGTCATGTTGGTGACGGTAATTCCGACGGCGTCGCCGTTGGTCACTGCCGTTGTATCGATCCGAAGGATGGGGACCCCGAGGCCACCACTCGTCTCGCCATCCAGGATCACAAATGTCGAATCGCTGCCGAGGATCGAGAGCGAGAAGGCTTCGGTCGCCGCCGCTGTGTAGGTCAGCGTCCCGTTGGTTTCGATATCGTAGGTTCCATCGTCTACGTTGATCGTGTCGTCTTCGCCGTTCGACTGCGCCGTGGTCAGAGCTGCCTGAAATTCCGCGGGAGTCGTTACATCGAATGTTGCGGCGGAGACGCCCAGGCTGATACCTGAAAGTACCAGCAGAAATATGGATCTAGGAATTTTCATGGTCATCTCCCTTGCCAACCACGGTCGCTCGCGCGCGCAGATACGGGAGACGCACTCCTGACTTTCCGTCTCCCGGGCCTGCGAGACGGGGCGAACAGGGTTTCATTGTTTAGGTTTGGTCGGCCTTCAGGAAAGCAATACGCCAGGTAAAAAAAAGCCCCTTCGGTGGAAGGGGCTTTCTCTTTTCGGGTTGGTAACGGACTACTCGTCGCTCGTCGTCGATAATTCGGGTACCCGTTGCCAGACCGTGTAGTCGGAGCTTTCGAAGCCGGCATTCATCTGGTCGAATAAGGCACCGGCCGCTTCTTCCGAGCCCGTCTGCTCGACCATCCACTCCCAGAACGTCGGGTCCGGCCGGGCCATCTCGGCGTAGTCACGGAACGGTATGACCAGCAACAGCTCACCTGAGCCGCCGATACGATTCATCCACAGCCACTCGTGGCCTGCCTCGGCCCAGCCATCCTCCTTGGCCATCTTGCTCAGCTTCTTGCGAGCCTCGCTCGGGCCGCCGCCAGGATTCTCTTTCCACTTCCTCGTGGTGACACCGTAAAGATCAACGCTCGTGTTCTCGCCGTCGGGCCAGTGGCTGTTCTCCCAGTCGGTTGCCTCGATGTAGTGGTGATAGTGGTCCACATACTGGTGCACGTTCTCGTTCCAGGCCTCGACCAGGCCTTTCTCGTCACGCTCTTTTTCGTACGCGTCCTGGTCCGCCCAGTCGAAGCAGCACGACCGGAACTGGTAGACGTTCAACTTGTGGCCGATGACCGGCTGGAACGTACTCCAATCGCGCGTCTCCCCGCGCGCTTTGCGGTCTGCCATGTGTTGCTGGGCTGCCTCTAAAAACTCGGCCCCCATCCCGGATTTGGGCACTACGAACCAGACGTCGGTCAGCGGTGCCGGCGGTTCATGGTTATCGGCAAGCGCTGCCATCGGCAGCATCAGCCCGAATGCCGCTACTACGCTGATTAATCCAGCAATTTTAGTCATTATCGTTATCCCTATTTGGCGTTAGTTTTACCAGTATAGACAGTTTTCAGGAGTCTGCCGGTATACTCGCTCGATGCACGAAAACCCCGTGACCAAATGGTGGGTGCTCGTCTTCGCGAGCATCATGATTTTCGGCAACTACTACGTCTACGATGCGATTGCGCCACTTGCCGATCTGCTCTCCAGCGCGCTCGGCTACTCCGACACCCAGATCGGATCGCTGAACGCAATCTACAGCCTGCCCAATATCTTCCTCGTATTTGTCGGGGGCGTTCTCGTCGACAAGTTTGGTGCAGGCCGCGTGTCGCTATGGACCGCTCTTATCTGTTTTTCGGGTGCGGTCATCTCGGCAAGCAGTGGCGATTACCTGTCCATGGTGTTCGGCCGCTTTCTTTTCGGTATCGGCGCCGAAACCATGCTGGTCGCGATGACCGTCATCATCGGCATCCGCTTCGGAGGACACGTCGTCGCATTTGCGATGGCGCTGAACCTGAGCCTCGGCCGCATGGGATCCTACGCGGCGGATTTGTCGCCGGTCTGGGCCGGCCCGCTGTACGACGGCGGCTGGCAGCCACCGTTGGTTCTGGCCGCCGGTATGGCGGGGCTCAGTGTCGTAGGAGCTTTAGGGTGCTGGTGGCTCGATAAATATCGGCCGGCAATCGTGTCCAACGCCGTTGCCGAAGTTCACGTCGATCATCGCCTGCACTGGCGGGATGTGTTCGGCTTCGACCGGTCGTTCTGGTACATCACGACTTTGTGTGTGCTTTTTTACTCGGTGATCTTTCCGTTCCGAAGCACCTTCGCGATCAAGTACTTCCAGCATGCCCATTCGCAGAGCCTGGAGGAAGCGGCGCTACTCAACAGCTATGTCTTCCTCGCTGCGATCTTCCTGACGCCACTGTTCGGATGGATGGCCGACAAGTACGGCCAACGCGGCAAGCTCATGATGTTCGGCTCGCTGCTTCTGCCGCTCAGTTTCGCTGGCCTGATGTCGGAGGACTGGGGACTCTGGATCACGACCGTCCTGCTCGGCGTCAGTTTCTCGCTCGTACCCGCCGTGATGTGGCCGGCTGTTACCAAGCTCGTTCATCCGAAGCAGCTCGGTGCCGCTTACGGGCTCATGTTCATGATGCAGGCAATTGGCATGGCCGTTGCCAATCTCGTTGCCGGCGCGCTTAATGACATAAACAACGCCAGTGCCACGAATCCGGCCGGATACACGCCGATGATCGTCTTCTTCGCGCTCGTGTCCGCGAGTGCGCTAATTTTCGCCGTCGCGCTCTGGAAGCGCGAAACCGGACCGCATGGACACGGACTCGAAATCCCCCGGTAGACGACTTCGCGTTTCCTCGACGCTGATCGTCCTCGCAAACCTCGTACCTCTGGTCGGCGTCGCGTTCTTCGAATGGGACATCTTCAAGGTACTGGCGCTTTTCTGGCTCGAGAACGTGTTCATAGGGCTGTTTGCCGTCACAAAACTCGCGGTGTCCCGCGCTTACCGCGAATACCGGGAAGGACTGTTCGTGCCGCTGTTCTTTCTCGTGCATTACGGCGGCTTCATGGCGGGGCATGGAATGGTCATCCTGATCATGTACAGCAGCCAGTTCGAAGATCCTGGCGTCATCGATCCGCTGGAGTTCTACCTGCTCAAGTTCTTTCTCGAATTCAGCTGGGTCGCCGTCGTCGCGCTGTTCGCTTCACACCTCTGGTCTTTTTTCACCAACTTCCTTGGCAGCGACGAAAAACGGCAGCTCACCGTACGGGACGCCATGGCGATGCCATACCGCCGCATGCTCATTACGCACATCGCGCTGTTGGTCGGCGGCGTCTTTCTCATGGAGCAAGGGCAACCGCTAGTTGGCATCGTGCTCTGGGTGGTGATGAAGATCGTGCTGGACGTCAAATTCCATCGCAGCGAGCATCGAAGGCTTGCCGGGTCGGGTTAGTCGGCGATGACGGCCTTCAGGTGCTCGCGAAACGCGTGCCCGGCATCGTCGTGCTCGAGTCCATAAGCGACGGTCGCCTTCAGGTAGCCGAGTTTGCTGCCACAGTCGTAGCGTTGCCCTTCGAAGGCGTATGCATACACGGGCTGATCGTCGAGCAGGTCGGCTATTGCGTCGGTGAGCTGAATCTCGCCGCCGGCGCCACGGCCGGTCTTTTCGAGCTTGTCGAAGATCTCGGCGGACAGCAAATAGCGCCCTACTACGGCCTGGTTTGACGGTGCGTCTTCAGGCGCCGGTTTTTCCACGATCTCCGTAATTCGACCGCGGTCGGCACTGTCGACCGCTACGATGCCGTAGCTCGACGTATCCTCCTGCGGCACGGTTTCGACGGCGATAACGCTGCCCCCATGGTCGGCATATTGCGCCGCCATCTGCGTCAGGCACGGCGTGTCACCAGAAATCAGGTCGTCGGCAAGGTGCACGAAAAACGGCTCGTCGCCCACTGCAGGACGCGCGCACAGCACGGCATGGCCAAGACCCAGGGGTTCGCCCTGCCGGATATAAATGCAGGTGACACCGTCCGGCACGATATTCTGAATCGTCTCGAGCAAGCGGGTTTTTCCGGCTTCGATCAATGCCCGCTCGAGTTCCGCGTCCGAGTCGAAGTGGTCTTCGATCGCCCGTTTCGACGCGCCGGTGACAAAAATCAACTTGGTCGCACCGGCGTCGATCGCTTCTTCGACCGCATACTGGATGAGCGGCTTGTCCACGATCGGCAGCATCTCTTTCGGGCTCGCCTTGGTTGCGGGCAGGAATCGTGTGCCGCGACCCGCGACGGGGAAGACGGCCGCTCTCACGGGCTGGCTCAAAACACTCTCCTAACGACGTTCGAGGGCGAATCTTAGCCAATTGGGTGTTAGCGGACCATTACCGGCGTCACAGTACCCGGCGCGACAGGCGTCGCGCCAGGCAGCCGGCGCAACGCCCTACTTCTTTGAGACCGGGCCGACCCTGATATCGGCCTTGTTGATCTCGACGGTCCGTTCGCCGATTCCCTTGACCAGCGACAGATCGGATGCGCTACGAAATGGGCCATGCTTCTTGCGGTACTCGACGATAGCCTCGGCTTTGGACAAGCCGATGCCCTTGAGCTCGTTCGAGATCGTCTCGGCATCCGCGGTGTTGATGTCCACAGGGCCCGCCAGTGCCAGGGCCGGCACGAAGATCGCCAGCGCAGGCCCGACAATACGGAAAATATTCATCACAAAAGCTCCTTTTGGGTGACCGCCGCGAATTGCGGCAAGTTGAGCGTAGGGATTCCTGCGACGGAGAGCGCCATGCGTATTTTCGGAATTTGTTGTGAAATGGGATCGCGGCGGGACGCCGCTCCCACAATTTCTATCGGCCGCTGTAGGAGCAGTTGAGCGCAGCGAAACTGCGATTGCGGCGGGACTAATTCGTGATCGAGTGCTGCAGCACCGTGTCGAACTGCACACGCGATGCGGGTCTCTGGGTTTCCCAGTCGCGGCAGCTCGGGCACTGCCATAACAACCGCTGGCTCGAGAATCCGCATTCCTGACACTGGTACCGCGGCGTCGCGCTCGCGAGCTTCGACAGTGCGCCGCGTACTTTCGCGAGCGCCGCCTGACGCGCCGCATCGTCGCCGCCCGTTATGCTCTGCAGGTCCACGAACTCGGACAAGGTGCGTTCGTTGAGAATGTACTCCTCGACACACCGGTCGATCGTCGGAATGCCGCCGATATCGTTTGCGATCGCGGTGTACGCGACGAGGGAATTCATGTCCGGGTAGTCATCGAGCATTGCCTGCAAGGCCCGCTCGAGCTCGGCCGTTTTTCCCTCTCGCTCATAGATGGCGACGATCTCCGGTAGCGCCTCGGCGATCAGGTAAGTGTGCTCGTCGATGATGCGATGGTAGAGGCGCAGCGCCATCTTGTTATCGCCTGTATCCCGCGCGATGTGTGCGCGGACCAGAGCGCCGCGGAGTGTGCGGGGACGCCCCGACTGGGCTTTCTTCACGTGCATCCGTGCATCGACGTAGTTCGCCTCTGCCGCCGCCGCCTCTGCCAGTTCGCAGTAATAATGCGCGATCTGCAGCGCCAGCGATCGTCCGCCAAGAACTTCGAGTTTCTGTCCGGCTTCGATCGCCTTTTCCCACTCTTTCTCCTGCTCGTAGATCCGGCACAGGTTCTCGAGCGCCTGAACCTGGTAGCGCGAACCCTGCGCGAGGCGCACGAACAGCTTCTCGGCCCGGTCGAGCAGTCCGGCGCCCTGGTAGTCCTTGGCCAGCGAATACAGCGCCTGGTCGCGCTGTTCGGCCGCGAGATCCGGCCGCGCAATGATGTTCTGATGAATCCGGATCGCCCTGTCGACCTCTCCGCGACGCCGGAACAGACTGCCCAACGCGAAGTGCGTCTCGATCGTCTGGTCGTCGACACGCACCATCGCAAGAAAGTGTTCGAGCGCCTGGTCGGTTTGCTCGTTGAGCAGGAAATTCAGACCCTTCAGGTAATCGATATTGAGTGGCGGTATGGCCTCCTGCTCATCGCGTTCGCCGAATCTTCCCATCGCCCACCCTGCCGCAGCCAGCAACAGGAACAGGCCGGCGAGCAGAAACGTCGACTCAGTCGGCATCGGACAGCGGCAGGTTCCGCAGGCTGGTGACTTCGGTCTGGCTCATGCGCAGCGACCGGCGCAAAACCCTGCGCTCGTTAACCAGCTTCAGCGCAAAGATTCCCATACACAGAATGCCGAACACCCAGCCGATCACGAAGGTGGCCGTCAGCACGAACGGAACGGGACGGGTAACGGTGGCGAACGCCAGGTTGACGTCCATATCCCCGGTATTCAGCGACGTGAACACGAAGACGATAGCCGCCACGAGCAGCACAACTACGATCAGGGCAATGCGTTTCAGCATGCCGGTACCCGTTATCAGCTCTTGATCGGAAAGTGGCGGCTGGCGTTGACCCGCTCTCGCAGGTCCTTGCCGGGCTTGAAGTGCGGCACGTATTTGCCCGACAGTGCCACGGCCTCGCCGGTCTTGGGGTTACGGCCAATACGCGGCGGACGATAATGGAGGGAGAAACTGCCGAAACCACGAATCTCGATCCGCTCGCCCTTGGCAAGCGAATCGCTCATAAGGTCCAGGAGATGTTTGACAGCAAGCTCCACATCCTTTGACGGAAGGTGCTTTTGCTTGCGGGCGATTGCTTCGATGAGTTCGGATTTTGTCATTTTCGGTGTCGCCGCCCCCAAATCTTGTGCGTAACCCACGGATAGTATTGACAATATAGCCCAGACCGGGTGGTCTGGGCTCCTGTCTTTACTTAATTATTTACTGCCGCCGGTCATCTTTTCCTTCAGGAGCTCGCCCAGCGTCGTGCCAACCGGCGCCGCACCGGCGTCCGATTTGTAGCTGCTGACCGCTTCCTGCTCCTCGGAGACTTCCTTGGCCTTGATCGACAGCTGCACCGTGCGATTCTTGCGATCGACGTTGGTGAATTTGGCCTCCACCTCTTCACCCACTTTGATCATCGTGCGCGCGTCCTCTACCCGGCCACGGGCCATTTCCGACGCCCGCAGGGAACCCAGAACTCCGTCTCCAAGATCGATGGTCGCTCCTCTCGCATCGACCTCTGTTACCGTGCCCTTAACTATAGAGTTCTTCGGATGCTCGGCCAGCCATTGCGAGAACGGATCCTTCTCGAGCTGCTTGATACCGAGCGAAATCCGCTCACGCTCCGCGTCAATCGCAAGCACGGCAGCCTCGATTTCCTGGCCCTTCTTGTAATTGCGCACAGCTTCTTCGCCGGGCAGGTCCCAGGATATATCCGACAAGTGGACGAGTCCGTCGATGCCACCGTCGAGGCCGATGAAGATGCCGAAATCGGTAATCGACTTGATCTGCCCCGACACCTTGTCGTTGCGGTTGAACGTCGCAGCGAACTCGGCCCAGGGATTGGGCTTGCACTGCTTGACGCCGAGCGAGATGCGTCGACGATCCTCATCGATCTCGAGCACCATGACTTCGACTTCTTCACCAATCGAAACCACGCGCGACGGGTTGACGTTCTTGTTGGTCCAGTCCATTTCCGAAACGTGCACAAGACCCTCGACGCCATCTTCAATCTCGACGAAGCAGCCGTAGTCGGCAATGTTCGTCACCTTGCCGAAGATACGCGTCTGCGGCGGATAGCGGCGTGCGAGATCCTTCCACGGATCGTCGCCGAGCTGCTTCATGCCGAGCGATACGCGCTGGCGCTCGCGGTCGAACTTCAGGATCTTGACGTCGATTTCCTGGCCGACATCGACGACTTCGGAAGGATGCTTGACGCGCTTCCAGGCCATGTCCGTGATGTGCAGCAGACCGTCGATACCGCCGAGGTCAACAAAGGCGCCGTAATCGGTCAGGTTCTTGACGATTCCCTTGACCGTATTGCCTTCCTGCAACTCCGCCAGTAACTGCTCGCGCTCTGCCGAGTACTCTTTCTCGACCACGGCACGACGTGAGACGACCACGTTGTTGCGGCGCTGGTCCAGCTTGATCACCTTGAACTCGAGACTCTTGCCCTCGAGATAACCGGGGTCGCGGACCGGGCGCACGTCGACGAGCGAACCGGGCAGGAACGCGCGAACGTTGTCGATCTCGACGGTGAAGCCGCCTTTCACGCGGCCGTTGATAACGCCTTCGACGACATCACCGTTTTCGAATGCTTTCTCGAGCTCGATCCAGGTGCGGGCGCGAATTGCTTTCTCACGCGATAGCTTGGTCTCGCCGAAACCGTCTTCGACGGCGTCGAGCGCGACTTCCACCTCATCGCCCACCTCAACGGCGGCGTCGGCCTTCTCGCTCCTGAACTGCTCGATGGGAATGACCGCCTCAGACTTGAGGCCGGCACTGACGATTACGACATCGTCATTAACTGCAACAACGGTACCGGTGATGATGGAACCCGGTTTGATTTGTTGACTTGCGAAACTCTCTTCAAATAACTCAGCAAAACTTTCAGACATTTAAAAAAACCTGCAGGGGCAGCTGGCCCCCACCCAAACAAGCGCCTGGTCACATCCTGTGACAGACGGTCACAACGAAAAAAGAACCGAACGTCCTGTCCGATTCCATCCAAAATCCTTGATCGTGGATTTAGAGTTCGGCGATCCAATCGAGCACCGTCTCTACCACGGCTGCTATCGACTGGCCGGAAGAATCCAGGGTCCTGGCGTCTTCTGCCGGCTTCAATGGGGCTACCGATCGCTCGGAATCCCGCCGGTCACGGTCCTCTATGTCCCGCGAAAGGGCGGCAAGGCTAACATCCATCCCCTTGTCTTTCAACTGCTTATG
>JAAUYH010233202.1_pt1 | contig 11401 bp, 9 predicted proteins | sample 7278061 | NCBI WGS metagenome assembly JAAUYH01 (sample SAMN14350203, study PRJNA611818) | marine sediment metagenome | isolation source: surface marine sediment (0.6m) | place: French Polynesia: Moorea | collected 2018-08 | reverse complement strand
GTTATAGCAATACGCATTTAAGTTAGGACATTTTTGCACTAGCGAGCTAATTCATTCCTCATCCTTCATCGTTCATCCTTTATCATACGCGAACTAATAACTAAACTTGTTCTAACCATTCAACGTACTGCGATACCTTATGCTCCTTAGTCCAGCCAAATTAGATTCAATCAATTTTCAAGGAAGCTGAAAGCTCTATGCCGTATACTTTAGTGGGCGAAGAGAGACTCGAACTCTCACGATTTCTCGCCACATTTTGAGTGTGGTGCGTCTACCAATTCCGCCATTCGCCCTAATTCAAACGCCTAATGATTATAGTCTACTTTTAGTTTGGATTACAAGTTTTAGAAGAAAAAAATAAAAAGACCCTTTATGGGTCTTAAAATTAAGCTGATACTGTTGGCGAATGTGCTACAGACAATCTTACACAAAGTATTATCAATGACTAAAGTTAAGATTTTTCGTCATTGTATTACTAATAATTTCAGTGAAGATTACTTTAGCCAACAGTATCTAAGCTCAAAACATCCCCGATCGCTGTTTTAATAGTGATTACCAACTTTACGGTGATGAACTGCAGTTAAGCCGTCGGGGTTAGAAACGCGACCTAATGTTACTTTGCTGTAGACAATCCAGTGATCGCTGCATTCCATACGACTTTCCACTTCACATTCTAAATATGCCAAAGCTTCGGTAAGAATAGGAGAGCCATTACTAGCTGTTTGGGTTTTAACTCCTGCAAAACGGTCTGCACCAGGTTTAAACCGCTTCAGGAAGTGTTTCATCAACCCTTGATATTTACCTTCTTCAAGGACATTTAACACAAAGCGATCGCCTACCTGCATTAAAGATTCGATCGCCCGATCTTTAGCTACTGCAATAGTCAAACCAGGGGGGTCAAAACTAGCTTGAGACACCCAAGAAGCCAACATAGCACTACGCATATCCCCTTTAGCAGCAGTAATAATATATAATCCGCCACTCAAACGACCCATCGCTTTATCTAAGTCGCTATCCAAGGATTTCATTTGCTTGACCATTTTATCGCGGGTCAAAAGCTGTCCTAAGTCTGTACCAGATTCTTCACATAGTTGATAGTCGGCTTCGGTAGGAGTATCTTTAATTTTAATAGCAGGAAAAGCTGCTTTTAAACCTACATCTTTAAATTTGGTTAACAGGGGGTCAATGGGTTCATCATCGTCGCCATAGGACTCAAACATCCCGATAACCTGCTTTTCTTTGGCTGCTGCTAAAATTGTTCCGATGTTAGCTACGATTTCCTCTTGATTGCTTCCACTTAAAGGTGGCATACCTAAAACGATACCAGTGGCGCGGGATACCAATTCGTGTACTTCTGTATTTTCCGCCGATCGCAAGTCGATCATCTCTACCGCAACATCTGTTTTGGTAATCCCTCTAGCTATAGCTTGGGACAGGCGATCGCTGTAACCATAGTCGGAAATATAAAATACAGCAACAGTTTTTTCGGCTTTAGCTTGTGCTTTACTCCACTTGCGATAGCGGTCTAATAATTCGGTAAGATTATGACGTAGTAAAGGACCGTGACCGTTAGCAACTAGATTAATTTCTCCTAATTTATCCATGCGTTTCATCGCTGAAAGCACAGAACGAGCATTAGGAGCCATTAAGCAGTCATAATAGAAGCGGTAATCTGGTTCGATCGCTTTTAAATCTTCGTCGTAGGTAGCATCGGAACAGTAGTGCATTCCAAAAGCATCGCAAGTATATAAAATACCAGTAGCGCGATCGTAACTAAAAATCGTATCGGGCCAATGTAAGTTAGGAGCGTTAACAAATTCAATTATATGACCTTGACCTAAATCGATACTGTCTCCGCTTTTGACTATTTGTTTTTCAAAGGGTTGATGAACTAAATCTTCTAAGAATTTAATGGCTACTTTTGCACCAACTACTACTGCTTGGGGTGCTAATGCCAACAAGTCTTTTACTAAACCGCTATGATCTGGTTCGGTATGACTGATAATTAGATAGTCAATTTCTTTAGGGTCGATTAAACCAGTTAGGGTATCTAAATATAGCTGGCGAAACTTAGCGTGGGAAGTATCTACTAAAGCTATCTTATCGCCGCGAATTAAATAAGAATTATAAGTCGTTCCGTTTTGTAAACCAAATTCGATATCAAAGCGATCGCGATCCCAATCTAAAGAACGGATGGCGGTAGTATCGTCTGTAATCGCCGCAGTCTGAATGGTTAACCGCTTCTGGGTTTTAATTGGTGTTGCTACCATATCCCCTCTTTACGTTTATTAAATTTTTTTTACTCTTCTTTATTGTTACACGATTTTCTATGAGCAACCCACTGAAGTCTTGCTGCTTATTTTAGCCACGATCGCTTGACTTCAAATTAATTAACTACAACATCAGAAAGAAAACTAATACTTGCGCAACAAAAAATCTGCTTAAACTTGGGTAAAGTTATGCAGACGTGACACCAAGCGCACTTGTGCCACTAAGGTTTACTGGAGTGTCTAATGACTTGCCTAGTAACTTCCTTTTCTACCCCTCTATCATCTCCCCACCCCCTATTAGTCCCCCTACAGGGGGACATCAGTTGAGCCTCTCCTTTCAGGATAGGTTTGGAGAGGTGGGAGATACAATCGTATCCCTCCTTGTAGGAGGGATTATAGGGAGGTGAACTCTGGTTATTAGGCTTGACCCCAACCCTGATTCTCATCTGAAAAAAGCTATGCCGACGGCAACCCTTAACTAATTTCGAGATACGCGCCCAATAAGACCATACGTGTTTATTTGCATCCACTGGCGCAAATAAAGCGTTACAGACTCTGGGCAAACGCTCAGAGAATCGAAGACTACGACGAGCTAAAACTAGGCTTGCTGCTGTGCCACTATTTAGCGCATACAAACTCATAAACTTAGTCATACCAATGAGTGAAGAGTAGGCTGGATTAGCTTCTACCACTTGGATGGCTGACAATCTAGCCTTGGAATGAACTAAATCAGAAAATTTGGAATAGGCAAAGTTTGAAAGCATTTCTGCGTAGCGTTTGCTCTGCTCTCTTAACCTGCTTTTCTTGCTACTAAAATCTAGTTTTTCAATTACTATCGGACATTCAAAATCTATAGCAATGTCAATAACTTGTTCAATAGCTTGAGACAAAATATGGGTGGTTTGCCTTGATGATTTATTCTCTAAATCAATATTAATTTGTCCATGGTGCTTGAGGTTGCCTTCACTATCACAATAAGCCCAAGCAATGTTATCAGCATTTAAGTCAATTCCGATTGCTCCATTGTTTCTATTCGAGATGATTGGTAGATCTGGCAGCTCAACTGTTGTATGCAGATACCATTTACCATTCTTTCTGACAAAACGGTGAGCGACAGGTTTTTCTGTTCCATTGCGATATTCTTGCCCTCGTTTATGCTTGGTTGGAGTCAGAGCAATATCGATAAATTCTTGACCGTATCTGAACTTAACGCCACCACATTGAACATAAGAGCCAAACTCTTTTAACAAGCAAGGAGGAGTAGTTATTTTCAGATTGCCATCTTTGGTCAGTCTGCATAGTTGATTTCCCGATTGATAGGTTTTTGCTCCTGCCATCATGAAGCTAGAAGTTCGAGCTTTTCTCCAATCTGCTAGCCATTGTTCATGATTTGAGTAACTATTGGCTTCTAGATGATACTGCGCCTTGAAGAGTTTCTTTGTGCCAAAGCACAAGCTAATTGGCTTTTTAGGTAAGATTTTAAGCTGGTGTTGTTTGATGGCTAATCTTCGCTTCTTTTGATGAATAAAGAATCTATCTTTTTGATTAATCTGCTTTTTCTTGAGTCTTTTGTTAATCGCATTTTGAATGCTACGAATTGTACTTTTTAAATATTTAATTTGAGTTTTTCTTAACTCTTTAATGCTTTTGTGTTTTCCTTTAAGATCGTGATAGACATTCCGGACTGTAGTGCTGTCTACTTGATACTTGTTTTGTAAGCATTTCTCTATGGTGCCGATCTTTTCTCCATCAAGCAAAGCAACGTGCATATCCTTTTCAATAGCTGAGTAAAGATTAGCCATCGAGTTAAGGAATGGATAAATATTGCTGGGCAGTAAGGTTTGATAACTCGGCATAGTTTGATTATACTGAATTTTACTGGTCTAATTCAGCCAATTTCTTTAAGTTTTCTTGAAGTGCTGCCACATTTTTACGGTAGTTAACCCCAGATCCTATATCTTTAATAGTTTTACAGTTTTTCTACCCCTTAATTTCTGTGTAGGTTTCCAGCACTGCTACTTGTCTGTCAAGGTCTTTAAGCTGCGGTCTGGTACTAACGCGAGCATAAAGTATAGTCAATCCTTCCTCTTCTTTATCCTTAAGGATATCCGTCAAATCATATCTTCTATGTCCTCCTTCTGTTCTGCATTTGGGTTATCTTGCCTTCTTTCTCCCAACGTCTTAAAGTGTCTGTGGACACTCCCAATAAATATGCTGCTTCTACTCTACTTAGCTTTGGCATTTAACATAATTAACCAACTATACCCAAGTTTACCTAATTATTTCTTGTGCAGCACGTAGCCGATCGAAACATAAACCCCAAATATTTCTAAGCTCAAAAATAACTAGAATTAGAGGTGGAGCAAGTTAATAGAGGGCGGTCTTTATGTATACGGTAAATCTGAGTGGTAATCAACAGCTAACGCTCATTAATCAAGGGACTCAAACTTTGATTACTTTAGTATCAAGTAGCCCAGGACAACAGCAGAGTCAAAGTAGCAGCTTAACTACAGGAAACTGGACTACAGCACCCCAATTATATAAAACAGGATCGGGTTTTATTTTACAAATCAATGGCGATCGCGGACAGCACTTCGTTTTAATCCAGGCTAATAGCATTAATACAATTGCCGCACCAGCTTTAGATAATGCTGTCAAAGTCAACTTAGAAGATATTCCCGATACCGCAGCCAGTCCCAATAACGTGAGCTTTGAACCTATGCAGCCCATGCAACCGATGAAAATGGGTAATATGTCCATGGATCTAAATCAAATGTCGATGCAAATGGGTAATATGTCCATGGCTATGGGAGGAGTAAAAACCCCTACACCTACCAAGCGTTTTTGTTCTCAATGCGGACAACAAGCCAAAGTGCGCGATCGCTTTTGTAGTAGTTGCGGTCACAAATTAGATAATTAAGATCGTTAACTAGTTTGGTGGAGCTGCAAGCCTCTTCAAACATGAGTTCGGAGTGACCGACCGTAGTCAAGGGCGCGACACGCCGAACTTGTTGAGGCGGCGTGTCCCTCGGAAACCTCGAACATTCCAGACTGCCGTAGAGAGTGCTTGTAGGGGAGCCGAGAGTTTGGCGACCTATGCCCGCGCTTCGCGGGCAGAGTTCGGAGTTCGGAATAATCATTTTCCCAACGCAATCATGGGGTATTCAAGTAGCTCAAAAGTTACGAATTACTAAGTTGTTAGCCTTGTCGAACTGACGTTCTTCAAAATAAATCCTTATTCCTTATTGCTTCTTCCTTATATATGACTTATTGCCTTGGTATTATCAATCAATTTGGCATTGTGATGGCTGCTGACTCCCGTACTAATGCGGGAGTGGACTATACCTCTTCCTACAAAAAACTGTTTGACTTATCTTTACCAAGAGAAAGAGCAATTATTATTTGCACTTCTGGTAGTCTTTCTGTTTCTCAAGGAGTAATGACTAGGTTAAATCGGGATCTTCAAAACCAAGAAGCGAAAAATTTGCATACTATAGACAATATGTACGATATAGCTAAGTATATCGGTAACAAAAGTCGGGAAATTCAAGAATTAGACCGTTCTTGGTTGGAAAAAGACAATATTGATTTTAGCTGCAACTTATTACTGGGAGGTCAAATCAAAGGGGAAGTACCGCAACTATATTTAATCTATCCCCAAGGAAACTTTATCCAAGCCACCCAAGAAACTCCTTTTTTACAAATTGGCGAAACTAAATACGGCAAACCCATACTAGACCGCACTATAACTTATACAACTCCTCTAGAAGATGTTGCTAAATGTGCCTTACTATCTATTGATTCGACCATGAAATCTAATATTTCTGTTGGTCCTCCTATTAATTTAGTTATGTATAAAACCGATAGTTTTGAAATTCGCAACACCCTCGAATTGCGTCTGGGTGCGCCTTACATCGCTAAAATCCGCAAGCTATGGGAAAAATCGGTACGTCAGGCTTTTGAAGCTATGCCTAATATCGAATGGGATCAAGAATCGACCGACGAATTAGAAGAAAATATTTTGATTGATTAATCTTTAAAGGTTTGACATCCTCTGTGTCATTGCAACTGTTGCTATCTCTATGATTTATTTCAATCCTCGATCTTCAATCCCCTAAATAACAAAAAAGACGTATCATAGCATTTATTGCGGCAGGTAATAGTAAATGCAGAAACAACAAGGCTATATTCTTTTAATTTTAGGATTGGTCGCAGCAGCGATCGCAATTTTAATCACAATTCCACCCCAGTTAGGCTTAGACCTTAGAGGAGGGGCGCAATTAACCATTCAGGTTAATCCTACTAAAGAAAATCCCGACATTCTACCCACACCAGAAGATGTGAAAGCGGTGCAACGGGTTTTAGAAAATCGCATTAATGAATTTGGTGTCTCGGAAACTACGGTACAAACTGTAGGGGAAGACAAAATATTAGTTCAGTTACCAGGGGAAAGCGAACCCCAAGCCGCAGAAAGACGCTTAAAAGGAACGGCTAAATTAGAATTTAAACAGCAACAACAAGGAACAGAAGGTGATTTTATTGCTGAGTCTCAGGTCAGGCAGCAATTAAAATTGCAACAATCGATGTTAGAATCGGCTGAATTGAATGGCGAAGATCGAGCAGAATTAGCTAAAATTCAAGAATCTCTGCGTAAATCCAATGAAGCGATCGCGCTTTTGTTTGAATCCGTCGGTTTAACTGGTACGAATCTTAAAGATGCCCGTCCCCAACCAGACCAAACAGGTAGCCGTTGGGAAGTAGCAATTAATTTCGATGATGAAGGCGGTAAAAAATTCGCCGAATTAACTAAAAATTTGGCCGGTACTGGTCGTAGTATTGGTATTTTTCTCGATGACGAACTAATTAGCGCGCCTGTAGTAGGACCCGAATTTGCTAGCACGGGTATTGCGGGAGGAAGAGCCGTAATTACTGGTCGTTTTGATTTAGAAGGTGCAAACGACCTGGCAATTCAAATTAAAGGTGGTTCTCTGCCATTTCCCGTGGAAGTAGTTGAAAATCGAACCGTAGGGGCTACTCTGGGACAAGATAGTATTCGCCGCAGTATTATTGCTGGTTTAGCGGGGTTGCTGTTGGTATTAATTTTTATGGCAGTTTACTATCGCTTACCAGGAATTATTGCCGATGTGGCTTTAGTTGTTTATGGGTTATTAACTTTAGCGTGTTACGCCATAGTAGGAGTCACTTTAACCCTGCCAGGAATTGCGGGATTTATTCTCAGTATTGGCATGGCAGTAGATGCCAACGTGCTGATTTTTGAGCGCACCAGAGAAGAATTGAGGTCGGGTAAAACCCTATATCGTGCCGTAGAATCGGGATTTTATCGAGCCTTTTCGAGTATTTTAGACAGTAACGTTACCACAGCGATCGCCTGTGTGGCATTACTTTGGTTTGGTTCGGGCTTAGTTAAAGGTTTTGCGGTAACTTTATTGATTGGAGTAATCGTTAGTATGTTTACTGCTGTTACTTGTAGTCGTACCCTGATGTTATTAACCGTTCTCGGTTTACCCAAAGTCAGACAAAAACCAGAATTATTCTGTCCCAACTTAAATCAGTAATTAGCAATCGATGATGAAATTTAGCATTATTAAACAACGTGGCTTGTGGTGGACTATTTCAGTAGTCGCGATCGCTGCTAGCATTGCCGCAATGGTCTTTTCTTTTGTTAATCTCAACGCACCAATCCGCCCAGGAATTGACTTTATTGGGGGGACTCGCCTACAAATCGCTAGAGATTGTACCGTACCCCAAAATTGCGATCGCCCAATCGATCCCGCAGAAGTTAGAGAAGTTCTTGATGCTCAAAATTTAGGTAATACCAGCATTCAATTATTAGGAGAAAACAAACAAATACTCTCTGTCAGAACTCCTAACTTAAATGTAGAACAGAGAAGCGAATTGCAAACTGCCTTAGCTGCCAAAATCGGTCAATTCGACCAAAAAAATATTCAAATAGATTCCGTTGGACCCACAATAGGTGAAGAATTATTTATTTCGGGAATGTTGGCGTTAATTGCCGCTTTCTTTGGCATTATTGTGTATCTCAGCGTCCGCTTTCAGTTTGACTATGCCTTATTCGCGATTCTGGCATTATTCCATGATGTAACTATTACCGCAGGAATATTTGCGGTTTTGGGTTTAACTACAGGTTTAGAAATAGACAGTTTATTTTTAGTCGCCTTGCTGACTATTATTGGTTTTTCCGTTAACGACACCGTCGTAATTTACGACCGCATTCGCGAAAACCTTGCTGCTAATCCCGACAAATCTATTAACGATGTGGTCGATAATGCAGTCAATCAGACTTTAGGTCGTTCTATCAATACCACCTTAACTACTTTACTTCCCTTATTAGGTATTTTCTTATTCGGCGGACAAACCTTAAAATTCTTTGCCCTAGCTTTGATTATTGGTTTTCTGTTGGGTGCATACTCCAGTATTTTTATTGCCAGCACCTTACTTGCATGGTGGAGAAATAATAAAGAAAATAAAACAGTGAAGGTTTCTGATACTCCTGCGTCTTAGAAAGGAGAAAGGAGAAAGGATAAATTTTGAATTTATGAGTGACCAATAACCAATGACTAATGACTAAATATGATGCTGAGTTTCGCAGAAAGATGAATAAATTTTATCAACTAACCGTATGTGCGCGTTGGTTGTTTATTCTGATTTGTTGGCTAACTATAGGGGTTTACAGTATTTGGAGTTTGCGAGATGGAATTGCCCTGTGGTTCGATTACTTTACCTGGTCGGCAGTATATTATACGTTTCACTTTAATTTTGTTCCTACTATTTGTTTATCTTTCTGCACAGCAATTACACTTTCGGTTTTAATCTGGCAAAGTAGAAATATTTTGTGGGGATTATCAAAACATGAACAACGCTATCTAGAAAAACAAGTTAAAAAAATTCTCGCCACAGGTTCAAAACATCCATTGTGGAAATGGATTAACGAACAATGAATAATTAACAATTTGTAAGATAAGATTTTGATAGCCCATCGTTATCTATCTAACTAATGGTGAGAGATCGAGGCAACCGTACTAAAGCAGATATTTTGGCGATTGACGATACACCAGAAAATCTAGCTTTACTATCTCAGATGTTGACAGAAAAAGGATATAAAGTACGCAGTGTTACCAAAGGCTCTACGGCACTGCGAGGGGCAAAAGCTGCACCACCAGACTTGATTTTACTGGATGTAAAAATGCCCGAAATGAATGGGTATGAGGTTTGCCAGCAGCTAAAAAATGACGATCGCACTCGCAATATTCCCGTGATTTTTATTAGTGCATTAGGAGATGTGTTTGATAAGGTCAAGGCTTTTCAAGCAGGTGGAGTAGATTATATTACTAAGCCATTTCAGGTTGAAGAAGTGTTAGCCAGGTTAGATACTCATTTAACCATTCGCAATTTGCAAATCCAACTGCAAGCTCAAAATGCTCGATTACAGCAGGAAATAGCCCAAAAAACCGCCGCCGAAGACAAGTTTGCTAAAGCTTTTCGTGCTTGTCCCAACCCGATCGCGATCGCGACTGTATTGGGAGGACATTTTATTGAGGTTAATCAGAGTTTTCTGCAAATGAGTGGTTATACTCAATCGGAAGTCGTGGGTCAAACTATCGGACAAATTTATTCCCAGTCGGCTTTAGCAGTATATACTCAAACCCTTAGTAAATCTCAGTCGCGGGGTTTTGTTCGCAACCAAGAACTGGAATTTCGCACTAAATCAGGAGCAACTAAAACGGTTTTACTATCTCTAGAGTTAATTGAACTGGGAGGAACAAAATGTACTCTTCAGATTATGAACGATATTACCGAACGCAAGCGGTTAGAAAATGAATTTATTTCTTTAGTCAGTCACGAATTAAGAACCCCTATGACTTCTACCATTGGGGCATTAGACTTGTTAAACTCAGGTCAATTAGGGACATTAAGCGATCGCGGTAAGCAAATTCTTCAGGTAGCAATTCGCAATATCGAGCGTTTAATTCGTTTGGTTAACGATATCCTCGATTTAGAACGAATGAAAGCAGGAAAAATTACCATTCAACCTGTAGATTGTAATCTTCAAGAACTTTTAATTCAAGCTGCCGAAACTATGCAGCCGATGGCAAGCAAAGCCCAGGTAAGTCTAGATGTACACCCCTATGATGTAGTTATGAAACTCGATCCCGATCGGATTTTGCAAACTTTAACTAATTTACTAAGCAATGCGATAAAATTCACTCCCCCAGGGGGAAAGGTGTGGTTAAAAGTCGGGGTCAAAGGCGATCGCTGTTTGATTGTTGTTAAAGATACTGGTAGGGGTATTCCTGCTGATAAATTACATTCTATTTTCGAGCGATTTCAACAAGTAGATGCTTCTGATTCCCGTAGCAAAGGGGGGACGGGTTTAGGATTAGCTATTTGTCGTCATATTGTCGAACGACACAATGGCAAAATTTGGGTAGAAAGTGTTGTGGGGGAAGGTAGTATTTTTTATATCTATTTACCTTTAAATTTTTCAGGGGAATTGAGGTAGCAAGGAGAAAGGAGTAAGGAGTAAGGAGTAAGGAGTAAGGAGTAAGTAACAATCAACCATCAACCAAAATCCTTTAAATTAAAAATGTTGAGTCTAGCTTCTAATATTTTAAAGATCAATGAGTAAATCGATATTAATTATAGATGATGAGGAGGATCTTAGAGCGATCGCTCAAATGGGTTTAGAAATGGCAGCTAACGGGAAAGTGATTACTGCTGATTCTGGCAAAGAAGGCTTGAGTAAAGCGATCGCTTTGCAGCCAGAGGTAATTCTGTTAGATTTGATGATGCCCGATTGGGATGGCAAAGAAACCCTAAAACAGTTAAAAAATAACTCAGCTACGGCAAATATACCTGTAATTTTCATGACCGCTAAAACTAAAGAGGCGATCTCTACAGATTTAGCTAATTTGGAGCTAGCTGGTGTAATTACTAAACCTTTTCGCCCCTTACAATTACCAGAACAAATTGACGAGATAATGAACTACCCCAGCTCATAGGAGGATGGGGTTTCTAGCTTCGCTGGGTGCTGCCTTACCTTGGTCTTGCGACCCCGATTCGGTCTTACGCTCCCTCCACTAGCAGAGACG
>JAAUYH010179419.1_pt1 | contig 11402 bp, 13 predicted proteins | sample 7278061 | NCBI WGS metagenome assembly JAAUYH01 (sample SAMN14350203, study PRJNA611818) | marine sediment metagenome | isolation source: surface marine sediment (0.6m) | place: French Polynesia: Moorea | collected 2018-08 | reverse complement strand
CGTCTGCAAACAAGAAGCCTGAATCGGACCGGGTATACGTCTCCAAGGAACGCAAGTGCCTGATGTGCACCAAGCCTTTCGTGAGCGCGTGGCCCGGCGAGCGTATCTGCAAGAGCTGCAAGGAGACTTCTGCCTGGCGCGACAGCAGCCTGGCAGCCTGAGTTTCAGTCTCCGGGGTCCCCAGCGGACCGCAACCGTCAGCATGAGAGTTCCCAACGCCTTTGGTCGGCAATACGCCGGGCTCGGGGTTAGGGGAACATTGGTGCGTGCGGGCGCCTGACCGGCTTCAGAGAGCATAAACCAATAGCTGCTAACCTCCGGGCGAAAATCAATCTTGCGCCCGAGGTGCAGCTATGCCGCAGTTTCTGATTACCGAGGAAAATCCCGACGGCTTCAAGCTGGAGGAGATTCTCGCGGTGATCCGCAAGGACATCATCCTGCGGGCGACCAAGATCCTCGACGACGAGCGCGAACAGGCGCTCCAGGTCCTGGAGAACAACATCAAGATCCTCGGCCTGCTGTCCGAGTGCATCAATATCGCCACCGAGAGCTCGCGCCTGCTCGACCGCAGCTTCGGCCCGCACAAGGACGGCGAGCCGCGCATCGGCATTCTCTGAGCCCCGGCACCGGGCCACCTGGCCCCGGGCGCGCTAGTCCGCATCCGCCGCGCAGCGGAACCCCACCATACTGAGCCCGATGTCGGGCGGATTGTCGTGCCGGTACGAGGTCCGCAGGCAATAGGGATTGTTGCCCCAACCTCCACCGCGCAGGATCACGCGCCCCGGCTGCTGCGGCCGCCTCGAGGCGGTCCACTCCCAGACGTTGCCCGCCATGTCCAGGATCCCGAAAGGCGAGCGGCCGCGCGGATAGCTGCCGACCGGGGCCCGTCGGAGATAACCGTCCCCCGCGTCGGGCGCACAGCAACGCAGGGTCCCGAAGTTGGCCAGGTCCTTGTCTGCCGCGCCCGGCGCCTCGTTGCCCCAAGGAAAGCGCCGTCCGTCGCTGCCCCGCGCGGCGTATTCCCATTCCAGATCGCTCGGCAGGCGCAGACCGTGGAAGGCGCAGAAGGCGGCCGCGTCGCGCGCCGAAACCTGGACCACCGGGTGGTCGGGCGCGGCGGGCGGCGCGCCGGGGCCCTCGGGAAATCGCCAATCGGCGCCCGCCTCGAGCCGCCAGCGGCGGTCCCAGACGTAGCCGGATCCGCTGCGTTCGGGATCGGTGACATGGCCGCTGGCGGCGACGAAGTCCTCGAACTGGCCGGTCGTCACCTCCAGGCGCATGAGTCTGAAGGAGCGGACCTCCGCCTGCCGCGGCGCTTCGTCCGCCTCGCCCTCCGGGTCGCCGGCAAGGAAGGAGCCGCCGGCGATCTCGACCAGGGGACCGAGTTCCCGGTCGCCCGCCCCGGCGGCCCGGCCGCTGTCCGAGGCCGCCGACAGGGCGATGCATAGGGCTACAGCGACCCGGCGGGAAGCGCTCGAAATCGGCTGCATGGCGTGAGCTCCCGGGGCCTGGGTCCCGGGGATCATAGCGGAGGCGGACAGGCCAGGTCCCGAGCGCTTGAACCGCCCAGGCGGCAGTCCCACATTATTTCGTGGCGGTGCCGAAGCCGGGCCGCCGCGACCCGCGTCGCTGCTGCGCAGAGCGTGGGGCGCATCGACTACAGGCAGCCCTTGCTCGTCGCGGAGGAGGACGCTCGCTGATGACACGTCTGTCCCTGTTCAATTCCCCGCTCTTGCTCGGTTTCGACCAGTTCGAGCGAGCCGTCGACCGGATCTCCAAGGCCGCGAGCGACGGCTATCCGCCCTACAACGTCGAGCAGATCGGCGAGAATGCCCTGCGCATCACCGTTGCCGTGGCCGGTTTCGCGGCCGATGACCTCCAGGTGCAACTGGAGGATCGGCAGCTCACGATCCGCGGCAAGCGTCAGGACGACGATGGCGAACGGGTGTTCCTGCACCAGGGGATCGCCGCGCGCCAGTTCCAGCGCACCTTCGTCCTCGCGGAAGGCATCGAGATCATCGGGGCGGCGCTGGACAACGGGCTGCTGAATATCGATCTGGAGCGGCCGGTCGTCGCGCCCAAGGTGCGCACGATCGAGATCGCCTCGGCGGCGCCGGACGGAACCGGCAAGACGATCGATGCGGGCCCGGCGCGGGCCAAGGCTAAGCCGCGCCGTGTCACCGCCGACGCCGAGAGCGACGCCTGATCCAGGAGGGATGGACATGAATCCGAACGAAAGACTGACCGAGATCTCGACCCAGGACCTGATGGCGCTGGGCGTCAACGACATCGCCTACGTGAAGCCCGTGGTCATCGACGGCGAGACACTGTTCGCGGTGCACGCCGCCGACGGCACGCAGATGGCAGTGTTCCGGGATTACGAGCTAGCCGTGGTCACCGCGCGCCGGCACGATCTGGAGGTTCACTCGGTTCATTGAGCCCCGGCACCGAAGCCGGGAGCAGCGCCTTGCGGGATCAGGCGGCGTGGCTCGCCGCCGATTCGGTGAGCAGGGCGTAGACGGCCTCGGCCTTGTCGCTGCCGCGCAGCTTCTCGCAGATCGTCGAATCGCGCAGCAGACGCGAGACCCGGGCCAGGGCTTTCAGATGGTCGGCGCCCGCCGTCTCGGGCGCCAGCAGCAGGCAGATCAGATCCACCGGTTGCTCGTCGATGGCGTCGAAGTCGATCGGCTTGTTCAGCCGGGCGAAGAGGCCGTAGAGCCGGTCCAGTCCCGGCAGCTTGCCGTGCGGGATCGCGATGCCATTGCCGACACCGGTGGTGCCGAGGCGCTCGCGTTCGATCAGGACTTCGAAGATCGACCTCTCGGGTTTTCCGGTCAGCTCCGCGGCGCGCTTGGCGAGCTCTTGCAGCGCTTGCTTCTTGCTTGTGACGCGCAGGTTGGCAATCACGCCTTCCGGGCTGATCATTTCCGCTATCTCCATAACAAACCTTTTGTTTTTAGCTAGGCGCTGCGATTACCGCGAGGATCGATCCAGCCGATGTTTCCATCGGTGCGTCGATAGATCATGTTCAGGCCGCCGTGTGCGCTGTTGCGGAACATCATGGCGGGCAACTCCGCCAGGTCCATGCGCATGACAGCTTCGCTGACGGTCAGGCTCGGGATCTCGGTCGTCATCTCCGCGACGACCGCCGGCCTGTTGTCGGTCTCCGACGCCGCCGCTTCGGCGTCGTCTTCGTCGGCCAGGATGTACTGCTGCGCGGGCAAAGGGGCCTGCGATTCGGACGGTTCCTTGTGATGGTCGCGCAGCCTGCGCTTGTGCCGGCGCAGCCGCTTGGAAAGCCGGTCGAGCGCGCCGTCGCAGGCGCGATAGGGATCGTCCGCCTCGCCCTGGGCCGACAACTGAATGTGCCGGCCGACGTGGGCGGCGACCACGGCGCGGTAGAGATGCGCCTCGCGCGACAGCGTCACGTGGGCTTCGATCACGTTACCGAAATACTTGCTGAGGGTTCGCTCGAGGCTAGCTTCGATATGGTTGCGAAGCGCATCGCCAACGTCGAGCTGTTTCCCTTTGACGGAGAGCTGCATCAGCGTCGATTTTCGGATCCTGTCGGGCGCTGGCTGTGGGCCAGCCTCGCTAGCCGGATGTGGCCCCCCGGCTTCGGAGCGCGCGCACCATAGTGGCGGCCCCTGAGCCTGTCAATAGGGCCTCCGGAACCACGGCTGCGCGACGCAGCGGCGCTCGCCGGGCGCCTTTCAAGCCTAGGATTTGATTCACGGAAACCCCGGAAAACCATTTTTTTTCAGTTTTTTACTCGATCTGCCTTGGGGCGTTTGGTGACCCGAAGGAGCCCCTTTCAAAGCTGTATCGACTTCTGGCGGCGGCGCTCGACGGACGAGGGGATGCGCATGGCATCACGGTACTTCGCGACCGTGCGCCGGGCGATCTCGATTCCCTCTTTGCCGAGCAATTCGACGATGGTGTCGTCAGATAGGATCTTGTTCGGGACCTCGGAATCGATCAGGCCCCTGATGCGATGCCGCACGGATTCCGCCGAATGGGCCTCGCCGTGCGTGCTGGCGATCGCCGACGTGAAGAAGTACTTCAACTCGAAGGTGCCGCGCGGTGTGGCGATGAACTTGTTCGAGGTCACACGGCTCACCGTCGATTCGTGCATCTCGATGGCATCCGCGACGTCGCGCAGCGTTAGCGGGCGCAGATGTTGCACTCCCTTGCGAAAGAACGCGTCCTGCAGGCGGACGATCTCGGTCGACACCTTGAGGATGGTGGTCGCCCGCTGGTGCAGCGACTTGACCAGCCAATTGGCCGATTGCAGCGCCTCGCTGATGTACTCCTTGTCGCGCCGGCCGCGTGCCGACTTGGCGAGCTGGGCGTGGTATTGGCGGTTGACCAGGACGCGCGGCAGGGTCTCGTTGTTCAGCTCGAGCTGCCAGCCGCCACCGGGGCCCGGGCGCAGCAGCACGTCGGGCACGACCGGCTCGGCCACCCGGGGATCGAAGGCGAGCGCCGGCTTCGGGTCGAGCGCCCTGATCTCGGCGATCATCTCGCTCAGGTCTTCGTCGTCGACGCCGCAGATCCGCTTCAGCTTCGCCAGCTCGCGCCGGGCCAGGAGCTCGAGATTGTCGAGCAGGGCCTCGATCGCGGGGTCGAGCCTGTTGCGGTCGGCCAGCTGCAGGGCGAGACATTCCTTCAGATCGCGCGCGAAGATCCCGGGCGGATCGAAGCCCTGCAGCCGTTCCAGGGTCGCCGCCACGCGCGCCTCCTCGCAGCCCAACAGCTCCGCGACGCCGGCCAGCTCACCGCTCAGGTAACCGGCCTCGTCGAGCATGTCGATGAGATGCATGCCGATCATGCGGTCGGCCGGATCGGTCAGCTCGAGCTGTAGCTGGTTCAATAGATGCGCCCGCAGCGTGATGTCCTCCGACAGCCGCTGCTCGAGTCCGGGCCCGTCGTCCTCGAAATTGCCGCTCCCTGACGCTCCCGGACCGCTGGCCGACAGCGAAGAGTCGCCGTCGTTCGGCGACCAGCCGTCCGCGGGGGTCGTGTCGTAGAGTTCTTCGAGGTCGGTGTCGAGCGGCGAGTCCGCCGCGTCGGGCGGCGCCGACGCCTCGGTGAAATCGAGCGCCGCTTCGGCGCCCGGCGCGGCCTCGTCGGGCGCCTCGCCCTCGGTCTCGCCTGCCGCCTCGGCCGGGGCCTCACCGGGGCCGACGTCGTCGGCCTCCTCGCGCTCCAGCAGCGGGTTGCGCTCGAGTTCCTGATCGATGTAGTCGGCGAGCTCGAGGTTGGACAGTTGCAGCAGCTTGATCGCCTGCTGCAGCTGCGGCGTCATGACCAGGGATTGGGTTTGTCGGACCTCTAGGCGCTGGGAAACCGCCATGGCCGGCAGCCTTAAAGGCTAAACGTTTCGCCAAGGTAAACGCGTCTAACGTCCTGATGGGAAACGATTTCGGAAGGCCGGCCTTCCATCAGCACCATGCCGTCGTGGATGATGTAGGCGCGGTCGACGATTTCCAGCGTGTCGCGCACGTTGTGGTCCGTGATCAGCACGCCGATGCCGCGGTCCTTGAGGTGTGCGACCAGGTCGCGCACGTCGGTCACGGCGATCGGATCGATGCCGGCCAAGGGCTCGTCGAGCAGGATGAAGCTCGGCTTGGAGGCCAGCGCACGGGCGATTTCGACGCGCCGGCGCTCGCCGCCCGACAGGGCCAGGGCCGGTGCGCGCCTGAGATGGGTGATCGAGAACTCGGCCAGCAGATCGTTCAGCATGGCCTCGCGATTGTCGCGCAGCGGCTCGACCACCTCGAGCACGCTGCGGATGTTCTGCTCCACCGTCAGGCCGCGGAAGATCGAGGCTTCCTGCGGCAGGTAGCCGATGCCGAGCCGGGCGCGGCGGTACATCGGCAGGTCGGTGATGTCGTGGCCGTCGAGGGTGATCCAGCCGTAATCCGGCGCCAGCAAGCCGGTGATCATGTAGAAGCAGGTCGTCTTGCCGGCGCCGTTGGGGCCGAGCAGGCCGATCACCTCGCCGCGCTGCAGCGACAGCGAGACGCCGCGCAGCACCGGGCGCTTCTTGAAGGACTTGCCGACGTTGACGGCCGCGAGACCGGCGTTGTCGGCGACCAGCGCCGGCCGCGCGGCCGACTTTCGGCTCGGCTGCTCCCGGCGCGGTTTCTTGGGCTCTGAAACCTGGCTCATACTTGTGCCTGTCCCCTTACGATCCGGTCCCTTGGCTCGGCTTGCGCTTGGGAATGATCAAGCCGCGCACGCGGTCGCGCTCCTGACGGCCCGGCGGCGCGCTCAGCAAGCGGCTGATGCCGCTGGCCAAATCGACCTCCGCGTATTCCCCATTCAACTGGTTCTCGCCGCGCGTGATCTTGACGTTCCCCGACAGAGTCGCGAATTCTCTCTTAACATAGTAAACGGCGTTAGTCCCCTCCGCATACTCCGTCGGCGAGGCGACCTGGACGTTGCCCTTCAGGTCGACCCGGTCGATCTCGAGCTTGTTGTTGGCGTCGGGGACCAGATAGGCGGTCAGCAGATCTGCCCTGACCCGCTTGTCCTGACGCCGGGCCACCGCATCGCCGCGGGCCACGGCGATCTGGCGGTCCTCCCAATATTCCAGGGTGTCGCGCGCGGTGATGACGTCCTGACCGTTCTCTAGCTTCAGGTTGTCGCCGGTCAGCACGATGACGGACCGCTCCATGTCGTAACGGGCCCGCTCGGCGTAGACCACCTGATCGGGCGAGACGATGCGCACGTTGCCGTCGGCGTCGATCTGGTAGATTTCCGAGCCGCCGTCGGCGTCGGGCCGGTAGTGGGCGGTGAGGACGTCGGCCAGGACTTCAACATCGCCCTGCGCCGCGCGGGCATTGCCGCGGGCGATGTACTGGTTGACGTCGCGGCGCCACTCGATCCCTTCGTCGGCGTCGATCTCGAGCGGCTTGTCGCCGCCTTGCAGCCCGGAGACACCCTGGGCCGCCGCCGGCGCGACAGCAACGATGCCGGCCATGACCAGACAGAGACCGCCGAGGATCGCCGCCGCGCGCCGCACGCCTGGGATACCCCTCACTTCTTGTAGACCAGCATCCGGCTCTTGCCGGTGAAGAACACCCGCTTGCCCTGGTCCTCGATGCGAAAGCCCTCGGCGGTGAGCGTGCCCAGCGGCCCGTGCCCTTCGACCGGCTGGTCGCCCTCCGCGCGGCCGTGCTTCAGATAGATGTGCGCGACCTCGGTGCGCACCTCGAAACCCTCGTCGTGGAACAGCACCACGTCGCCCGCCAGATCGACGATCTCGGCCTTGCGGTGATAGCGACCGGCCTTGGCCATGATCGCCAGCCAGGTGCCGTTCTCCAGCGTGAGGTCCGCCTTGGGCAGCTCCAAATCGACGATCTCGGAATCGCCGGTCTCCTGGGTCGCCAAGTCGGCGGTCACGCTGAACGGGCGGTTGAGATCGTCCAGCCCGTCGAAGCGCGGGTTGAGCATGCTCAGGCTTTCGGCCTGATCGAGCGAGATCTGCGAGACCCCGATACGGAAGGCGTCGTCCCGCGGATCGAGTTGCGGCCAAGCGAAGACCAGCAGGATCAAGGCCGCGGCGAGCGCCGGCAGCAAAACCTTCAACAGCACCACGAGGATGCTGTAGCCGTTGCGGCCCGAGAACCGCGGCGGCTGGCGCAGCGGCCGCGCCGTCGCCTTGCCTTGCGCGCCGCGCGCCGTCTTTGCCGGGCGTTGGCCCGGCGGTGCCGCCTTGGCCTGGGGCGCGAATGTCGTGGCTTCGGCCATGCGCTCTCGCGTTCCGCTCAGCTCACGCCGGCCCGCAGGCAATCGTGGATGTGCAGGATGCCCACGGGGCGCGGCTGGTCGCCGGACCCGTCCTCGACGACGAAAAGACTCGTGACCGGCGGCAGGCCCCCCTCCATCGCGTTCATCAGCCCGACCGCCTCGGCGGCCAGGGCTTGCGGGCGGATGGTCTTCTTCGGGCCCGGCGTCATGATATCGCCGGCCGTCTGGTTCAAAAGGTCGGGCGCCATGTGCCGGCGCAGATCGCCGTCGGTGATGATGCCCTTCAGGTGGCCTTGCGCATCGACGATGCCGACGCAGCCGAAGCGCCGGTTGGTCATCACCAGGATCGCTTCGGCCATGGGCGTCTCGGCCCGGCACAGGGGCAGCTCCTCGGGCCCGTGCATGATGTCGGCGACGCGCAGCAGCTTACTGCCCAGCGTGCCGCCCGGGTGCAGCACTTGGAAGTCCTGCATCGAGAAGCCCTGACGCTCGAGCAAAGCGATGGCCAGCGCATCGCCCAGGGCCAGCATCATCGTCGTCGAGGTCGTGGGCGCCAGGCCCATGGGGCAGGCCTCGGGCGCATCGGGCAGGATCAGCGCCACGTCGGCGGCTTCGGAGAGTGCCGAGCCGGCCTTGGAGGTGATCGCGATCAAGGGAATGGCGTAACGCCGGGTGTAGGCGATCACGTCGCTCAGCTCCGGCGTGTCGCCCGAGTTCGACAGCGCCAGGACGGCGTCCTTGTCGGTGATCATGCCGAGATCGCCGTGGCTCGCCTCGGCCGGGTGAACGAACTGCGCCGGGCTGCCGGTCGAGGCCAGGGTCGCGGCGATCTTGCGCGCGACGTGGCCGCTCTTGCCCATGCCGCTGACGATGATCCGGCCGGTGACCGCCGTCAGGCGGTCGACCGCCTCGATGAAGTCGCCGTTCAAGGAGCGGCTCAGGGCCGCGAGGCTCTCCGACTCCATGAGCAGAACGCGCTGCGCCGCCTTCAGGGCGCCGTTCTGATGACTCGGATCGGTCTCGGGTTCGAGCTGCGGTCTCATGACTTCCCCGCCTGCGGTTGGGCCAACGGCTCCGGGCACCGAATCGGCCGCCGCATCCGTTCACGATACGTTGTCGGACCGCGGAATGCAAAAGCGGCTTGTGCCGGGCTCCGGCGCGCCGGGACGGCGCGCCCGTCATGCTGTGTCATACGGGTCAATGGGCGAAGATATCCTCGTCGGCCCAGCCGGCCAGATCCAGCGCCGCGCGCGCCGGCAGGAACTCGAAACAGGCCTGGGCCAGCTCGCTGCGGCCCTCGCGCGCCAGCATGGCGTCCAGGGCCTCGCGCAGGCGGTGCAGATAGAGCACGTCGGTGGCAGCGTAGCGCAGTTGCTCCTTGCTCAGCTCTGCCGCGCCCCAGTCGGAGCTCTGCTGCTGCTTGGAGATGTCGACACCGAGGATCTCGCGGCAGAGATCCTTGAGCCCGTGCTTGTCGGTGAAGGTGCGCGCCAGCTTTGAGGCGGTCTTGGTGCAGTAAACCGGCCGGCAGACCACGCCCAGATGATGCTGGATCACCGCCAGGTCGAAGCGCGCGAAGTGGAACAGCTTAAGAACATCGGGGTCGCCGAGCAGCGCCGCCAGGTTGGGCGCCCGGTAGGCGGGATCGGTGAACTGCACCAGATGGCAGGTGCCGTCGCCGGCCGAGAGCTGCAACAGGCAGAGCCGGTCGCGCCCGACCCGCAGGCCCATGGTTTCGCTATCGACCGCGACCGTGTCCCCGAGGTCGAGCCCGTCGGGCAGATCGTTCTGGTGCAGAGTGGTTTTCACGCTGGGATCCCGAGACTGGGCGGGGTCGCGCCGGGACGATAGGCCCCCGACTCCGGCGAACCCCCCGAAAAGTCACGGCATTCTCGACAGGCGCCGGGCCCTGTCAAGCCGCCTGGGCAGGAGGCTTGCCGGGCTTGAGACGGACATAGCCATTCATATATCAACTTATTGGGCACAGGGTGTATAACCGATTCCGGTCGACGGATATGGCGGAGCCGCGGGGCAGGTCGGGCTGTGGCGGCTCGCCGACTGTGCATTGGGGGACGCGGCATGGCAGCGCGGCTGGTTACGATCTTCGGCGGCTCCGGTTTCATCGGCCGCTATCTGGTGCAGCGCTTGGCCCAACGGGGCTGGCTGATCCGCGTCGCCGTGCGCCACGCACGCAGCGCCCAATTCCTCAAGCCACTCGGCAACGTCGGCCAGATCACGCCGGTCGCCGCGGCGCTGCAGGACCCTAAGTCGGTCCGTGAGGCCGTCGAGGGCGCCGACGCGGTGGTCAACCTGGTCGGCCTGCTCTACGAGCGCGGCCGCCAGAACTTCGCCTCGGTGCACTACGAGGGGGCCAAGCTGGTCGCCGAGAGCGCCGCCGCCGGGGCGGCGGACCTGGTCCAGGTCTCCGCGATCGGCGCCGACCCCAATGCCGAGGCCGACTACGCCCGTTCCAAAGGGGCGGGCGAACAGGCGGTGCGGGCGGCTTTCCCGGATGCGGTGATCGTGCGGCCGAGCATCGTGTTCGGCGCCGAGGACGGCTTCTTCAACCTCTTCGCCGCGATGGCCCGGCTCTCGCCCGCCCTGCCGCTGATCGGCGGCGGCGCGACGCGCTTCCAGCCGGTCTACGTCGGCGACGTGGCCGATGCCATCACCGCCTGCCTGAGCGAGCCCGCCTGCCGCGGCAAGACCTACGAGCTGGGCGGGCCCAAGGTCTACAGCTTCAAGGAGCTGCTCCAGTACCTCTTGAGGCAGATCCGGCGCCGGCGCCTGCTGCTGCCGCTGCCCTTCGCGCTCGCCGAGCTGCAGGGGGCGATGCTGCAGACCCTGCCGGTGCCGCCGCTGACCCGCGACCAGGTGCGGCTGCTGCGCCACGACAACATCGTGAGCGAAGGGGCGCTCGGCCTGGCCGATCTCGGCATCGAGCCGACCGCCGTCGAGGTCATCGTGCCGACCTATGTCGAGCGCTACCGCCCCGGTGGCCGCTTCAACCCGCAGCAAGCCGCCTGATCCCCGCTCAGGAGCCGAGCGCCACCTGGATCTGCTCCTGGTAGGCCAGCCAGAGCAGGAAGCCGCCGACCGCCAGGCGGTAGACCACGAAGGGCGTGAAGCTGGCCCGCCTCAGCCATGCCATCATCAGGGCGATCGCGGCCAGGGCGGAGCCGAAGGCGAGGCCCATGGCCAGGGCGGCGTCCAGTCCGAGCCGTAGGTTTCCGGTCTCGTAGAGCTGCAGGCCGCCGATCAGGGAGGCGCCGACGATCGCCGGTATCGCCAGCAGCAGCGAGACCCGTGCCGCCTCGGCCCGCTCGAAGCCGAAGAACCGCGCGGCGGTCATGGTGATGCCCGAGCGGCTGGTGCCGGGGATCAGCGCCAGGGCTTGCGCCAGCCCGATCACGAAGGCCTTGACCAGGGTGAGATGCTCCACCTTGCGCAGGGTCATGCCGAAGCGGTCGCTGACGTAGAGCAGCACGCCGAAACCGAGCGTTGCCCAGGCGATGACATGCAGGCTGTAGAGCAGCTCCACCAAGTCGTCCTTGAGCAGGAGGCCGACCGCCGCCAGGGGCAGGCTGGCAACCACGATGTAGAGCGCCAGTCGGGCGCCCGGGCCGCCGCGCCCGGTGAACAGG
>JAAUYH010045410.1_pt1 | contig 11402 bp, 11 predicted proteins | sample 7278061 | NCBI WGS metagenome assembly JAAUYH01 (sample SAMN14350203, study PRJNA611818) | marine sediment metagenome | isolation source: surface marine sediment (0.6m) | place: French Polynesia: Moorea | collected 2018-08 | reverse complement strand
TCCGGGATCCGGCCCGGGGTCGAGCCCGAGCGACGCGCCATCGTGCCGAAGAAACCGGGCATGCCCTGCGGGTCGAAGCCGGCGGATGCGAGCACGCCCATGCCCACGCGGTCGGCCTCGTATTCGTTGGCCCGGGTGAAGTTGATCTGTTGCTGTACGGCCACGCCCTGGGCGACCGCCATCGCCGCGGACACGCTGTCGCCGCTGCCGCCCGCCGCGCCGAGCAGCAGCGCCGCGACCATCGCGGCGGTCGTGACCAGGCTGGTCTGGGCGCTGGATTCGATGTACCGGGCGATGTGCCGTTGCGTGACGTGGGCGATCTCGTGGGCGAGTACCGCGGCCAGCTCGCTCTCGTTGGCCGAGGCGTCGATCAGCCCGGAATGCACGCCGATGAAGCCGCCCGGAAGCGCGAAGGCGTTGATGGCCGGGTCGTTGACCACGAAGAAGGTGAACGACTGACCATCGTCCTGGGCGTGGATCGCGAGCCGCGTGCCCAGGGACTGGATGTACTCGGTCACCTCGGGATCGTCGAGGATGTTTCCGGTTTCGCGCAGCCGCCGCATGATGATGCGCCCGAGCTGGTATTCCTCGCTCTGCGAGATGACCGCGTTGGCCGTACTGCCGATGTCCGGCAGGTCGTTGACGCTGGACGCGTGCACCCACGCCGGCGGCAACGCCAGCAGACAGGACAACACGCAGACCCAGGATTTCATCGAAAACGCTCCCGTATGCCGGAGACCAAATCGTATTGCGTCAGACAGGCCGGCGCCGGGGCGGTTCCCCGGCCGCTGCGCCTCACCAGTGTGCCAGAGGCAGCGCCGGAACGCGCTGCCGCGGTGTCAAAGAATGTCGGCGGCGTAGTCGGCCAGGCGCGAGCGCTCGCCGCGCACGAGCGTCACGTGACCGCTGTGGGGCCAGTGCTTGAATCGATCCACCACGTAGGTCAGTCCCGACGTCGTCTCGGTGAGATAGGGCGTATCGATCTGCGAGATGTTGCCCAGGCACACGAGCTTCGTGCCGGGGCCGGCGCGGGTGATGACCGCCTTCATCTGCTTGGGCGTGAGGTTCTGGGCCTCGTCGATGATGAGATAGCGGCTCAGAAACGTGCGCCCGCGCATGAAGTTGAGCGAGCGGATCTTGACGCGGTTGCGGAGCAGGTCGTTGGTGGCGGCGCGGCCCCAGGCCCCCGAGTCGTCGGTGTCCGTCAACACCTCGAGGTTGTCCATCAGGGCGCCCATCCAGGGCTCCATCTTCTCCTCTTCGGTGCCGGGCAGGAAACCGATGTCCTCGCCGAGGGGCACCGTCACGCGGGTCATGATGATCTCGGTGTAGCGCTTGTCGTCCAGCGTCTGCGCGAGCCCCGCCGCCAGGGTCAGCAGCGTCTTGCCGGTGCCGGCAGCCCCGAGGATGGTGACGAAGTCGACCTCCGGATCCATGAGCAGGTTCAGGGCGAAGTTCTGCTCCAGGTTGCGGGCGGTGATGCCCCACACGTTCATCTTGTCGCTGCGGTAGTCGTGGACCACCTCGATGACCGCGCCGTCGTCGTCCAGCGTTCGCACGGTGGCGGCGAAGGCACTGTCGTCGACGCTGTAGATGAACTGGTTCGGATGCCAGTCTTCGGTGGCCGGGCCCGCCACCCGGTAGAAGGTGCGGCCGTCTTCCTGCCAGGAATCCATCGACTTGCCGTGCTGTTCCCAGAAGTCGTCCGGCAGCGCCTCGGTGCCGGGGTAGAGCAGGTCGACGTCGCTCAGGGTCTTGTCGTTGTAGTAGTCCTCGGCATGCACGCCCACAACGGCGGCCTTGATGCGCAGATTGATGTCCTTGGACACCAGGGTGACGCGATCGCCGTTTTCGGTCTGCAGCCACAGGGCGCTGGCGAGGATCGAGTTGTCCGGCATGCTGCCGGGCAGGGTCGACGGCAACAGCTCGGTATGCGGCCGCGTCTGGAAGAACAGGCGTCCGGCGGCGTTGCTGCCGGCGGTGGGCAGTTCGATGCCTGCGTCGATTTCGTCCTTGGTGGCGTCGCTCATCAGCTCGTCGAGAAAGCGGCTGGCCTGGCGCGCGTTGCGCGCGGCCTCGGACATGCCCTTCTTGGCGGCGTCGAGCTCTTCCAGCACCACCATGGGAATGTGCACGTCGTGCTCGTCGAAGCGGAACATGGCCGACGGATCGTGCATGAGCACGTTGGAATCGATGACGAGGGTGCGTTTGTCGCTCATGACTGCGCCCGGGTCACGATGCCCGGGTAGGTGTCTCCCGGCACGTGACTACAATTCCTTGATGGCGTCGAGGACCTCGTCGACGTGGCCCTTCACCTTCACCTTGCGCCACTCGCGGCGCAGGACGCCCTTCTCGTCGATGAGGAAGGTGCTGCGCTCGATGCCCATCACCTTGCGTCCGTACATGTTCTTTTCCTTGATCACGTCGAACAGCGTGCACAGCGTTTCGTCCGCATCGGACAGCAGATCGAACTTGAAACCGCGCTTGGCACGGAAGTTCTCGTGGGACTTGAGGCTGTCCCGCGACACGCCGAGCACCACGGTCTTGCGGCGGCGGAAGGTGGCGAGCTTCGCCTGGAAGTCCATGCCTTCGGTGGTGCAGCCCGGGGTGTTGTCCTTTGGGTAGAAGTAGATGACCACCTTCGAACCGGCCAGGTCCTTCAGGCTGATGGTCTTGTCGCCCGTGGCGGCGGCCTTGAATGCCGGCACCTTCTTGCCGACGGCAACTTTGCTCATTGGTTATTGTCCTCTCCGGTGAGGGGTACACGCATGGGCGCTCAGACCGCCTAACCCTTGACGGGTTCGAGTATGGCGTCGAGGTTGTATCGGTCGCAGAACTCCATGAACTCCTCGCGCAGCGCGGCGATATGGATGCGGCCGGGGATGTTGATCACGATCTGCACCGAGAACATGCGGGCCCCGGTGTGGGCGGCGGCGTAGCTGCGGGTGGTCAGCTCCGCGATCTCGATGCCGCGGGTGGCGAAGAACCCGGAGATATTGTGAACGATGCCCGGCTGATCCAGGCAGATGACGTCCACCGCGTAGGGCAGCAGGCCCTCCGGGAAGTCCCGGACTTCGGTGCGCCGAACGGTGACCGTCAGGTCGGCTTCCTCCGACGTCTTGTCCAGCTCCGACTCGAGGCGGGCGAGCGTATGCCAGTTTCCGGACACGAGCAGGAGCATGGCGAACTCGTTGCCGAGCGCCGTCATGCGGCTCTCCTCGATGTTGCCACCGCAATCGAGGACGGTTCGGGTGAGGTCGTGGACCACGCCTGCGCGGTCCCGACCCACGGCGGAAATGACGATCAGCTGGTTCATTGCGCTCCGTGGTTGCGGTGCGAAAAGAGTGGGCGCAGTGTACCGGACATCCGGTGCGGTGAAAACGCCGCCGCGCTTGCGCACGGCGGGCGCCAAAAGTACCATCCGGGCGCATTCGAGGCTGAGTCTTAACCAAGCGGGACAGCAGCATGTTCAATGGCAGTCTGGTCGCCCTGGCCACGCCCATGGCCCGCGATGGGTCCATTGACTATGCGGCCCTGTCCGGTCTCGTGGAGTTCCAGATCGACGCCGGCACGTCCGGCGTGGTCGTCGGCGGCACGACGGGCGAGTCGGCGGCGCTGGACACGGGCGAGTTGGAGAGCCTCATCGTGGCTGCCCGCGAGGTGGCCAACGGCCGCGTGCCCGTACTGGCCGGCACGGGCCGCAGCGCCACCCGCGATGCGGTGGAGCTGACACGCAAGGCCTGCGCGGCCGGCGCCGACGGCTGCCTGGTGGTGACCCCGGCCTACGTCAAGCCCGCCCAGGCGGGACTGCTGGGCCACTTCGCGGCGGTGGCCGACGCCTCCAGCCGCCCCCTGATTCTCTACAACGTGCCGGCCCGCACCGGCTGCGATCTCGCGCCGGAGACGGTGGCCGCGCTGGCCGAGCACGAGCAGATCGTCGGCGTAAAGGAAGCGGTGCCGGGGCCCGGGCGGGCCGCGCGGCTGCGCAGCCTGTGCGGCGACGGCTTCACGATCCTGAGCGGCGACGACGCGACGGCGCTGGCGGTCATGCTGGCCGGCGGCGACGGCGTGGTGTCGGTAACGGCCAACTGCGCGCCGGCCGCCATGGCCGCCCTGTGCCGCGCAGCCCTGGCCGGCGACGTGGCCGGGGCGGCGGCCATCGATGCCCGGCTGTCGGCGCTCCACGCCGCATTGTTCCTCGAACCGAATCCCATTGCGGTGAAGTGGGCGCTCAAGCGCATGGGCCGCATCGACGATGGGATCCGGCTGCCGCTGACTCCTCTGGCCGAATCGTTCCACCCCCGTGTCGAAGCCGCCCTCGCGGCGGCGGGCGTCGAGCTCCCCGACCACTAGTGACGGAATCAATGACCCGACCCATGCACCCTGCCGTATCGCCGGTGATCCGGCGCCTCGCAGCTCTGGCGCTGGTCGCGCTGCTGGCCGGCTGTGGCGGACAGAACTGCGACCGGCCCGAGCTGTACCAGTCCGCCCGAAGCGCGCCGCCGCTCGAGGTGCCCGCGGACCTGTCCACGCCGCCGTCGCACGCGGCCCAGAAGGTGCCGGACCTGCCCGGCGGCAATGCACCGCCCGTCGGCGGCTGCCTGGACCGGCCACCCCGGTTCCTGGCGGTGGCTGAGGAGACCACCCCGGCTTCGGCCCCGGTCCAGGCGGCGGCTGCGGCACCGGCGCCGGCAGCTCCCACGGGTCCGTTCTCCGTCGGTCCCGCGGCGGCGACGCCGCAGCAGCAAATCGAGGACATGATCGACGCCTGGGCCCGGGCCTGGGGTCGTGCGGACGCCGAGGGCGTGCTGGAGTACTACGCCTCGACCTTCGACGCCGGCGATTTCGGTGAGGCCGAGGACTGGCTGGCCACCCGCCGCGACACGGTGGCCGCGTCGCGCGCCGAGCGCGTCCTGATCGAAGCGCTGGAGATCAGCGATCTCACCGTCGATACGGCCACCGTGCGCTTCGTGCAGCACTTCATCACCGGCGGCGAGGGGTCGGCGGTGGTGAAGGAGATGATCGTCGCGGTGGACGGCGACCGCTGGCGCATCGCCAGCGAGGCGGTCATCGACGTCCTCTGAGGCTGTCGGGCCCGACGGCGCCGGCTCCGGCCGATTGAAACCGCCCCCGCGCTGCGGTAGGCTTCGGCGGCTCCCGGAGAGGTGGCCGAGTGGTCGAAGGCGCACGATTGGAATTCGTGTAAACGTTAACCCGTTTCGTGGGTTCGAATCCCACCCTCTCCGCCAATATCCCCAAACCCCCTTATTTGCCGGCCGGACAGACGTCCCAAGTCAAGGTTCTGATGCCGGAGTGGGTGCGTTAGAATGCGGTCTGGCGGCCCGCACTGGTTCCCCCGCGACGGCCACCCGCAAACCCCGTCAGGCCCGGAAGGGAGCAGCGGTAGCGGCGACGCCGGGTGCCGGGGGTCGGCTGGTGCGGGCCACCTCTGACCGCACCGGGGCCAACTATCCGGCCGTAGCGCCGACCCACAAAGCCCCGACGCGACCACAACGACAGGAACTCCGCCCGGATGAGCTACACCGTACTCGCGCGCAAATGGCGGCCGAAGAATTTCGGCGAGATGGCCGGCCAGGAGCACGTGATTCGTGCGCTGGTCAATGCGCTGGACGAGGGCCGCGTACACCATGCCTTCCTGTTCACCGGCACGCGCGGCGTCGGCAAGACCACCGTCGCGCGCATCCTGGCCAAGGCGCTCAATTGCGAAACGGGGATGACCTCGAAGCCCTGCGACAACTGCATCGCGTGTGGCGAGATCGACGACGGGCGCTTCGTCGACCTGATCGAGGTGGATGCCGCGTCCCGCACCAAGGTGGATGACACGCGGGAAATGCTGGACAACGTGCAGTATGCGCCGACCCGCGGCCGCTACAAGGTGTATCTCATCGACGAGGTGCACATGTTGTCGAAGCACTCGTTCAACGCGTTGCTCAAGACCCTGGAAGAACCGCCGCCGCACGTGAAATTCCTGCTGGCCACCACCGACCCGCAAAAGCTGCCGGTGACGGTGTTGTCGCGTTGCCTGCAGTTCAACCTGAAGCGGCTGCCGCAAGCGCTGATCCGCGAGCGTATGCAGGCCATCTGCGAGGCCGAGAAGGTACCCTTCGAAGACGCGGCCCTTGCCTTGCTGGCGCGCGCCGCCGACGGCAGCATGCGCGACGCGCTGTCTCTGCTCGACCAGACCATCGCCTACGCCGGCGGCAACCTCGTCGAGGACGACGTGCGTTCCATGCTCGGCACCGTGGATCGCAAGCACGTCGACAAGCTGCTCGAAGCGCTGGCCGTGCAGGACGCGCCGGCGGTCATCGCCCAGGTGGCGGTGATCGACGAGCGCGCGCCGGATTACGGCGGCGTGCTGGACGAGGTGGTCACGTTGCTGCAGCGGGCGGCGCTGGCGCAGGCCGTGCCCGACGCGCTGGACGACAGCCGTGGCGACCTGGCGACGGTGCAGTCGCTGGCCGACGCACTGTCGGCCGAAGACCTGCAGCTCTACTACCAGATCGGTCTCACGGGTCGCCGCGATCTCGCCCTGGCCCCGGATCCCCGGGGAGGCTTCGAGATGATCATGTTGCGCATGCTCGCGTTCCGGCCCGACGGCGCTGCGGCACCGCGCCCGGGCGGCGGTCAGCGGTCGGCGCAACCGGCCGCTGGTCGTCCCGCGCAGTCCCAAAGGGGGACGTCCCGTTCGGCGGCACCCGAACCGGCAGTCGCGCCGGCGGCGCCTGCAGCCGACGCCACAACGGACGCCAAACCGGCCGCGCCGGTTGCTGCCGACGCCGACTGGCCGCAGATCGTCGCGGCGGCAGGGCTGACCGGGGCCGCGAAGCAGCTCGCGAACAACTGCACGCTCACCGGGCGCCAGCCGGGCTCGGTGCGTCTCGACCTGGACCCGGACTGCGAGCACCTGCTGACCGACAAGTTGAAGGGACGGCTCAGCGACGCGCTGACCGACGTGCTGGGTGAGCCGACGCGGGTTTCCGTGGCGATCGGCCGACCGGGCGACCAGACACCGGCCGAGCAGGCGCGGCGGGACGAGCAGCGGCGCATCCGGCGCGCGCGCGAGGCACTGGAGGCCGACCCCCTGGTGCAGGACCTGAAACGGACCTTCGACGCGACCATTGCGGACGAGTCGATCAAGCCGAGACACTAAGACACAGGCGGCCGGTGGCGGTCGCGGGAGACAGGTATGAAAGGCGGCATCGGGCAATTGATGAAGCAGGCGCAGAAAATGCAGGCGACGATGGCCAAGGCGCAGGAAGAACTGGCCACCACCGAGGTGACCGGCGAGGCCGGCGCCGGCATGGTGAAGATCGCGATGACCTGCCGGCATGTCGTGCGCCGCATCGACATCGATCCGGGGCTGCTCGGCGACGACAAGGACATGCTCGAGGACCTGCTGGCGGCGGCGTTCAACGACGCCGTGCGCAAGGTGGAGCAGACCACGCAGGAGAAGATGTCCGGGCTCACGGCCGGACTGCCGCTGCCGCCCGGCATGAACCTCGGAATCTAGCCGCCGGCGCGGGCCGTGCCGTCATGAGCTATTCACCGCTGCTGAGCCAGATGATCGAGGCGCTCAGGCGCCTGCCCGGCGTGGGCCCCAAGTCGGCGCAACGCATGGCGTTTCATTTGCTGGAGCGCGACAGGGAGGGCGCCCGCAAGCTGGCGGACGCGCTCGTGAGCGCCGCCGATCGCGTGGGCCATTGCCGCCGCTGCCGCATGTTCACCGAAAACGACCTGTGCGGCATCTGTGCCTCCGGCCGGCGCAACGAACAGCTGTTGTGCGTGGTGGAGACACCCGCCGACGTGCTCGCCGTGGAACAGTCGGCCGGTTACGACGGCAGCTATTTCGTGTTGATGGGACACCTGTCTCCGCTCGACGGCATCGGTCCGGACCAGCTCGGTCTCGATCTGCTGGAGCGGCGGCTGGACGAAGGCGAGGTCACCGAGATCATCCTCGCGACCAATCCGACCGTCGAGGGTGAGGCCACCGCGCACCACATCGCCGAGCTGGCGGCACGGCGCGACATCAAGGCCACGCGCATCGCCCACGGTGTGCCCATCGGCGGCGAACTGGAGTACGTCGACGGCGGTACGCTGTCGCACGCGTTCAGCGGCCGGCAAAGCTACAGCTGACGCAACGGATCCACACGAACGAGGCGGGGAGAAGCCGATGACGGACTGTCTGTTCTGCAAGATGATCAGTGGCGAGATCGCCCCGGACACGGTGTACGAAGACGATCACGTGTTCGCGTTCCGGGACATCAATCCCCAGGCGCCGACCCACGTCCTCGTCGTGCCGCGCCGCCACGTGGCGACGCTCAACGATTTCGAGCCCGACGAAGCCGAACTGATCGGCCGGCTGCACCTCGCGGCCGCGTCGATCGCCGAAGCCGAGGGTATCGCCGAAGCAGGCTACCGCACGTTGATCAACTGCAACGCGGGCGCAGGCCAGTCGGTGTTTCACGTGCACCTGCACCTGCTCGGTGGCCGGCCGATGTCCTGGCCGCCGGGCTGAGACGCTACCGGACCCTGTCAGTATTTCGGCGCCAGCCGCTCCATCAGCCGCACCAGGCGCCGGTAGCTCTCGTACCGGCGTTCGGCGATTACGCCGTCGGCGACCGCTGCCTTGACCGCGCAACCCGGCTCGTCCCTGTGCATGCAGTTGGCGAAGCGGCAATGGGGCACGTGGTCGGCGAACTCCACAAAGCCGGCTGCCACCTCGCGTGGCTCCACCACGCCCGGGGCGTAGTCGCGAACGCCGGGTGAGTCGATGATCTCGCCGCCGCCGGGCAGTTCGTGCAGCACCGACGCGGTAGTCGTGTGGCGGCCTTCGCCGGTGGCGCTGGACACCGACGCTGTGGCGGCATCGATGGCGGGCACGAGCCGGTTGAGCAGCGACGACTTGCCGACGCCGGATTGACCCGCGAGGATGCCCGTATGGCCGGCAAGGCACGCGGCCAGGTCGTCGATGCCCTCGGCCGTCCTGGCGCTGGTTCGCAGTACGTCATAGCCCGCCCCGGAGAATTCCGACGCCCAGTCGTCGAGTCGCCCGGCCCACTTGTCGTCGATACGATCGACCTTGTTGACGACGACGATGGCGTCGGCACCCATCAGCGCGGCGGCGGCCAGGTAGCGATCGATGATGAACGGGTCCGGCATGGGTTCCGGGGCCATCACGGCGGCCACGAGCGTGACGTTGGCCGCCAGCACTTCGGGCCGACCGCGATGATCGGGCCGTGTCAGCTCCGAGGAACGGGCTTCGACGGAGAGCACGGTGCCGAAATCGCCGGAGGCCGCTGGTTCCCACTGCACCCAGTCGCCACACACCACACCGAGGCGACGGCCGCGCGGAATGCACAGGTGGGTGTCGCCGCTCGAGTCCCGTACCAGCACCCGGCGGCCGTAGTTGGCGACAACGCGGCCGGGGTGCGTGGACGGGGCGGCGCCCATGACGTGTCAGCCGGCCTTGAGCATGTCGAGGCGCGCCACGCGCTTCGGGGCCGGCGGGTGCGAGTCGTAGAAGCCCGAATGCACCGGGTCCGGCGTCAGTGTCGTCGCATTGTCGCGATACATCTTCACGAGCGCGTTGGTCAACGCCGACGCATCGCTCTGTTCGGCGGCGTACTCGTCGGCCTCGTACTCGTGGCGCCGCGAGAACCACGAGGCGAGCGGCGTGAACCAGAATGTGAATACCCCGCTGACCATGAGGAACAATAGCAACGCCATGTGGTTCGACGGAGTCGTCACACCGAGGGCGCCGTAGAACCAGTCGCTGGCCGCCAGCCAGCCCAGCAGCGCCAGCGCGCCCAGGCTGGTCACGAACATCACGCCCAGCCGTTTCTTGACGTGGTTCTTGCGGAAATGGCCCAGCTCGTGGGCCAGTACGGCTTCCACCTCGTCGTGATCGAGGGTTTCGATCAGCGTATCGAAGAACACGATGCGCTTGTTGGCACCGACGCCGGTGAAGTAGGCGTTGCCGTGCGTCGAGCGCCGGCTGCCGTCCATGACGAAGATGCCGTTGCTGCGAAAGCCGCAGCGCGTGAGCAGGTCTTCGATGCGGGCCTTGAGCGTGTCGTCGGACAGCGGGCTGAACTGGTTGAACAGCGGCGCGATCAGGGTCGGGTAGGCCCAGGTCATCAGCAGGCTGAAACCGGTCCACACCATCCACGCATACAGCCACCACAGGTCGCCGGCGCGCGCCATCAACCACAGGATGACGGCGACCAGCGGGATGCCGAGCACCATCGTGACCACCATGCCCTTGAGCAGGTCGGCGATGTACAGGCCGGGCGTGGTCTTGTTGAAGCCGAAGCGCGCTTCCAGCCCGAAGGTGCGGTAGATGCCGAGCGGCAACGACAGGGCCGACATGATCAGCATGGCACTGACGATGACGCCGACACCGGTGGCGAGCGGCCCGAGGTCGGCGCGCGCCCACAGCGTATCCAGCAGCGCCAGGCCGCCGCCCACGGTCCAGCCTACCAGCAACAGCGCATCGATCACCGTATCGAGCATGCCGACGCGCTTGCGCGCCTCGGTGTAGTCGGCGGCCTTGCGATGGTCGTCGACGGAAATCGCCTCGTCGAAGGGCCTGGGTACCGCGTCGCGGCTGGCGCGCACGGCCTCGACCTGACGCCGGTCGAGCCACAGGCGCACGACGGTTCCCGCCGCCAGGACGATGAGAAAAACCACGGTGAAAGGATGCATCGCTGTTACAGGTTCCATGGCGTCGGCGCAGGGGCCGCGGGAAAAACGCGAGCCAGCTTAGCCTCTGCTAGAATCGACCGCAAGACGGCGTCCGCCTCTTCATGCACAGGCCTTTCTTATGTCAATCGACGACCGAAACCTGATCTGGATCGACCTCGAGATGACGGGACTGAACCCGGCCACCGACGTCATTATCGAGATCGCCACCGTGGTCACCGATGCCAATCTCAACGTGTTGTCCGAGGGCCCGGTGCTGGCGATTCATCAGCCGGACGAGGTGTTGGACGCCATGGACGAGTGGAACACCCGCCAGCACGGCGAATCCGGCCTGGTCGCGCGGGTGCGCGCCAGTGGCGTGACCGCGTCGGAGGCGCAGGAGAAGACCATCGCCTTCCTCGATCAGTGGGTGCCGCCGGGCCGGTCGCCCATGTGCGGCAACAGCATCTGCCAGGACCGGCGCTTTCTCGCCCGGCTGATGCCCGACCTGGAACGCTACTTCCACTATCGCAATCTCGATGTGAGCACGCTCAAGGAGCTGGCGGTGCGCTGGGCGCCGGACGTGGCGGCGGCGGTGCGCAAGGAGTCGCGGCACCTGGCGCTCGACGACATCCACGATTCCATCGCCGAATTGAAGTACTACCGCAAGCACCTGTTTGCGCCCCACGCGGTGTACAACG
>JAAUYH010245658.1_pt1 | contig 11403 bp, 9 predicted proteins | sample 7278061 | NCBI WGS metagenome assembly JAAUYH01 (sample SAMN14350203, study PRJNA611818) | marine sediment metagenome | isolation source: surface marine sediment (0.6m) | place: French Polynesia: Moorea | collected 2018-08 | reverse complement strand
TGGGTGCTGGCATCAGCTCCGCCGCCAGTATAGGCCAGCGTGAGCACACTGGCCTTGCCCAAGTCTTCGCACAGTTCGCCGTCATAGGTCGGCGGCGTCACTTTGGTAAATTTCTCGACGGCGATGGCCGGAATGGCAGGCGGAGGCGGCGGCGGGGGCGGTTCACACTCGGGAACCTCAAAGACGTCGGCCACCGACTCGTTGGGACGGAATGAATTGGCATAGAATGCATAGGTGCGCTGCACACCATTGCCCCACGGCTCGGGAGCCCGGGCCCGCAGGCGGCAGCTCTCTACGTCAGCATCAATGGCGACGTCTCCGGAAAATTCGTATACCGGATCGGCAAAGGCACCGCTGTCCACTTGGGTCCACGGGCCGCGATCACAGGAAATCTCCACGATGATGTTGGGATTTTCGCCATCGACCGGGGTCGCGCTCCATGAAGCGACGATGTACTCGAAAAATGCCTGCCCGTCTTCACAATACATATTGCCGCTGGGCGACGGATGCGCGGCATATGCTGCGCTGCTCGCCGTCAGAAGGGCTAGCGCGGCCCCGGCCCCCCATATATGCTGTCTCATTCCGATCTTCTGTGTTCGTCTCAACTTGTTCCTCCCTGATGTCATTGAGTTGTCGCCGTACTCCGACGTTCCTTACGATGATCTATCCGAATTTGATTAATAACAATTTACGATACTTCCCCTTTGTTCTCAGCCCAATTCTAGCGAAGTTGCGTCTTTTTTTAGTGGATATGGAATAGTTGTAACCGCGATTGCGCGAAGCACATGCGCGATATGCATGACGCGTGATATCCCCAGACAGTTATAGACAGCTCGTACAGCTGCATACCGCCCAACTAGATGCTTTTGCGGCATTGGGGGGTGTCCGCGGGGTTCTGCTCGGGTAGCCGTTGGGTAGTGGCCAAAGACCCCGCAATGGGTAATAGGGTATCAGCCGGGTAGCGGCTGCGCGGTATATGGGTATTTGTCGGGTAGCGCGGAGGGAGGGTGTGGTGAGAGCACCGATGGCGTTAGGCGCTTTCGAGGTGTGGCAGGTCGCTCTTGTCGGCCAGGGTGCCGGTGGCCTGGTAGCGCTCGAACAGCCGTCCCCATTGGGTACTGGTGCGCCAGGCCTCAAAGACTTTGCGGTCGCGCAGCGGCCAGCGGTAATAGTCGTGATAGGCCTCGGAGCCGAAGACGAAGAGATTGACCAGCGGGGTATGGAAGAACAGCTTTTGAAAGCGCTTGAGCGGGCCAAACCACATGAGGTCGCCGACCATGGAGGCCCCGTTATCGCCAACGGAAAAACCCCAGCGCTCGTCGGCGAGGTGGCTGTCGCCGACCACCTCGATCTCGTCGCGGCGGCCTTTGCCCAAGCCCTGCTCGTGGGCCAGGCGGATGTAGTCGAGCGACATGGGCTCAAATCCCATCATGGACGCAGCCACGGCGTCGATGGCGACTTGATCGTCTGAGGCCAGCATCACATTCTTGATCTCGGGACGCATGGTGCGCGGTCCGGGGCCGTTGCCGGCCGTGGTGCCATCCATGACGGCGAATAGGCCGCTATGAATTTCTTTTTGGATGGCGAGCAAGTCGACCAGGGTGGCGTGGATCCAACTATGGGTGTAATGGCGTTTGGTATTGAGCAGGCCGCCAAAGGCGTTTTTCATGGCCCCGGTGGTGGTGGTGTAGATATGGCATTTGACCGTCGGCAGATGAACGATGTTGCGTCCATGAAAGTCGTCGGGCACGGAGATGCCTTCGGGGAAAATGCGATCGAGTACGTTCATGCGCGCTTTGGGCCGGTATACTGACCACTTCATATCCTCGGTGTTGAAGTTGTAGCGCACGGGCACGTCGTATTCGCGAAACACGGGCACGTAGCCGTTGAGGTCTTCGCCTTTGAAGGCGTCGGTGACCACGGTCTTATTCTGTACGCATACTAGATCTTGATAGCCGCGGCTGCGCAGGCTGCGCACGGTGCCCTCGAGCTGCCACGGCGTGGTGTTGGCCCCGGGGAAGGGAAAATGCCACGAGATATTGTCCTTGAGGATGGTCTCCGCCCCGATATCGAGGGCACTGGATACATCGGCAAGCTCGTAGAGGCGATCAATGTCTTGGAGAATGGTGTCGGGCGACACCTGGAGCACGGCAACCTTGGCGCGATTCATGGGCGAAGGGTAGGAGTATGGCGCCGCTGGCGCAAGATCCCGGCGCCGGTCTTCGCACGAGGTCGGAGATCAGTTGCGCTGCTGATCTTGGTGTACTTCGTACCAACGCCGGGCGGCTTCGGCTTTGGCCGACGCGATCAGCTCGGCAACGGCGGCCAGCTCATCGTCGTCACCGGCCGGGGCAAAGACTCCGGCGGGGCATAATAGAAACGCCAGGACGCGAAGGGTATCACCGGGATCTGGCGTCATCCCGTCCGAGTACATCGGTGGCATAAGAGGCACGGTACTCGTGTCAGATCCAAGGTGGCAAGTGTTTTCGACCACGAGCTGCATTGCGGTGGCAAATAGGCGCGGAAGAGTGAATGGGGTAAACCGACTTAAAAGCGCTGTATGAGGCCGATTTCGCCAATTTTGATCACCGCGAGATCGGCCGTGATCGGCATTGTTGCGGATTCGGCTTGGCAGAGATCGAGCGTGATCGGCGCTATCCGATCGCCAAACCGAGATCGGCCAGAAGTGGCCCCCTATCGCTGGCTGTGCCGGATCGCGCGTGATCGCCAGATCGCGCGTGATCGCCAGATCGTACGCGATCACCAGATCGCGCGTGATCGCCAGATCGTACGCGATCACCAGATCGCGCGTGATCGCCAGATCGCACGCGATCACCAGATCGCGCGTGATCGTTAGATCGCGCGTGATCGCCAGATCGCACCCGATCGTCGGTTGCGTCCATCCAACGCCGATCGCCAAACCGAGATCAGTCGGATGGAGGCAAAAGACGCCCTGTATCCCCTGCCCTGTGCATCTGCTCAGATTACGCGGGATCTACGGCCTTACTTGCAGTAGCCGTGATCGGCGAAGATCGACAGCTCAAGCCACCCCCCATTCTATGTGGCGAGCCGGATCTCTTTCTTACTGGCCCGGGCCGATCAGCCCACGGCGTCTGATTTGTACGTAAACGACATCTCTTCGATGGTCAGCTCGAGCTTTACCTGCTTGATGTCCTCGGAGGTGGCATCGCTCTTATCCGGGGTCAGACTGGCGATGTCGACGCCCTTGAGGCCCACAGTGCAAAGCTCCTCGCCGGTGTGATCGAGCACGTCGATGGCGCCCGTGAGGCGCGGCGATCGCTGCAGCTCCCTAGACAGGGCGTACTTGTTGTAGTGGGCCACAAAGGGGTCTACGTCGGCCTCGGGCACGTACACCACCAGGTTGGGGAACTCGAGCATACCGGGGACGCGCAAGGGCGTGTGCAGGTTGCCGGCGTGGTAGTCGTGTATCTCTTGCTTGATGGTGAAGCTGTCGATCTTGCTCACCCGACGACAGGCGTCTTTGAGCGAATCGTCCAGGGTGAAACGAAAATTAGACGAGGTCCATAGTTTCTGGGTCATTTTGCCCAGCGTGGTATCGAGGGCACTGCCACTCCCCTTGGCATAACGCAGGATCTCGGGTGAGATCGTCGCCGTCATGTAGCAGGGATTGGAGTCGGAACCATCGAGCTTGGGAAACGTGATCTCTTTGATCAGCGCGTCCTGAAATTCGCGGCGGGCCCGTTCGGCGTAATGAAAGTCCCCCGCCAGCACGGCGCCGTTTTTGCGCACGACAGTGCCTTCGAAAAATGACTGGATCCAGGTATAGAAGCTCTTTGACATCGACATGCCAAATTCGATCTTGAGATCTTCATACGTCGGCTTCCCCAATTGTCGCCATTGATCGTGATTGTCTCCCATCTGGTACGTCACGATCTCCGACTTGACGCCACCGCCATCAATCGAGCGAATGACGCCCACACTGTTATTGCCATCCAGCACAAGGACAAAATGTGCAGCGCTGTAGGCACGAGCTTGCTTTTGTGCAGTTCCCATCGTTTGCGACCTTGCTTTGCTGAGGGTTGGGCCTCATCGGTGCAGCATGCATGGTACGATAGCACGTGGGCTTTCCTTCCCGGGAATGGACGGCCCGAACCAGCAGATGAACCGGATTTGTTGACCCATGGGCAAAAAATCGCGCCGGCGCAAACGTAGGCAGCCTCGTCGCGCGGGGACCGCACGTCCCCTGCGCACCTCTGGCGCCAAGGCCGGCGCAGCTGCCGGTTCCCCAGCGATTTCGCCGCAACCGGGGCGAGCCGCGACCGCTGCGCCCGCAAAGGCGCCCAGCGAAATAATCGCCAAGGCCCCCCAAGAGACGCCTAACGAGATGATCGCCGAGGTGCCCCAAGAGACGCCGGACGAGATGATCGACAAGGCGCCCCAAGAGATGGTCGCCATGGTCGCCGAGGCGCCGCAAGAAACGATCGCCGACGTGCCGCAAAAAACGATCGCCGACGTGCCGCAAAAAACGATCGCCGCGGCGCCGCAAGAAACGATCACCGACGCGACCAAAGAGGTGCGCAAAGAGACGATTGCCCCGGCAGCAGAGGCCAAACCACCCCGCGCCTCGGCCGAGGTGGCGCGCGCTCTGGCGACAGAGGCCCCGCACGCGCAACCAGCCGGACCAGCGCTCGCATCGACCGCGTCTTCTCCTGACGCGGAGCAGGTCGCCAGCGACGACGACCAGCAGGACCCACAGACCCGGCCCGATGGTGCCAAGCGCAAGGGGTTCCTGATCGGTCTCTTGTTGCCGCCGCCCGCGGTCGCCATTGCCCTCTTTGTCCTGGCCCACGCAGTCACCCCACCCCTGGACCTCAGCCTGATCGATAGTCTGCGGCTGACCTATCTCTTTACCGCCCTACCCGCCCTGGTGACGTGGATGGGACTATCGCGGGGGGCGGCCTATCGCATGGTGGCCAACCGCGGCGGGCTGTCGCGCGCGCTCATGGCCTCGGCCACTGCGGGAGCGCTCGCGTGTGCTGGGTTGGCCCTGATCGCGGCCATCCCCATGGGGCTCTTGCACATTGAGTTGTGGCGGTATGTCGAAGTCGCCGCCGCCGGCGCCATCGCCGGGGTATTCGCCGGTGCGGGCACCGGCTTATGGGCGGCCTGGCCCGCCTATCGGCAGCGCCTCACCCGTCGCAGATGGGGCGCCGCGCCCGAGGGCCTCGATCGCTCGGCCGACGGCGCCGCCCAGGGTGCCGAGGAGGCGTGGCCCGCCCTGGCCGATGGCACCATGGAGCAAGATCCCATCACCGACGCGGTCACCGGCGATGACGCAGAGTCCGGCGGCAGCCATCAGCGGCCACCCACGCGCCCGGTGCCCAGTAGTAAGCGCGGTGGTGTGAGTGCAGGGGTGTCTTCTGGCTATTAGCGGGTGTCGTCGGGCGTCGGGCGGCTATGATCGCGAACAATGATCGATCTCAATGACGTCGTTGTCTTTGTCAAAGTGGTCCAGGCCGGCAGCTTTATCGCCGCGGCCCGGGAACTCGGCATCCCCAAGACGACGGTGAGTCGCAAGGTGGCCCAGCTCGAAAGTCAATTGCATGCGCAACTACTGCATCGGACCACGCGCAAACTCAGCCTGACCGAAGCCGGGGCGCAATACGTCGAGCGCTGTTTACCCATCATCCGCGCCATTGAAGACGCCGAATTGGCCGCCGTCGACACCCGCTCGGTGCCGCAGGGGGTGTTGCGGATATCCATGCCCATCGTGTTCTCGGCTACCGTGTGGCGCACTTGGCTCACCGATTTTCTCGGGCAATACGAGCACGTGGCCCTCGAAGTGGTCACCGATAACCGCATGCGCGATTTGGTCGCTGAGAGCATTGATCTCGCCCTGCGTGTGGGCCCGCTGGAAGACTCCTCCCTGGTGGCGCGCAAGCTGAGCGAAGTGGCGTACGTGATGTGTGCCAGTCCGGAGTATCTACGGCGCCATCGCGGGGTGCGCCGGCCGGCCGACCTCGAACGGCATGCCTGTATCACGACCCTACCACAGCGGGGCAAATGGACGCTGGTGCAGAACGCCCAGGTGCGCGAGGTGACGGTCGGTCTGCAAACCGGCATCGGCGGCACCGGCATGGGCGGCACCGGCATGGGCGGCACGATGCGCGGCAGCATGGGACAGGGACAGCTCATTACCAATGATCTGCTCCTGGTGCGCGAAGCGGTGCTCGCGGGCTTGGACATCGCCCTATTGCCGCGCTTCTTGGTGCAAGAGGAGCTGGCGGACCATCGGCTGCTTGTGGTCTTGCCGCGTTGGCAGCCGCCGACGCGCGAACTCTTCGCCGTCTACCCCAGCAAGCGGCTGATGCCGGCCAAGGTCCGTGCGTTCCTCGATTTTATCGCGGACCAATTGCGCGAGCATCCCGATAGTTTCCGCTGACGGCCGACGACGAAAACGCGCACGGCAGGCGCACTTTCCTTGCTCACGTTATCCCGGGTTTGGGACAATGAATCCCAAAATCCCGCATTATCCGCCTCATCCCGTCCTGCTAACACTGATGGGCTTAGGAGACATACCATGCCCATCCAAACCGTTACGCGGCAGAGCCAGGTGCAAAGTAGTCGCCGGTCCTTGCCTGCCCCCCGTCTTTTTGCCGCGCCATTGGCGCTTATCCTTGGTCTCGCAGTTTTTGGCTGCGAAGGCGATGTCGGCCCCGCCGGTCCCGCCGGCTCTCCGGGTGAGACGGGCCCCGCCGGGCCTCCGGCGACCCTGGATCCGGCGCTATCGGCCCTGGAGAAGGCCTACGCTGGCGTCGGCGGCAAGGAAGCCCTGGCCGATCTGCAGTCTGTATCATATCGGGCCAGTGGCTTTCGCCTGATCGCTGGCGAAGGGTTTTCGGCCTTTGATCAAGCGCTTGAGACCACCAGTTTCCGCACCGAGATCTCGGTCGATGTGGCCGAAGACGCGTGGCGCATCGATTATCAGAATACCATCGAGTTTTTTTGGACCGGCACCGCGTTGAATTTTAGCGAAATCATCCGCGGCCAGGACGGCGCCATTATCGGGGCCGATCTGGTCTTTGGCGAGGCCGATCCCAACCAGCCGCTCAACAGCGCCCGCGTCGCCGCGGTGCGCCGGCAGGCCCTCTTGCTCAATCCAGTCTTGCTGCTGCAGCAGGCCGCTGGCGATGAAGGGCAAATCAGTGAAACCGGCGCGGCGCTGCACGAAGGTCGGGTACATCACGTGCTCGAACTCGCGGGCGACGTAGCCCCCATCGAGCTTCTCGTCGACGCTGCAACGGGCACCATCAGCAAGGTGCAGACCCTCGGCAGCGATTTTGCCGTGGGCGATGTCCGCATCGAAGTGTCGTTTGCCGATTGGCGCACGGTGCCCGATAGTGGCGCCAGCAGCGCGGCTGGTCTGCAGTGGCCCGAGATCGCCATCTTGACCATAGACGGCGATCCGTATCACGTTGAGTCGCGCACCGATATTGCCGCCAATCCCAGTTTTGCCGCCGATCAATTTGCCTTTCCCACGACCACCGCCCCGGCACCGGCCTTTGATCAGGAACTCGCCGACCGCGGAAATGCCTATCATCATAATATCGTCGCCTTTAGTCAGTGGGGTCTGCCACTTCTCGAGTTCAAACAGGATGCGGTGGTCCTGGCTACGGAAATCGGTGGTGCAGATTCCGGTGTGTATCATCTCATTGGCGGCGCCAGCGGCAGTGACATTCCCACGGGCTCGCACCACACCATGGTCGTAGACCAGGGACCCAGTGTGGTCGTCATTGAACCGGCCCTCTACGACGAATGGGGCCAAGCGGTGGTGACGTGGATCGGCGAGCAATTGCGCGACGATGACGGCAATCCCAAGCCCATCAGCCACGTGGTGCTCACCCACCATCACCACGACCATATGGGGTCGGTCCGTCGCTTTGCCGTCGAAGGTGCCGACGTCGTCGTCGGTGCGGACAGCGAGCGCTTTATCAAGGATGTGCTGCGGGCGCGTTTTAGCGTGACCCCGGACACGCTGTCGCAGGTGGCCGGTGGCGCCGAGGTCGACATTGTCCCGGTTAAGGGCGAGCCGTTTGTCATTGATGCTGGCGCTGGGACCAACACGGTGGTGGCCATTCCCGTGGAGACCAACCACGCCGCCGACCTCCTCACCGTGCGCACGGCCCTCCCCGGCGGCGCGGCAGCCTATTTCAACAGCGATATGTACAATCCCGCCCCGCCGGTCGATGCCGATGGGGAGCCGGTCCCGGTGCCCGTCGACCGGGTGCCCGCGTCCACGGATTTGCGTGATGCGCTGCAAAATCGAGTCGATGGCTTTGGCGCCCAAGACGGCGATATCATGCTCGGCGGCCATGGCCTCGCCACCTACGATGACCCGCGGGTTGCCGGCGAGGACGCATCGTTTGTCAGCTTCGGCGACTTTGTCGGTCAACTCGAGGTGTCCGATACCGATGCCCCGTATCGGCGTGCACACCAGCACACGCACCATATTGACTGGTAGTGATCGGCCTGTAATGTCGGTGATGCCGGTGATACCGATGACAATAAACCGGTAATGCCGATAATCAGCAGCAGTCATGAATCGAACGCCATAAACATACATCCATCAACAGGGTTGGACACGAGCGGCGGCCACAATAGCGGCTACGGTATGCGTTTGTGTCGTCTGGCGTACTTCTTTATTGCTCCCCGATAGAATCTCACGGTATGCTGCACTGCGACGGGATAAAGCCGGTCGATTCTAGGGGAGACACATGACGTTCATACAATCGCTGAATGAGCAATATTTCTCTGGCTCGCTATCATCCGAGGTGCTGAGCTTACTCGATCCAATCAATCATGAACGCGCAGAGGTGCATGCGTTCGTCGAGCGGGTGAGCAAATACATGCACCGCCAGCGGCTCGACGCTAAGGATTTTTCTGAGGCCACGGCCTGGATCATCACTTCGTTTATTCCCAAAATGCTGCCCGGGGCGTGGAATGGCGCCATCCCGCCGATCACGATGAAAGGTCGGCACATCAAGATCGACCAATATCTGGCCAAAAATCCCTGGCGCGCGATTGCTGGCGGAGACACGCTCCTCGACCTCGGATGTGGTTTCCCCCCAGAGACCACGATTGACAGTGTCGACAGCTTGCCGGGTGTACAGGTAATCGGCGCAGACCCCTCTTTCGGGTACTACTTAATTAAGGATAAGACCGGCAACTATGCCTGTTTTGACTCCAAGTGCGAATTGCTGTACTTTCAACCCGGGACGCTCAATGTCGAGGCATGGGAGGCCATGTACAGCGATCCGCAAGCCACGAAGACTCGCTATCTCAACTATCTAGATATGGCGCGTGCGAGTTTGGCCGGTCCCGATGATCAATTCGCGACATGGGTGGGGGAAGGCGAAGAGGAAGGCGTTGTGGTGCAGAAAAACCCCGTCCTGCAATTCGAGCGCGACCGGCTGAGATTCTTGCGCTGCGGCATTGGCGCCGAGCTCAAGGAGCGTTTTGACGCGATTCGATGTTTCAACGTGCTCCTCTATTTTGATCATGCATTTCGGCAAAAAACCCTGGAGTGGGCCGCGGGACAACTGAACGAGGGCGGCCTATGCGTCATTGGCATGGACTGGATCTGTTCGCGTGCAGCCCGATATACCGTGTATCAATTGAATGGCGGCACGTTGGCCCCGCGGGAATTTGCCATCAGCATCGACAATCTGCGCCCCATCGAGATCCAGCCCTGGTTTGTGCTCTTTGACGAGGACTACGAGACCGCGAGAATGGTCGAAATCGTGCGCATCTTGCGCGGAGATCGGGGATATCGTCAGTCCTTCGATCAGCGCATGGATGAGCTATTAGCAGAGCAGAATCTCTGTCCCCGCAAGGACAATGGATATCTCGGCGGATTGCCTCCCAATCCCACCCAGGATCTCATGGTGACTCGGCCCAATTCGATCTATGGCACCTTGGAGAAAGAGGGATACGTGAAGGGGGCGGTAGATATTTTGCAGAAGCATGGTTTTAATGCCTGGGTGAACTGCGTTGGCCATATCGCCATCGAGCCGAGCTCGATGAAGCTGTAGTCACACTGGCCTCGATCGCGGTGGTGGGTGTGGATGCCGCCCTGGCCGTCGGCTCCGTTAAAACGATGGCTGGAGAACGACGGCTGGCGCTGCAGTCGGCACGTTGGTCGTTGAGGGGCGTCGCATAAGGAGACTGCGCGGGATCCTGTATGCCGTGATTTTCTGTACTTGACAGAACTTGGTAACCAAGTAACTCTGTCATCATGTCATCACGCATCGGGCCGACGCAGCGAGCCCATATTGCCGAACAGGTGTTTGAGCAATTGGCCGCCGCGATCCTGCGAGGAGAGTTTGCCGCGGGAGCGCAACTGCCGCCTGAGCGTGTGCTCGGCGAGCGCTGCGGGGCATCGCGGGTGGTGGTGCGCCAAGCCATCCATCGGTTGGCCGATATGGGTCTGGTCCGCGTGCGCCAGGGCAGTCCGACGATGGTGTGCGAACTTGCGGAAGCCGACCTGCGGGTGGTGCCGCTTTTGTATCGCTTTGCCTCAGAGGTGCCGCTGGCGCAGCCGTATTTGCACGACATGATCGAGCGCGACTACTTGCAGGGTCTTTTGCTGATCGAGGTCGTCATGCGGCGCGGCAGCGAAGACGATCGACGGGACATCGCGCACATGGTGGAGTCCACCGCGTGTGACGGCAGCGATCGAGCCCAAGTGGTGGCATTTGAACAGCAATTTTGGCGCCGCGTGGCGCGCGCTGGCGGCAATCGTATTTTGCAGATGGAATTCGATTGGTGGCAGCACGTACGCGATGGCGGTCCCGCGCCAGAGGCGCAAGCAGTGAGCGTCCCCGGCGCGATGTTGATGGCGTTTTATCGCGAGTTGGGCCGCCGCATTGCTAGCGGCGAGGATCCGCTCGGATTTTATCTGCAAGGCATATATCCAATTCTCAAACAACTCGTTTGATCGCGCACCTATCGCGCGATCTTGTTCTGTCCAGTTATCAAAACCATCATACGGGTCGCGCATCTACCGTCTACCGCGCGATCCTGTCTGACACGCGAGGATATGTTTATGATTCGTGATCGTCACGGGCGACGGCCGCTATCACGCCGTCGCTTTCTCCGCAATAGTCTCGTCGGCGCGGCAAGTGCCAGTATCGCCACCCCCTATCTCATAAGTTGTTCAGGCAACCAGCAAGACATGCCCGACGCCAGCACCATGACGCCGCCCGATGGCGCCGCTCGGCCCATGCCGGATGCGGCACCGGATGCAGCACCGCTATTGCCCATTGCCGAGCGGCGCCATCGGGCGGCGTCATGGTGCTGGCGTCGGGCATGTCTTGCTGGTTGCCTGAACAACTTATGAGATAGGGGGTGGCGATACTGGCA
>JAAUYH010042364.1_pt1 | contig 11407 bp, 10 predicted proteins | sample 7278061 | NCBI WGS metagenome assembly JAAUYH01 (sample SAMN14350203, study PRJNA611818) | marine sediment metagenome | isolation source: surface marine sediment (0.6m) | place: French Polynesia: Moorea | collected 2018-08 | reverse complement strand
GGTCACGCAATGGTGGGGTACAAAAACGCCCTGTACAGTTTCGAAAGACCCCAATACAGTATTCCAGGAAGAGCGAAGGGAGCGAGTCTGCTGTTGCAAGCGTTCCGGGAATGCAGGGAGGGGTATATCGAAGCGGCACACCGACGGAAGAAGATTTCGACCAGAAAATGGGAAGGAATAGAAGTGATCGATGCAGTTAGAGCTGCACACGAACGCGAAAGCGGAGGGTATAGCCCAGCGAGGAGATGAAGCGGCAAGCAGAGCAAGGTGTCGTAAGGGAACGCAGGGTAAACGTCGGAAATTGACGAGATTAGTTGTAGAGTAAGGAAAACATAATGGTCGACGACGATAAATCGGGTTGCTTACTCATCGAAAGGCACCACGGCTCCACAACGAAACCCTGACGGCGCTCGGGCAAACACCAGGATCTGGAAGCCGGGCGCCTTTCAGTGCTGCACGCGAAAGCGGCACCTGATGAAATCGAACAGCCAACCGCGACCGACGTGACGTTTCTACAGAAAATTAAGTGCTGGAACAGGCGTATTGTGGAATGACAAGGGATAACACCGGCGATCATCTCGGTGTCGGCGACACCGCTGGAGGTACACAGCACAGTATGCTGCGTCGAGAGTATTGACAGGTGTACACAACGTAAATTACTACAGTACAATAAAGCGCGTGTCACGCGCTGCACAACATTTACGTCGATAGTTTGGGCGTGGAACAGAACATTTGAGAAGAATAAGCATGTGCTCGCATCTGCGCTGATTTACGGAGAAATGATAGGTGGGGTGCTAGGTGCAGAGGATAAAGAGGAAGTGCTAACTATAGAAGAGTACTCACGAAACGGTAAGGACGTAGGTACAGTTCAGTATAATAGAGAAGCAGCAAGCAGTCTGTAAACATGAGTAAGCGGGGGACTTGAGAGGTTGGGGTCGAAACAATTCAGGACTTTCGGTTCACGCTGGTCTCACGCAGTACTTGCATGCGAGCCCGAATCTCGTGCAAACGCTGCGTCGTGGCGTCCCATCGTTTGTTACGTTGGCCAACTGCATCATTTCGCGACTCGTTCAGAGTTCGCTCGTTCATCAAGGAGGTGGCATGAACCGCAGGCCGTGCACTCACCTGATTGTTGACATTATTGCCATCATTTCCAGCGTTCAAACTGTCGTCAATCTCGTCTTCGCTATCCATGTCCAGTACGGTGTGCTGCGTAGTAGACGGAGGCGTTTTTAGATGATTCTTGCCGCGCTCTATAACACTTTCCAGGCGCTGTTCCGCGTATTTCAGACGCTTCAGTAGCTGTTGATGCGGTTGCTCTTCAACGGATGCGTGCCAACGCTTGAGCAGTCTTTTGCGCGGCGTTCGAACTGCGGCCAACGGCACCGTGAGCGGCGTCGTTGGTGGCGGAAACGGATACGTGCGAACCTCGGGCACTATGATGGGTGGCGCGGTGGAGCGTGTTAACGGCTTGACCGCGTTGCATGTGCGCTGTTCCTTCTGCTCGCTCCGAACAGCCATGGCGAAAACAGCGGCGGTGGTTGGGCAGAAGAAGTGGCTATCGACGACGTGTAGCGAGGGTAGTGGGAAGTGAATGGGCCAGAAATAAAAATAATAAGAGCGTGTGCTTCGTATAATACAACTGGGCGTGGTTTCAACTCGACCAGTTCGATTCTAACCTAGTGCAGTTCAGCTTGGCTCGTATTCGCGAAGTGCATGACGACGAGGGGATCTCTGTAGGTGGTGGCGCAAGAAGAGTGGGTCAACGTCTAGAAGCATGAACAAGAGAAAGATTGGTGCATGAATGTATGTGTGGAAAGTACAGTACTGTATGATAGGAAAGAGTGGTACAGAGCGATATCTCGACACAACGTTGAGATGATCGAACGATCGGGTTGGCTACGTATTAGTTCTATTGCGGAATGGTTCGAATAGCTCCAGTACAGAAACAGGAAGATGCAATTAGCACCACAGATGAAGTGCAAGAAATATATATTGACATGTTTGCACGACCTCATGCTTATTGCACCTTACGCCACCATCGGAAGGTCAATAACAATAAGCCATGGCGATTTGTAGTGTGCAGGACTAAAAACAGCAATGATGTTTGGCGAGGTGCACAGTAGTGAGAGGAACAAGCGAGTGAGTACAGTGCAGTAATGCGGTGGTGGATACTAGTCGTTATGCAGGAGATGAAGCGACAGACTAAAAAGGACTGACTGTTTTGTGATGGAAACCACTGTAAGTTAATTCGGTTGGTTGGTTGTCGATTCGTTGGTGGTTGTGTCACCCACTACGTGACGATTTGCATCAACCGGAATCATGTGTGAAACTACCCAGATGAAAGCTCGCTGCTGCTGCCCGCTGGTGCGTGCGTAATACAGTATTGCTACAATACAGTACTGTACCGGCACTGTACTAATCCAGAAATTTGGTCCAGTTCTTCATCGCCATTATCGATAGCTTGCCTGGAAACATATACTCAGACACACTCGAAGAGTAAGAGTGAACATTGTGTGGACGATAACTTGACAATTCGATAGGGCCAAAGGCAAGTACAGCACGGGTACAGAAACTAGCTTAGAGCCGGCGAAATCACCCACATAACCCATGGTGTACTGTACTGTACACAGTTGAAACTGACATTTTGGACAAAAAAGTTATGCGTGCATAATAAATCCGAAAAATAAGGTGCGAGATAATTGGTGACAGCCAACGCGTGTGATTGGTCTAAATTTGTGATTCAATCCAAATTAGCTACGACACGTACCAAAGTGACACCAACACTTCCCATCACTCCACCCTCTTAAGAGCTTGCCCTTCCCCTTGTCACAACACAAGCGAGCTCACGACCCTTCCGCCATGGCCCTCACCCGCACACCACCCATCGTTCCCCACGTGCTCGAGTCTCACACCGATTTCGCAGACCTCGCCAAACCCGCACCACCGCAGCCTGTACCACCACCACCGCCGCAACCGAAACGCCCTCCCAAATCCACCATCGTCTCGCCCGAAGACGAGCACGTCACCATTTGGAATCGTCGCGAAAGACGAAAAATCGCCGGCAACGCCGCACCCCTACGCAAAAACGTCGCTCGCTACCTCTCCGAACATCCTCACTGCGAGGAGTACAACGGACAGGATGCCAAGGTCGGGAAACCTAAAAAATCTATCAAACGCAAACGACCTAGTCCTGCTGTTACCGCCTTGGTTGCGACTGCGATGCAACCTATGTGTCCCTCTTCCGCGCGCACCTTTACCGCACCTAATGGGCGTTGCTATGATGCCAGGAAGTGTCGGATGATGAGATGTGGGATTCATGCCGATCTACATCCCTCCCTCCTTGGCGCTGGGTCATGTCCCGATGCAGATGCACTGGCTGACCCAGCCACATTTGATAGTGACTTTGCGGCGATGTTGCGCGCGCAGGCTGCGGAGCTTGCTGAACCACCGACGATGACCAGTCCGGCAAAAGGATTTGCTACACCTCTACCAGCTGAGCTGGTACTGGAGGAACTACCAAGTCTTTGCTCGGATTTCTCAGACGAGGAATCCCTGTCGTCGTTGTTGTGCTGAGCTGGCTACGGTGATACATTAATTTGCCTTGGTGCACGGATAATGGTGCACGTATACTTGACGCAGAGAAGGGGTGGTGTGTGTGTGTGTGGTGTTTATTGTAGATGTATAATGCTGTTTTGGGCTCAATTGTTACAGAAAATTCAACTTGAGGTGTTTGAGTCGAACTTATAATAGTAAAAATTCGCTTGTGGTGGTCTAAATTATAAACGTCCTCTCCCCGGTTGACAGGTCGGTGCAAGTAAGAGTCAGCGAGGCAACAAAATCTTGCATCTGACTTGCCATTTGCGTGCGAGTCGCAGCAGGCACGCGAGCATGCGAGCACGAGCTATGCAATACCGCGTGAACACGTGCGCGGGGCAGGCAGGCGAAGCGGCGGGACTGTACAGTACACCCACCTCGTTTCTTCGTGCAATTCTGGCTTGCCCGCACTCACCCAGGTGAACGGCCAAGCGTGCGCAGAAGTCGCCGCCCTCGGGTCACGGATGGCGTGCTAGCACGAGCGCGCTGCGCCGGAGCGCTGGACGACGACCACAACTGGATCGCAGGCGGCGCAGCGAGCGCGCGTGATTCGAACACGTCCCTTGACTCATACTGTACTGCGCATTCTGGCTGGGTTGGCACTGATGGCGTGGGTTCGACCCTGCCCTGCCCGAGCTGCCTCCGCACGTCATCCGTGATGAGACGTTACCCTTGCGCGTTGCACCACCACCCGCGAATGTGCGTTGCTGCATGGGGCCAGTCATGCGAGATGCGAGGTGGCACTTTGTGACTTTGTATTTTATTATGGTAACCCCTATTAGATGCACCGTATGCTCAACTTGCCTTGCTTCTGCGCCGTCTGGCGACGTTAGGTAAACCCATCCAGCAGGTTCCGCAAAGCGTCCCGTGCTTTTTGCGCGCCCCCTCGAGCGCTCTCCGCCGCACGACGCGCCGTATCGCCCAGCGCACGCACTTGTCGCTCTTCCACGCTCAGAGGCTGCTTGCTGTCGTTGTGCTGCGTCGCCGTGGGCGGCTGCCATGACCATCTCGTGTCTCCTCCTGTGCGGTTCGCAGTGCGCGGCGGCGCTGCCATGAAGTAGCTGTCGTTGTGACGTCGGCGTGTGCGCATGTCGGCGATGAGAAGTCGCAACGCGTCCAACAGTGGCACCAACACTTCCTTAAGCAGCGTGCGTGCGAGACCTAGCATACCTCGCGTTAATCCGCTTGTCGCTGCTCCAGTTTTCGCGTCTTCGTCGTCGGAAGAATCCCACGCTGCACGACTGCCCGAGAATCGTCCGGTAGGGGCTGCTTGAGTTGCTGGTTGGCGTGTACCCTTTAGCACAACCATGCTCGTCACTGCCAGAGCGGTTAACCCGAATAAACGCCCTGCCACATGTTGGCCATGAAGCCGCAGCGCGGCCCCCGCCGTTATCAGCGTTGCGGCGCCAAACCGTGCAATGTTTGGCGATAACACACACCTGGGTGGTGTTCTGCACACCATGTACTGGTGCTGTGGCGCATGTTTAAGTGGTATAGCGCCTACGAAACAGGTCCTCGGCCGTCGCCGTGTGGCCGACTTCATTTTGAAGTTGAACCCTTCCGGGCTGTTTGTTGTAATGTTCGGGGTGGGGTGGAATAGAATTTGAAGAGATGTGAAATTTTACTAAAAAATAGCCGTCTTCAATTTGCATTCTGATCCCCTGAGCCCGCTTGAGCTCGGCCTCCACTTACCACCTCCAACTCCTTTCACCTTATCATTGCTGCGTTTGTTCTTCTTAGCGCGTTACAGAATGGACAGCGTCGCGTTCGCTACCGCCGGAGCGCTTGTAATCCGACCTACACAACAATCTGCATGTGTGAGAACACGACCAATGCACACATGTCGACGCGCAACGCGAATGATGGCGGGGGTGCCGAAAGTACCGTACAAAGCGCCAGGAGCACAGAATCATGAGTTTATCGACATTTTCAATCGGCTGTATCGTGAGCGTATCATTTATGTGGGCCAGGACTTGGATGATGAGAGTGCGAACCAAATCATTGCGGTGTTGTTGTACCTCGATCAGACAGACGCGAAGGGTGGGGTGCAGATGTACTTCAACTCGCCCGGTGGTACGATGCCCGCGGGACTGGCAGTCTATGATTGTATGCGTGCGATGAAATATGATATCACCACTATCAACTTGGGATTGGCGGCTAGCATGGGCGCGTTCTTGGTGGCGGCGGGCACGAATGGAAAGCGTATGGCACTGCCCAACTCGAGGTTCTTGTTGCAGGCGCCTAGCTTGTTGGACCCCGTCAGGGGTCAGGCCAGTGACGTGAGCATTGAGGTGCAGAACATTTTGCGACAGAGAGAACGAATGATTAAGGGCCTCGTGGAGTTCACGGGCAAGGATGAGGCGGATGTGAGGAATGACCTGAAGAGAGATATGTACTTGACGGCGCCCGAGGCGAGAGAGTATGGACTGATTGATAAGGTGTTGTTACCTAAAGGACCTGCGCCGTCGAAGGGATTTGTGGACTCGCTGTTACGAAGTTAGGAGTAAACGTTTCGTGTGTTGTGTCGGTTGTACATTTGTGTTTGTGTTTAGAGTTTGTCCAGGATAGGTTTGTGTTTCTCATGGCAATGATGCGACGAGCAAATGTTAACTAAGAAAATGGGCATTGCCTTGTTCGCGATAGCGACAGACCAGTATACTACTGTACGTTCTTGTGATGTGTACAGCACTTCATATTCCCTCGACACAATCGTTGCACTGGTTCTTTTACCAGATGACGTACAGTATTCCGTCAAATTGGGATGGTACAGTATCCTTGGATAATATCCATGTCGATAATCAGTCAGCGATAATATGTTCTGGTACAGTATTGGTCAAATGTGCAGTATTTCGAGTTGCATTTACCCCAGCACTCGCTCTCGCTTACCAGTTCACCTCAGTTTACATCACTACCGTATACCAAAATTTCACAAGTTGGGGCATTCACTCCTCGTCTTCAGCTTGCAGCGTAATTGTTGTGCTTCAATGCATCGATTTTCAAGCATCTCACTTTCAGTTCAGCGCTGCACCGCGAGTGACCACAACGTCCATACAGATGGCATTGATCACGAGCACGTACATTCGATGCAGCTCGGACTGATCCGGTTTCCGTTTCTACGTGATCCTCGCAAGGTTCTGCCGTTGCCATCACACCACTCCATAATTCCGTCTCTGATTATCGGCGAGAAATGTTGATGTCACGATTCCATGTCAATTGTTTTGCTGTACCGGTACAGTAGGACTGCTGTGACTGGTACGGTAGGTAGGTTTTTTCTGTCGCCATGCCTGTCCTAGTTTTCATCCGAGTGTGGTTTTATGCGGATGTGGCGGTTTTGGATGAGCAGCCTGAAATACTACCTGCAGTTATGTTTCCTCTGCACCGTACAGACAAAATGTCGGAGCCTCTCGCAATCGTGCAGTATTTTCCGAAACAGGTGAGCAAGTTCACTCCACTCCAGCCTAGTGCTCGTTTTCCTAGGAGAAATGATCTCATCCTCTGCTTACAAAAACGTGGATCACAGTTACCTCCCGAGTGCATGCTGTACTAAACTTATACTGCACATGCCGAAATGATGCAAGAAATCACTTGATGAGTATGCCCTCGAATCCCATGCTCGTGCTTCACACAATGTTGGATCTCAACTCGATCATTGCATGTGTACGCGGCTCACTTGTCTATAATACTGTACTGTCCTGTACTCCTCAATCAGTGCATGCGCACGCTAATTGCCCAAATGGTGATACGATCAAACGAAGAGGTTCTCTACATCACCGCAGTGTACTGCGCGATCAGTCTTGTTGATTTGTTAGGCTCAGATAAATCAAGATTATTTCACTGATCGAATTAGTTTTTCACAGATGTACTGTATCTACAGCCAATTTCTACAACAGGATTCTGAGAATCCTGTACCTATGCAACTATTTTAAGTAAAATTTTTAATAAGAAATACTCAAGAAAACAATGCGTTTATGCATTCCTTGAAAACAAATAGCAAGCTTCGTTTCTCAGTCCACTTTTTGTTGAAGTGCAAAGTTCATTCAATGCGATCAGATACTTTTAAGAGTGTGAGGAAGAGAATATAATGCAGGTTGGTTAAAATTCATGGAAATTAAAACAAATGAATGAGGTATTCAATGGTTTAGTAAAGTATTTTCCTTCGGCGAGAAAACCAGAAACAAAATAGGTTTCATTTTTGGGAGCCGACTTCTTCCAGCTTGAACCGAAGACTATACGGAAAGATCGCAGGTTAGACAATTGTCATGAAATAATGTATTGTTGTTATAGTGCTAAATATGGCAACTTAACTTCATCGAATCATGTAAAAACACAGTTTTTTTTGTACTGAGAACGAATAGTCCATGGTTATTGGTACCTGTTCTTTTGAACTTCTACGTTATCATTATTAAAAGTTTCAATGAGCATCGGGAACACAAATATAGGGAGTAATAAAAATCTTAAGGGAGAGTAAGATTCCGTGCTTGATGCAGGATAAATTACAAACCGGGAAATGAAACTGTGAATATTTCTTTATCTGTCCATAACAAATAGAAGACAAATAATTGATTGAACAAAGCAGCTTTATTGCATCGGATGTTTGAATGATCGTCTTGCATATAGTGCTACAAACACAACCGAAACAACGCGGATTCTGGAACAATTTGTCTAATGAATCCTGCATACAACATTTCCGAGCAGGTCAAATTTGCAATTCCTACATAATAAATCGGGATTGTGGCAAAACTAGAAGTTTGCCATCTTAGGTTGAACAAATGTCTATATTTCAAGAGAACAGAGCTGGGAAAATGAAAATTTTAAATGCTTAAAAATATTAAAAGGCAATATCTTATGCTGAGCAATTACAAGGATTTAATATACAAGGAAATTTTCTGATTGTATACTATTCGTTTAACGAAATCAGCATTCAGGATTATTTTTGCATCGCATTACTTTTTCTATATCTATTCATTTTTACTTATTACCGAATTGTGGGATACAATTCGATCGAAATGACTCGAATTTTTGAATTTCAAGATTTACTTGATTCGTATCATTCAATGGTAATCCTCTTCTTTAAATGGGCGTGTACAGTTTCGTAGAGACTATATGTCTCTTTCAATAGTAGAAATATTATTTCTGAGCCCGATAAGAATCCCGGGATCTCTTTTATAACCGAAAATTGCTTCTCTAAATGGGTGACGATTGTTGGAAAAGCATCAAACATGGTTCGAGAAGGTGAATTTCTGTTTCTCTGTTATAGAATCTTATATTAAGCAGTCATAAGGATCTTACATTTGTGCTTCCGAAAGCTTTTGAACAGTTTACAATCCATAGGCTTCCTATAATGAATTACGTACGCACTATCTCCCATCGTAATCTGGCTTGAATACGGATGGCTGAAAACTTCAAGAATATAGAAACATTAAATGATAGAATCCCGATTTTTATTCACGCACTCTAAAACGAAAAATATCTATTATTTGGAATTTCAAATTTTCATCAACAGCATCCGTTTTTGACCGTTGGATACCGCAACGTTGCTTGCAACCAAGGAAATTTTTGAAAAATCTAGTATCCTTGATTATTTTTTTAAATACCAATCAGTCGGTGTCTGCAGCAGAAAATTTGTGGTTTGTCAAGACCTGGCACATTTTAGAAGAACCAGAAAATTGATCAAATGCTTCTCGTGGGTTTTATAAAAAATCAGGGAATATTCAGTTCTGTTTATCAGCATCCGCCACTCTTAAGAATAGACTTATCCTAATTCAATACTGATCCAACGAAACGCTTTTGACGCTCTCGTTATTTTTATAAATCGAATAATTTGTCCTGCCTGATTTTTAAATTACATCTCTATTGCAGTTTGCAAACTGTAATACGAGTTGCGATGGATTTCTGACTACAATGTTCTATTATTTTGTGGAATGAATGGCTGGTGATTTGCGACTTTTTGCATTATGAATCAAATCTGGGAGTCAATTCAACATAAAAAATTAGCGCTGTACGTGTGAATTTCTATGGATAACTGTGCAATTTAAATACGAAGAAAATGGATTTCAGGATAAGTACATTCTCATTTTGATTCAAGTTCAAGAGTTCAAGTAGTCCCAGAAAATAAACTCCGAGCTTTTGTTTGAAGGAGAGTCTCCCACTGTACGAAAATAAATTTTGAATTAAATTTCATTGGTCTGCTACTTTTATGCCTTGATCATGGACATGCAGTTCCAACAATGAAAATATCTGGGCTACTGAATTCGACTCTCATCCCACTGCTGTCAATGGCTTCGGCAGCTATTCAACGGTGGGCAGTTTTTCACCATTTTCATAGAGTGTGAATTGGATCAAGAATTACGAATCGTTCCACAGTACCTTTTCACAGCTTCAGGATCGAATTTTATCGCAATCGAAATCTCCAGTTTACTGTGAATGACTGATGGTGACTTCAAAGACTAGTTGACACGGTGAGCGACGCTTGGTTAATAAGGTATAGTAACACTTGCTTCAACATCAGCCTTTTAATTTAATCTGAATGGTATAAAGAGTTGCTTGTGAGTACATTACCCTCAGCCCGACTCAGATGAACAGTGGTTATAGTAACACGCGAAAATCATGCTTAAATAATGAATTACTAGTTTCTTTTGTCTCAATTAGAGAATTTCAGGCACCGTGGACACAATTAAGAACGAATCATGCTAGGCATGGTCATTCAAAAATGCGTAAACGGAGAACGCAACTGAAAAATATGCTGAACTCGAATGATCTGCCTAATACATGTCGAAAAATTTCTCTGGTTGGTTTGATATGGGATCGGAAGTTCACCACACTATGCTTATAATTCTCAAATTCACCTTCATGCTTTTCCATAGCCCGTTTAAGCTTATTCTAATGAAGCAAAACTCCAAATACTTATCGAAAAAAGTATATTCAATCAAGGAAACGGCCACGCGGAAGAAAGTAACTTAATATTAGCGTCTGAATAAAAACCTGAAGAATAAGTAAAGAAAGGTATTGGAAAATTCATGACTTCAACAGGCATCAAATAGGAGAATATATCAAACTAGTTATTTTGTGTGCTGTAATGTACCGATTAAAAGTAAAGACAAAATAGGCAGCCTTGTCACAGTTCCTTACAAGATTCTACGCGTATTAATTTGGCGCGTAATAGTTCTAGCCAATATCGGTCACGAATAAGATGTTTAGCTCGATCATGTTTTGGCAACAATTAGGGTGCCCGAGCCCGACGGTGTCCGTACAAATACAGCTGTCAAACAAAGTAACAAATGACTATCCCGCAGATTATCTTCCTTATACTGAAAATTCCAAAGTCATCAGAGAGAGCAGTGAACTTGAAAACGGCTGCACGCTTTCTATTGATAGACACGTTAGCTCTAATAGCTCATAATACAACGCGTTGGCCACAATATGCGGAAGAGCCGTCTAGCAATGTGTTTTATATCATATTGCCGTTTTACTGCACAGGAAGAATAGTATCTTCTAGCAGTTAAAAAAATTTTAAACGAGCTGATAAATGTCTATAAAACTAGACGGAAGACTATTTAATTCTATGAGCTGTCGCTGAATGGCTGGATTTTTATTACACCCTAAAAATGAAGCAAAAATGCAAGAACGTAGCAGCTAACTCAACTTTTGTATTTCTGATTAATGCTTATAAGGAGTACGGCACATCTGTCAGTTATTGAATGCAAATGATCAATAAAATGCAATATTTAGACTCTGTAACGGAACTCTCAGATATTCAAAGAATATTGACCAAAATTCAAGCTGTCTAATTAGCATTTAATGTGTGCTTCAG
>JAAUYH010088974.1_pt1 | contig 11408 bp, 9 predicted proteins | sample 7278061 | NCBI WGS metagenome assembly JAAUYH01 (sample SAMN14350203, study PRJNA611818) | marine sediment metagenome | isolation source: surface marine sediment (0.6m) | place: French Polynesia: Moorea | collected 2018-08 | reverse complement strand
GACTCGTCTTCAGAACGCAGCATGAGACTTTCACCTCACTGCGCTCCTCTGCTATCAGGTTCTTTATGAATACCCAAACCGTTGAGTAAGGTTGGCATATCATCCACCCAACCCCAGTTCAAATTGTTAAACTGAAATTGAATTTTTGACCATTCCTTTTCAGCTTTATATCGCTTTATAACCCGTAGGTCACTTTTGGTTTTGATGTCGTGGCAATGCCTGTGAAGGAGTTGTGTGTTATCTTTTTTACTATTACCACCAGCAGCCCTGGGGGTAACATGGTCGATTTCTATTATGTCTCCTTCACTGAAAGGAAGTTTACACCAATTACACTTTCCATCCTGTTTTTTAAGTAGTTTGGATACTGAGTTTTTGATTTCTGGATGTTTGGACATCCTTTTACCCCAGTAAAGTGTATCTCCATCAAAAGGTGATTTATTACCTTTTACTTTGACATGGCGTTGAATGGCTGTTTGTTGATGTTTTATCAGTTCGTGGTTATTCCCTTTATACTGAGTAGCGAATACCCAGTTATCTTTTCCTACCGTTTTCCAATATTTATCAGATACCCAATATTTACCTTTATTAGGATGTCTTCTGTCAGCCCATCTGCGTATTCTTAGATATGTTAAATTATCTAACTTAGAAAAGATTTCTTTACTACACACAGTTTTAAAATAATTGCACCAACCCCTAATGATGGGGTTTAACTCTTTAATGAGCTTTGTTTGAGGTGCTGCATTAAACCGATTGATTGTTTCTGATAATTTGTTGTAGTGTTTTTTGACACTATCATCAGATGGCTTAATGATGGTTTTAAAACCAAGTAATTTACCTTTGGTGTTTTTCCCAGACTGATGTTTCCCTACTTCGTACTGTCTGATATTAAAGCCTAGGAAATCAAAACCTGGTTTATTATCATCCAATTCATTTAAGGTATGCACCATCCTAGTTTTACTTGACTTTAATTCCAAGTCAAATTGGGTTAACCATTCACAGATTATCTTTTGACACTGCTTTAATACTTCCAAGTTTTCATGGAAGATTACAAAATCGTCAGCATATCGAATAAGTGATGCGCCTTTGACTTGTTTTATTCTGTTCTCCATTCCGTGTAAGGCTATGTTACTTAATAGCGGGGAAATAACACCTCCCTGGGGTGTGCCTTGTTGGTTTGGAGTTCTTTCATGTTTGGTAAAGTCGCAGATATCCGCTTTTAGCCAGGCTCGGATTTGTTTCCTTATTTTAGGAAAAGTGTTTAACTTGGCTAAAAGTTTTTGATGGTTAATGCGGTCAAAACACTTACTAATGTCGGCATCAAGTACAAATTTTGGTTTAGACTTGATATGGTTAAATATTGCTCCAATAGCATCGTGTGCGCTCTTTCCTGGTCGGAATCCGTAGGAGTTATCCTCAAAGAGTGCCTCCCATTCAGGTTCTAGGGCAGCTTTGACTAATGCTTGTACTGCCCTATCGCGCATTACAGGAATACCCAGGGGTCGCTCTTCTTTTCTTCCAGGTTTGGGAATCCATACCCTTCTGATGGGTTGAGATTTATCCCCTATTTTTAAATTGTTTGCGAGTTGAAGACGTTGTTTGGGTGTAAGGGATTTAACCTTGTCCACGCCAGCAGTCTTCTTGCCTTGGTTATCCTGACTGACCTTTCTGACAGCTAACAAACGGTTGTAATAAGAATTGATGAGGGTTTTTTGTAGCCTTCTTCCTTTCTTAACATCACCACTGGCATAGGCTCGGTAGATTCTCTTTTGCATCTTGAACACAGCTTTTTGGATTTTACGCCAGTTGATTGTGTTCCATTCCACAGTATTTAGGAGGGGCTGTGGGGCGAATTTAGTTCGCCCCTTTATAAGCCCCGTTTTTAAATCTGTTTTAGACATATTCAATGCTACTTAATCACTACTATCCTGAAAACAGTGGGTACGTCTGCATATCCTTGGAATTAACCTTCTTTTCCTTTGTTTTAGAAAAGCAATACTTGTCATTTCAAGTTAAGGCTTTGGCTTCTTACCCAATCCTTCTCCCCTAATAACCTCTACCTCTCCCTAACCCTCTCCAAAAAAAATCTTCCTTACTCATCCCCCCTGTAGGGGGGAATGAGGGGGGTGGAGAGGGAACATATGGTCTCCCCACCTCTCCAAACCTCTCCTGAAAGGAGAGGCTCAGTTGATGTCCCACCTCCCTATAATCCCTCCTGAAAGGAGGGATACGATTGTATCTCCCCTGTAGGGGAGATTATAGAGGGGTAGGGGGACTTATAGGGGGTGGGGAGGCTGGAGGGGGTAGAGAGGTTGCATCTTGGTTGATTACTCTGGATTATTCGACCAAAACCAGAGAGTTATTAAGGGTTTTCCTCGTTCCGAATATTCTGTTGATGTGAATCTTTAGGATGCGTCTTTTCACCGACTGCGAGAGCGTGTTGGTTAACTATTTCGGCACTAGTTAACAATCTTTGTGCAGTGTTGCTGTTTTGGCTATAGCTTATCAGGGTTGATTTAGCTATTTTTAATTAACGATGATTGTGACTATTACCTTTCCACCGACTGCGATTAGTGTTGGTTATTTACGGTTTAATTAAATAACAATCTTTATGCAGTTTTGCCATTTTGGCTATAGCTTATCAGGGTTGCTTTAGCTATTTTGATTTTACGGTGGTGTGGTGCTTCGGGCGTTACGCCCTATCCTTGGAATTCCTGCTAGGGGATGACCGAAACAACCTTTACAGTCATTGCCCCATTTAACCCCGCTTTACCGATTGATGACCAGTCGCTACAGTAGGGGTTACGCTTTTACTCCCAACACCGAGAGAGAAGGGCTTGTAAATTTACGCTTTTATTAATATTTAACTACCTTGTTACAGGCTTACTCACCTTCACAGAATATTCAGTTATCATGGTTCAATTTGACTTATTAAGAATTATTAATTTTTTAATATTCCTTAACATTTGTCTCCTTAATCCAAGCTAGAACCACGTACTTTTAAAGTACTTTTGTTCTAAACGAGTCGCACTAAACCGCAATCAACACACAAATTCTCATCAATAGCAATTTCTCCACTCATCTGAGAAACTTTAATACCTAATGCTCGCATCCATTCAATCGCAGCATCAATTTCGTCAATATCTCCTTGTAACTGTACTAGTAATTTACCAACTTGATTCGGTGCAACTTGGGCGCGAATGATATTAGCAGCAATATTAAAATCTTTGGCTAAACGATAAGTTAGGGGAAGATGAACCGTATTTTTAGGGAAAGTGAGAGTAATCCGTTTTTTCATTGAACTATAGAATTACAATACAGTAATACTAAATAACTATCCACCACCATGTTATTAGAAATTAAGAGAATTATTGTTCCCCCAGGACAAACCGTATTATTTGATAATGTCAGTTGGTCAGAATTTGAAGCTATTTTAGAAGATTTAGGAGAGAAGCGCAGTTCTCGTATTGCTTATGATTGTGGAAATTTGGCTATTATGACACCCTTACCCGAACACGAAATTAATAAAATCTACATCAGCAATTTTGTTGAGGTACTTCTGGAAGAACTAGATATTGAATTTTGTCCTTTAGGTTCTACTACTTTTAAAAATCAGTCGATGGCAAAAGGTATCGAGCCTGATAATTGTTTTTATATCCAACATGAATCCGCAGTGAGGGGGAAAAATAGATTAGATTTAACCATCGATCCACCACCAGATTTAGCAATAGAAGTAGATGTTACAAATCGCACTTACCCTGAAATTTATTCTGCTTTAGGTGTCCCTGAATTATGGCGTTTTGAAGCTGGTAAACTACAGATTCTTGTTTTAGATTCGGGTAAATATAGAGAGTCTCAAATAAGTCCTAACTTCCCTGATTTTGATTTAATCAAGAGTATCCCTCAATTTCTCCAACAATGTAAAACCGAAGGCAGAAATAAAGGGATTAAAGCCTTTCGTTCTTGGGTACTAAACCTAGTCTAGTTCCAGAACTAAAGTTTTTACAAACTCTTGTAAAAATCAGCTAATGAACAATATTTAAAATGATAATTTACGCAAAAAGCCTAATTATTAACTTATTTTTTGGCGATAATCCAAACAGCATGAATAATGCCAGGAATATAACCGAATAGCGTTAACAAAATATTAATCCAAAAATCTATACCAAATCCCACCTGTAAAAAAACTCCTAACGGTGGTAACAAAACAGCACAAATAATCCTAATAAAGTCTCCCATTTTGCACTCTGTTATTAAATTGAATACATTTCGATCATAGCGATAAAATAATTTTCCACAGTACGACAAGGTGGTAGGGTTTACCGCCATTATCTAATACCATTTCTCACCCATTCCCGATTCCCTACACCCTATACCCCACACCCCAATCCCTTTTTACCAAGATTATGATTTCCACGCAAATCAAGTTCACTTGCTATACCAGGAAATTCCTTCTTCTTGTTGCTTAAGGATCAAGGATGCTGAAAATAACGTTACTATCAAATATAAGTTTCTCAGTCTGCAATCTAGATATGGTACAAGCACCTCCACAGCAAACAATTCAAGAACTAGCCAACCTAGCAGTAAAATTGATTCGTCAAGCTGGTTGTGAATATGGTGATATTCGTCTTTGTAACTATCGTAATCAAAGATTAACTGCACGCGATCGCTCTTTAAAGAATCTTTCTGATAATGTTAGTTCTGGGTTTGGCGTAAGAGTACTATTAGATGGTGCTTGGGGTTTTGCTGCTTCTCATCGCAAGACACCAGAGGAAATTACTAGAATAGTTAATCTCGCAGTGGAAATTGCTAAAGGTAGTCGCCTTTCTCAGCAACAACCTGTAAAATTAGTTCCTGTAGAAGCTTATCAAGATAAATACGTTACTCCGATTAAAATCAATCCTTTTGAAGTATCTATCGGCGAAAAAGCGGAATTACTCCTCGCCATCAACGATCGCCTGTTAAGCTATGGGGATAAAGGAGTCAAAAAAGCCAATTCTTTCCTGAGTTTTACCCAAGAAGATAAAGTATTTGCTTCTACTGTTGGTTCTCTCATTGAACAAACTATTTATCGTAGCTATCCTGGTTTTAGCTGTACTGCGATCGCCAATGGAGATGCACAAGAACGCAGTTATGAACGTTCTCCTCTTAATATTGGATATGAACATATAGACCAAGAAGACTTACTAGGAAATGCTGAGAGGGTAGCTACAGAAGCTATAGAAAAAGTAAATGCACCCCAGTGGGAACTAGATACTAAAACTACTCTGATTCTCAAACCTACTAACTTGTTCCTGACAATTCACGAATCTGTAGGACATCCCACCGAATTAGACCGTGTCTATGGTTATGAGGCTAATTTTGCTGGTACAAGCTTTGCTACTACTGATAAGTTAGGAAAGCTCCAATATGCTGCACCTTGGGTAAACTTTATCGGCGATCGCACTCAACCCAACGGACGGGGTACTATGGCTTATGATGATGAGGGTGTACCTTCCCAACAGTGGTATGTAGTTAAAGATGGTATTCTCAATGACTATCTCACAGACAGAGAAACCTCCTACAGACTGGGTAGAGGAAGCAGTAACGGTAGTGCTTATGCTGATAGTTGGTCTAGTATTCCTATGGTACGCATTCCCAACCTCGGTTTAGAACCAGGAAAACCAGGGGGAAGTAATACCGCAACTTTAGAGGAAATGATTGCAGATACAGAAGAGGGTATTCTCATTGATGGTATTGGTAGCTACTCTATCGATCAACAAAGACGCAACTTTCAATTTGGTGGTGATGCTTTCTGGAAAGTTGAGAAGGGGAAAGTAGTAGGAATGGTGAAAAATGTCACTTATCACAGCATGACTACTGACTTCTGGAATAGTGTTGACGCAGTGGGTACAGAAGCAGAATTACAGCAGTGTGGGACTAATATGTGTGGTAAGGGTGAACCTATGCAATTGGCGCAAATGACCCATGCTTGTGTTCCTGTAAGAGTGCGAGATATTAGGGTTGGTAAGTAGATTATTGGGAATAAGAAAACAAGATATTTAGCTAGGGCTATTTCATTCTGACGGTAGTGAACCAAGAAATGAATTTCTTAGCTTAAATTACAAGTCCGTTTAAACGGACTTAACCTATTAGACAGTTTTTGAAAATGAAATAGCTCTGATATTTAGCTTTCATATTGAGGTCATCTGTACTCAATGAATACATCAAATAACAAAAAGCTTTTTATCATACAACCAAAAGGTTACAAATATCAGGATTTCGAGCCGTTATTGAGCCATATTGAAGATTATTTTAATATGATTCTGAGTTTTCTAAAAATTTCTACTCCTTCTGGCAATCCGACGGTTATAGAGTTGACTGTCGATATATTTAACCCAGAAAAAATCTCTGCATATGCGAAGCGAATTACAAAAGACCCTCCTGTTTATCAAGTCAGGATGAATGCTGGTCTTTCATTCTATCTTTGGACAGTTTCAAGAACATTTTGGATTCCTGATTATGAAATCTTACCCTGGATTGAAGAATGTAAAATTAATGTCAAAAATCATCAAGAATATAGTAAAAAAGATATAATTTCAGACTGTGCATTTTTGATAGGTAGCTACTATATTTTACTTCATGAGATAGCACATATTGTACTTGGTCATTTAGATTACTTAAATGACGAAATGAATCTAGATTATCTAAGTGAATTTCAAGACGAGCAAAAACAATATTCTGCTGAAGAGTTAAGAATTAGAAAAGCTTTTGAAGCGGAAGCAGATAGACAAGCAGGTCAGTGGTTAGTAGGCTTTTTTGAAAATTTACTTGGCAAAAATGGTATTGGTGAATATTTTTTATTCCCTTCTAGAGTTCATGCTTATGAATTTTATGTATATGCAATTGTAGCTGTATTTAGACTTCTGCAAGATTTAACACAAAGAGAAGGAGTAATACACCCTAAACCAAATGAACGTCTATATGTACTAATTGCTTCATTATCAAAATATTTTAAACAGAATATTCCAGATGAACATGACGAAATCTATTTTCATGCAGTTAAATCATGCTTAGAAGCTGGTAAAAAATTTTTCCTCATAGATTCTTTTGAACCTTTAGACATTATCCTGAATGCAAATAACCTCGCATTTGTTGATGATGTAGTTCGAGAAATAAATATTAGTAGTTATCAACATAATTTGACATCAATATAAATATAGGATGTTCCAATCTAAAGTTCATAGATAGGATTGCAGCCCAGAATTATAATGTTTTGCAAGTCGCTTTCCCTTAAAAGTTGTTAAATAAATTTAGAATATCTTGATTGGAACTAAATAATCAGAGGATAATTTCGATTACATTGGGTACAAGCGATCGCAAAAATATCCAAAATGAACCTGCTAAAATTCTTTTGGTAAATAGCAATCGCATTATTAGGACAATTATGACAAATAGAAATTCCTCTAATTGTTTAATTAATAATATTCAATGGCTGCACCAAAAAAAACAGCCTGGTTACTTATTAAGTTGGCGATAAAAAAATAAACTCGCACGAGAACCAATGTAGGGCCAAGCGAACACAAACGCCAGTACCACCAGTAACTTAATCAATAAAGGACTAAACAAAAAACTCAAGAGTAAAATTGTAGCACTCAGTATTCTAATAATTTGAGTTCCTATTTCATCTCCAGATTGACAAGTAAAATAAATAGCTATAATAGAGGTTAACAGTCCGACACAAGATAAGAGAACGATCATAATTATACTCTCGGTAATTGGTGTTGTAATTGGGTAGAGGTATGGGAGATTGGCTCAAGCTTCCAATCAGATTCTAGAGAAGCCTCTGTATAAATACTAAGAATTCCCTGATTAAAACTGATTGAAATCACAAAAGAACTCATCATTTTCCTATCGTCTGTAATAATTAGCTCCACCTGTTCAAAAAAGTTTTTTGAGCAAACAGCGTTTTCCTCATAGGTAGGTATGAGGAACGCAAGTTTTTGGGTGGAACTATTGACGATAAATGCTTTTACTTTGTAATGTTACTTATGAATAGTAAAAATTCAGTGTTTATACTTAGTATTTAGACTAGAGGTTCAATTTTTATAACATTAATTTTTTTCAGAGGTATGGGCTATCACCCATTTTGGAGCGCAACACCAAGCTAATCTTCTCCACCCTACCTTATACAAGAATAGGATTTCAGCGCGACATTTTAGTTGAAGTTTTTATCAAGATTTTATGTCTAAACTGATAAGTTATGGCACAGTAGACCATCTCCACGCAAGAAAAGTGGGGAATTGGGCAAGAAAAGTTAAATCTAACAGAAGCTTGTTTAGAACTAAAATTTGAGTATAACTAATAAAAAGGAGCAAGAACTATGACAGAATTATCGCATCAGACTTGTGTCCCTTGTAGTGGTAAATCCGCCCCAGCGACAGCAGAAGAAATCGAGGAGTTAAAAACTCAAGTTTCTGAATGGGATATTGTTATAGAGAATAATGAACTACATCTAAAACGGGTTTATAAGTTTCCTGATTTTAAAACTGCTCTTGCTTTTACTCAATCAGTAGGAGAAATAGCAGAAGAACAGGGACATCATCCTGTTTTAATTACAGAATGGGGAAAAGTTACTGTAAGTTGGTGGACTCACGCCATCAAAGGACTACATCAAAATGACTTTATTATGGCAGCTAAGACAGACCACATCAGAAATTCTCTGAGTTGAAGAGATCATCAGCGGTTATTCTTCAACTTAGTGCTTAGAAGGTTTGACATTCTGCCTGTATTGCTCGCTATTACCTTTTAGTTTCATTTCCCATAGCACAATTCTTCACTGGCTTAGATCTCCGCCCTGAAGAGACTGAGCAAGACACCGAGATTCGATAAGGCAACACAGACCAAAACTCCATCAATACAAATCCGATAAATTATCTTCATGATGGGTTCACCAAAATTGTACTTTTTGCGTGATATATTGTCTTTATCGACAAAGGCATAAGCTAAAACTGATTTAATTCTCATATTTGAAAATTTTTCTAGGAAGCTTTAACCTTTCTCGTCTGCTGCCAAAACTCGTGTAATTTTAATTAAAGCCATCTTAGTCACAGCCCAAGATAACATGAGACTTCTTGCGTGAGGTTAGCTTATTCGGTAAAAGGTACTTCAATTTTGAAAGAAGGGTCAATCCAATAACCGATCCAAAAACTAACTCTTACCACCTGAAGCTAAGAGAGACCAAGGTTTATGGGAGTGGGTGCAAGAGGTCTATGGTAATCGTTCGAGTGAATTCACAGATAACCATAACTAGTATTTGATGTGCTTCGCGTAAACCCTAGTAAACAACTAGAATTCTTCAACTTCCAATTGAGCTACGGTAATCGCATCGAAAGCAAAAGCCAATACAATAGGCATCGGATTAGCCAGTACAGAACATAAGATAATTGCCGTCAGGCTAAATGTAGTAGCCAGAGTTAGCCAGAGTTTTTCCTCTTTGGTCATTCCTTTGTCTTCTTTGATCGTTCTCAAAGCTTTTTGGGGAATAGGCTCTGGCATAACTGCATTAGGAGGAAAAGCCCAGTAGTGATTGTAGCGTTCTCTGAATACGTCAGTCCAACCGTTGTTATCGCACCATTCTTGTATCCAGGCATCGTGAAAATGTTTCATAGGGAGGGAACTTAAACTTAAATAGTGATTACCTTAAATTTTGATAAAAGATAAAGATGATAAACACTTATCTTTCTCGACTGCTGTGTGATTAAGTTAACAAAATTACTTGCTTTTTGAAATAGGTATGAGAATTTGCTTAATAAACCTTAAATGAAATCAACTCTGAGATAATTTTATTCACAGCTTATTTGAGGTAATAGGATATCTGAAAAGTAATGTCCGCCTATTTTTTAGTGTTTTTTTGACCCCTAGTCCCCCTTGATCCTCCCTCGATCCCTTCTTAAAAAATAGGATTGGGTATCAACAGGGGTAAAACTAGCCTCGGATTAGGGGAAAACACGGAGACTTTAATGTAGCTGATTAGACTTCTCAAACAACCTCTAAGAAATACAAGATTTATTATCTAATTCCTTGTTCCCTGTTCACTATTCCCTTAAGTAGATTTACGGAGAATATTCACTTAAAAACCATTATAAGTACTTTTGCCTAAAATGCGGTTTTTTTTAACTTGTATCAGAAATAGTTAATATTCTTGTAGTAATGATTCAGTACAAATATAGTTGAGTTTGATATCCCAAGGTTCTGTAGGTAGTTGAGGCACACAAGCAAAATCAAAAACAATTCCTAATGTGGGAATATTTTGCCATTGAGCAGAGCTTAAAAGGCGATCATAATAACCGCCACCATAGCCTAAACGATATCCTAAACAGTCACAGGCAACAGTAGGAACAAGGATTAAGTCTATAGCTTTAGATGGTACTAATGGTGCATCAGCTAAGGGTTGTTTGATGCCATATTTTCCCAGTTGCAAAGGTTCTCCATGCTGCCAAAAATGCCATACTAAAGTTGTTTCGACACAGGCGGGAAATCCCCATTTTTTATCGGTAGTAAATAGGTGACTAATATCTGGTTCTTGACGGAAACTGAAATAAGCTAAAACTGTGTCCGCTTCTTGAAATAAAGGAAAGCCTGAAATGCGATCGCATATTTGTTGATTCTTTTTCTGCCATTGTTGAAGAGAAATAGCTTTTCTCTGGGCTAAAATTCTTTGACGCAACTCAGATTTAGTTTCTTTCAACATCAGACTTTGATTGCTAATTACGCTCTGGTTGATTGTACTGGCGCAGATTTCCTGGCGCGGATACTAACCACTAACCACTACTATTTTTTCCAAGGCAATTTTGTTCCCATTTCCGTGAGTGCTGAAAAAACCAATTGACATACTCTCGCCGTTAAAAATCTTTGATTTTTAACGGGAGATTCTAACACCTCACGATGCTAGTTTTCTGCTTCGTCCCCCACTAACTAGAGCATCGTGACCGATACTCCCCGTTGCTCTGAGTCCACAGACATTTTCTAGCACGCTATGCCCTAGCGCACTTACTCCACGATTTCTTACCTCTTGGCTTGCTGCTACATCTCTTGTAGTGGTATATCCACACTCATTGCAATGGTGAATTCTCACCTCTAATTCTTTTTTGCCTGTATGTGCGCCACAGTTAGGACAAGTTTGAGAAGTACCATCTTTATTGACTTTGGCAAAATATACATCACGACGGAAACAAACCCACTCTAGAATATTTACAAACTGACCAAAACCAGCATCTGCTGATGAAGTAGAGAGCATTCCTCTAGCCCAAGAGGTAAAATTAATGTCTTCGACAAATATCATTCCAGCACCATCACACAGGTGATGAGCTAGTTTGAAATGCCAGTCGCCCCTTGTGTCGGATATACGTTGATGTAGCCTAGCTATTTTC
>JAAUYH010192020.1_pt1 | contig 11412 bp, 4 predicted proteins | sample 7278061 | NCBI WGS metagenome assembly JAAUYH01 (sample SAMN14350203, study PRJNA611818) | marine sediment metagenome | isolation source: surface marine sediment (0.6m) | place: French Polynesia: Moorea | collected 2018-08 | reverse complement strand
AGCTGAATCTGAGTAACTGCTCTGAGCGCCAATGCTCAGGGTGGGTTGCCGCTTGCTTAAGTGGCAACAACAAGGAGCTGAAACTTGACCTATAATTGCCAAACTCCAGTGAATTTCAGGAATGTGACAGTTGGCGAATTTACGCCAGAGTGAGTCAAGTCAGAGGTGTAGTACAAAGGGGTTGGAAGCAGTGGAACCGTCGCCGGATTGGGATGAGTTTGAACTCTCCCCTTCCAGGCTACGATGTACACACAAGTCGATCCGGTTGGCGTCTAATGATATTGGCCCGCAAATCTCAGAACTCACCGATCACTTATCCCCTCCTGGGAGGGGCTCCGGGGTGGGTATATCCTGGCGCTAACGACTGAAATCCCACCCCTGCCCCTCCCAGGAGGGGAGTTTACCGCGAAATACCTTTAGCAAGGAGGCGTAAGACATGGCAGATGACTTGTGTGTACATGTGTACACAGTAGCCTCCCAGAAGGGGATGTATTGTGCATGGGGCTGGAGGGCGGGTGTGACTAAAGGTTAAACGCTTTGCGAAAATGACGATCGCAAATCACCAGCCTCCCCTCCACCCAGTCATCAAAAGCCAGTTGAGCAGCGGTTTCGACCCCCGTGTTGATGTCTCGCCCCGTGCAGTCAGTCAGGGCTTCGGCGTAGGCGGTTAAATCCACATCGGCGGCCAACGCCCACTCGTCATGCAGCTTCGCCTTCAGCAATTGCAGCCGTTCTGGAAAACCGGGGAGGGGAATGAAAATTTCCCGCTGGAGGCGAGATCGCACAGCGGCGTCCAACAACTCTGGGTGATTAGTGGCGCCAAGAACAAACACATAGCTCCCCTGACGCCGGACGCCATCCACCTCCTGCAAAAATTGATTCACCAGGTTCTGATTTTCTAAATCGACGCTGGAGCCGCCCATGTCCTCTCGTCTGGGGAACAACGACTCAATCTCGTCAAAAAAGAGAATCGCCGGACTATGCTGACGGGCTTGATTAAAGGCATTGGCCAAATTTTGCGCCCCTTGGCCGACATACTTACTGCGGATGTCCCCCGGCGTGCAGTTTTTGAAGTAAAGCCCCGCCACTGAAGCAATGACGCGGGCTACTTGGGTTTTGCCCACCCCGGGCGGCCCCGTGAGAATCGCGCCCTTGGGCGGGGTAATGCCGGGGGGCAAGTGGGTGTAGTTAGCCGCTAGCTTCACCAGCCGCTGCAGTTCTTGTTGGGGCTCAGGCGGCAAAATCACATCGTTCCAGGTGAGGTCGCCGACAGGCGCCTTGGCTTGCAGCACCGATCGAAAATGGTCTGTGGTGACGGCCAGGGGAGTATCGGGGTCGAGGTGGTCGGCGGCGTACTGACCCACTTCGCTGACCAACTGTCTGATGTCCCGGCCCGATTTGCCCAAAAGCAGACGGGCGATCGCCTCCCAGTCCAGTGTCTGCTCAACCGGCATGGCCTGGGTGAAGAGCTGCAGCATCTGCGCAATTTCAGCCTGACCCGGCAGCGTGATTTCAATCAGTTTGTTGAGGCGCGATCGCACGGCGTCATCCACCCGCTCGGCAAAATTAGTCGCGCCCACTACAAAGACCCCAGGCGCGCCGCCGCCCACGCCATCAAGTTCCTGCAGCAGCTGATTGATCAATTCCACCTCATGCTGGGGAGAGACGCCCTCTTGCTTAGGAAACAACGCCTCCATCTCATCGATAAATAGAATCACGGGGGCGTCGCGGCGGGCCTGCTCAAAAGTTTGACTCAATTTCTTCAGCGCTTCCCCCACAAACTTGGAGCGCATTTCCGCCACCGGAACCGCCATAAATTGACAGCCCGCCACCTTTGACAACACCCGCGCGGCCTGGGTTTTACCCGTCCCCGGCGGACCCGACAGCAGCATTCCTTTGGGAGGCGTCACCCCCGGAATGGGATTGCGGAAAAAGCGGAGAAATCGCTGGACAGTGGTCTGCAGCTCTGCTTTTATGCCTGGGGCCAGAATCAACTCTCCCCAGGCGGTTGGGTCCACCTCAACCGGCGGCGACAGGGCCCGCTCAAAGTCGGCATGGGTGAGGACAACCTGCGTACTCTGCCATCCAACCCGCTGAATATAGGCTTCCCCAATGCGGGTCATGATCGCCTGGATATCGCGCCCGGATTTACCTTGAAGAAAATTGCCAATAGCCGCCAGATCCACATCCTCGGCCAGGCTCCAGTGCTTTTGCTGCAAGGCGTGTTCTAGCAAAATCCTCCGCTCACGGGGACCGGGAAGGGGAATGGTCATAGTTTGCTGTAGTCGAGAGGCGGCAGCAGGATCCACCGCATCCGCTCGATTGGTGGCGCCCAGAATGAAGATGCCGGCGCTGGATTGCCCCATGCCGTCAACCTGTTGGAGAAACTCATTCACCAGTTCAATTTCCAGATTGCTGGCCGCTTCGCCTCGACGGGGAAACAGAGAGTCAATTTCATCAAAAAAGAGAATGCAGGGGGCGCGATCGCGGGCGTCGGCAAAAATCGTCTGCAGGTTCTTTAAACTGCCGCCATGGTATAGGCTGCGCACATCACTGGGCTTCACATCCCGGAAAAACAACCCGGCTTTGGCCGCCAGATAGCGGGCGATCTGCGTTTTGCCAACGCCCGGGGGACCCGTAAGCAGTAGACCCTTCGGCGCTGGCAAACCCAGCGTCAGGGCCTGGGGTAAATTTCGCAGGGTGTCTAATCGCTGTTCCACCTGCTGCATTAGCGGCTCAGACAGTACCAAATCGGGCGCGTCAGCCCTCTCTCCGTCACCCACAATGGCCCGCCGAAAGTGGCTGAGATCGATTTCCCCCGTGGCGTTCTCTTCGCAGGCCAGATGATAGGCTTCTTCCACCCGGGCGCGAATGGCGCGTCCCGATTTTCCAGCAAGGAGCATGGCGATAGCGCGCCAATCCAAGACAGAGTCCACCGGACGATTACTGACAAACAGCTGCAGCAATTCGATCCGCTGGGACAATTCGGGAAGAGGAATCTCAATGATTTTATTCAATCGGGAGCGTACAGCGGCGTCCACCCGCTCCGCCCGATTGCTGGCTCCCAAAATAAAAATGCCCCGCCCAGTGGTTTTAGCCCCGTCCACTTCCTGCAGGAATTGGTTGACCAGCCGGATCTCATGCTGAGATCCGCCCTCACCGCGAGAGGGGAACAGCCCGTCAATTTCATCGAAAAACAACACCGTCGGCGCATTGTGGCGGGCCTGCTCAAAAATCTTTGCCAGCTTCCGTTCACTTTCCCCGACAAAGCTGGTTTGCACATCACTGGCGGTGACGGCTTGGAAGTGAATCCCGCCCAGCCGGGCAATGGCCCGCGCCACTTCAGTTTTGCCGGTTCCGGGCGGCCCCGAGAGCAACAACCCGGCGGGCGGCGTGATGCGCGGATCGGCAAAGGCTTTGAGAAACTGTTGAATGCTTTGCATCAGCTCCGCCCGAATCCGATCCGGCAACACCACGCCCGTTAACTGCCCTGCAGGTTTGGGGGTCAACACCTGCTCGAAGTGTTGGCGCTCCAGGGTAAGCGCGTCGCCGGACGGAGACTGCTCCAGTTGCGTCGGTGTCGACTGCGCCTCTCTCGCTTCCTGGGCGGCGGTAATGACGCGCGTCGCAATCGCCTGAATGCCGCGCCCAGATTTGCCCATCAAAAGCTGAGCGTAATACGCTAAATCGATATCTGCAGCCAGCGCCAGCGCTTGATTCGTAGACTGGGTGGTAAAGTAGCGCAGCATTTGCACCCGCTCGGCTTGCTCCGGCAGAGCCAACGAAATTTGTTCCTGCAGCCGCGATCGCACAGCCGGATCGATCTCCTCCGCCCGGTTGGTAGCGCCCAGGACAAATACGCCAGTGCTGGGCTCGAAGCCATCGACTTCTTGCAGAAACTGATTGACGATTTCGAGCGCCGTAGGATCGCCCGATTGCTCGTCTCGCCGGGGAAAGAGGGCGTCAATTTCGTCAAAGAACAGAATTGCGGGAGCCTGGGTGCGGGCGTAGGCGAAGATGGCCTGCAAATTTTTCACCGCCTGCCCCACCAGGGAAGACTTGATAGTGCTAGGGGCGATCGCCTGAAAATAACAGTTGGCGTCTTGGGCTAACAGCCGCGCGATCTCTGTTTTACCTGTCCCGGGCGGTCCAGTTAATAACAGCCCCTTGGGGGGGACGGCGGCCTCAGAGGTAGATAGATCATATTCTCGCAAGATTTTGGCTAGCTGTTTTAGCCGCTGCAAAATCGGATCGGGTAGAAAAATCCTCCCCCAGAGTTGGTCCGATGAGATGGGCAAAAAGGGCTCAAAATCACGCCAACTGAGATAGGACGTCCCAGTTTGGTAGCGATGCCGTTCCGCGTCTTTGACCAACCGTTCAATGCTGTGACCTTCAGTCCGCCCTAGTCGCCGCACCAGGTCAAGTAAATCCAGTTCGCGATTAATCGGCGCGCCCAGATCATGCAGGTATTTTTCTAAAATCGCCAATCGTCCCGCCTCATCTGGCCTGGGAATGGGCAACACATAGCTAAAGCCGCCGCCGGGTTTACGCATTTCCGGCGGCAGGGCGTCAGGGTGTTTGGCCGATGCGATGATGAGGATTTTCGTGTCTTTGGCGAGATTCCACTGCCAGTAAGTTTCAATGTCTGCATCCAGCAGTTTTCGCAATCTACGGGCTTTTTCCACCTCCGACTCCAAATCGACAATGCCGATACTTCCCCAAAACTGCTTCCACCAGGTAGTTTGTCCGGTTTCGATCTGGGGCGTTTGCTCCGCCGTTTTTAAGTAGTGATAAAACGTGTCAAAGTTTTGCAGCAATAACACGGTGGGCGCATGCTGGGTGCATTCCTTCAGCCACTGCCGAATGAGCTTGCGGGCGTGATAGAGGTTTTTCGCCTCCTTTAAATCCCGGCTCATGAAGCTAATGGACTGCCGCCGCTCTTGGCTAAGCTGATCGGCCAAACAGCGACATAAAAATCGCTTACCGCTTCCCTCGCCCCCCAGCATCAATATGCCCTGGACGGGATGATTGAGATTGGCGTCTAGAATTAAATCGGCATATTCCTTTAAGGCCTGTTTGACCGTTGGACGGCCTTGAAAGTGCGCCAGGGTAAATGGCGGGGCAGCCGGCGCAGGGGGATAGTAGACGGCGGCGTCATCGATTAATTCCGCAGATGCGTCAGCGGTTGGCCCTGTCTCGGTCGGCGATGTGAGCCGCAGCATAATGCCGGGCTCCGCTCCCAGGCGAAACCAGGTCTGGGGCGTCACGGGCTCTTCTTTCTGAATTCGGCGATTGCCCAAGTAGACGCCAAAGCGACTGCCGCAATCTCGCACATGCCAATCTTGACCCTCCCAAAACAGCTCGGCGTGGGTTCGAGAAACGCTAGGATCATCCAGCCGAATATCCTGGTCGGGATTTCGACCCAACCGATACACGCGTTCTGTTTGGAGCAGCCAAGTTCGGCCAGATCGTCGTTCTTCTAGAAGCATAGAGGGCTAATCGCTTTCCTATTCGCCTTGTGTCCCATGATGAGTCACTTTATTTTCGGCTAATGATTTTCAGCTAATGATTTATTCTCGGGTAATGATGAAAGACGCTGTGGATCCCTCGGGGATAGGGCGACTATTGACGTTGCCAATGCCAGCGACATTCACTTCTAGGGTGATGCCGCCAGTGCCGTCTTTATCCCCCAGGATTTCAACCCGATTTTCGCCGGGCTGCAGCGGCACCATAAACACCTGCCCCCAGTTCCAGATTTTCTTGTAGCTGGCGTAGGTTTGGCCATTCACCCGCAGGGTGACGTAATCGCCGTCTTCATCCACATTGTCCCGCAGCTCGATCGCCACGGTCGGGGCCGAAACAACCAGGTTGTTGAAACCGTAGCTATTCCCCGTTGATGGGGCGCTAGGGGGAGGCGCCGCCGCCACTGTTTGCGGAGCAGGCGCCGTCGGAATATCCACATTCAGGTAAGGATCGCCGGGATCGGCGGGTAATTCTTCACCCGCTTGAGTTTGAGTTTGAGCCTGGGGACTAGCCGGGGGCTGAGCTTGCTGGGCCGATTGAATCGACACTTGACTTACGGACTGTTGCTGACTCTGCAAGGCGTCTGTGGTTTGATTCAATTCTTGCTGCCGATTTTGCAGGGCTGCGGTTTGGGTTTGCGCTTGGTTTAGCTGTTGACGCAGCGCCTGGGTTTGCGCCTGCTGTTGAGCGAGTTGCTGTTGGGCCGCCGCGATCAGAGTCTGATCAACTGTGGGCTGAACTGGGGCAGGCTGGACTGGAGCAGGTGGAGGTGGGCTGGCGGTTTGGGTTTGCAAGGCTGAAATTTGACTTTCAGCCGCCTGTCGCTGTTGACGCGCCGCTGACACCAGCGCCACTTCTTGATCGATCTGACGCTGCAATTCAGCCAGCTCAGCCTGTTTCTGGGCAATCTCCGGAGTCGTTTCGGGACTGGACACAACCGGGGCATTTGCTGCGGTTGCTTTGGCCTCCAGCAATTGCTGATTCCAGGGGGTAATCTGTTCTTGGGCCTTGGTGTAGGCGTTAGTTCCGGCGGGAATGGATTGGGCGATCGCGATCGCCTCAGTCAATTCCTCAGCGCCGCCTTCTGCCGCCAGCAATTTCGCTTGCTCAAGCAGCATCTTAGCCTGCTGTTCGGCCAGTGCAGCCTCCTCAGCGGCGGCGGATGAAACGCTCTCGGCCGCAGTGGGCGAGGACGTATTCGATGACGGGTCGCCTTCCGGTAAAAACCGGGGCGCCGCAAATGCGGCTGCCAAGATCAGCACACCCGCGCTAAGTAAACCTGGGAGGACCCAGCGATTTTGACGACTCGGCAAGCTGTCTAGACTGGTCTGACTGGTTGAGGTGGAGACGGTCGTCTGCTGCTGGCTTAGCGGCGCTTGCTCTTGCTGGAGCGGCTGGGTTGAGGAGTCTAAAGACTGCTGATCGAGGGATTGACGCTTGCGCGGATCAATTTTCTCAAATTCGTCGTGGGCCACGGGGTGTCTCCTTGTTGTCCTTATGGGGCGGGTGAATCGGGCTTGGATTGTGAGTCACAGGTTACTTTTAGGGCGGTGACTCGTCCCATGTAGTGAAACGGAAATTCTTCGCTTAGGGTCACTTCCTGTTCATAGGGCGCACTTCCAGGAATCAGTAATCGCAATGTATAGTCGCCCAAGGGGAAGTTGGCTTTTGCGGCCATTGACTTAATCCAAATGAATCCTTGGATGTCAAAATCTTGATTTTCGGCGATTAATGTTCCCTGACGCCATACTTGTAGCTTAGAATCCCCGTGGGCCGACGTATCAGGATAACGAAAGCGAGCCGCAAAGCCACGATTGGGTGCTGGCAGATTGGGGGCGCTACTGACATAGTTGGGGCATCCCGGCGCTGATCTGGCCTGAGGGGTCAGCGCGGGGAAGGCGAAGTTTGGCGATCGCAGCAAAAATGAGCCCGCCGCAATCGCCGCGATCCCCAACACAGCAGCGCAGCCAATGATCATCCAGCGAGCGGCTCGGCTGGATTGTACGCCGGAGTCAAGGGTAGATGATCGGGTTCGCCGGGACCGCCAGAATTGAGCCGCAGAGGAAGTAGGCTGAAACGCTAGGGCGTCGTCGGCGTCGACAAATCGACAGCCCTCAACCTTGAGCATCTCTCTAAGTAATGTCTGCATCCTGGGCGAATAACCTAGACGATCGACGGACCAAGACCTTCGCCACGGCGGATTACTCCCTAACCGAAGGGCCACAAAGGTTTTGGCCAGCGCGTAGAGATCCCATTGGGGGGTGGCGGACGCTAGCCCATCCCGCTGATCGGGGTGAGCGTAGCCCGGGGTGTAGATTCGAGTGTAGCCCGGTTTGGTTGAGGGCTTGCCAACCGCCAGGGTGGCCGCTGCTTCACTAACCATGACGGTGCTGGCTGCATTCATCTGGCTCAAATCACAGGCCGCCCCAAAATCAATAATGACGGTGGAGCCATCGCGATCGCGCCGCATTAAATTCGCCGGTTTGATATCGCGATGCACAATCTTAGCGCGCTGCAGCTCAGCCAATCCGGATAGAGCCTCAAAAAATCCCTGCTCCAGTTCCGCCACACTGAGCTGCAGCGGAGACCCATTGAGATAGTCCGCATAGGTAACGCCCTCGATCAGCTCTTGCGCCACAAACTGTCTGCCGCCCTCTTCAAAGAACGCGTAGACTCTGGGAATGACTGGGTGATCGCGCGTTTGCCGGTCAAGCGTGGCCAGAATCTCAGCCATGCGGGTGAATGTCTGCTGCCGCATCAGAATCTCCTCCGCATCGCCCTCAAGCGCCAGCTCCAGCAAAGCGCACTGCGAAGATTGGGGGTCCGAAGTTCGGATCGCATGGTAAACCCGGGAAAACGTTCCCTGTCCAATTAAATGCTGAATCTGGTAGTTAGAGATTTGCGTAGAGGGCGATAGGGGTAGATTCATTGCTAATGCTTGGGCGGCGGGGTGGGGGGATTTGTCACTATAAATGAAGAGCGTGCAGCCATGGCCAGTGTCCACTCGCCTGCAGCAATTGTCTAGGCTGTAGATTGGGATGGGCGGGGACGTATTTCATGTCTTGCTGAAAGTTGTCCCTCATCTGGTCGAGTAGAGCTATTTGCTCATGTCGGATATGTCGGCGCTGGGACCGAGCGCGGAAAAAGCCATCGATAGCTCGAATTGCGCCAATCACCATGTTAGGTGTGCTGGTTGCGCCAGTGGCGCCTGCAACTACCCTACCCACTCCCTGCAGTGCGGAGATTCCCATGGCTTGGCCATATTCGGCTCGCAATAGGGCCAAGTCCTGACTTTGTTCAGTGAGGAAGTCGTAGTTTTGGTTGTAATTATTCAGGTAGTTAATCGCACTGGCTTTGACCTCAAGCAGTTCAGGCGAGGTGGTGTTGCTGCGATCTAACAGTTGGGCGAGTTCTTTATAGTAATGATGGGCTCCTTCGTAGTCTTCGATTTGAAGCGATAGAAAGCCCAGCGTATTGAGTACATAGGGGTCTCTAGGATAGCGGTGACTGATATCCCGACTAGAGGCTTGAATCGTTTCCAGCCCATCTTTGCTCGCATCAGCTAAGACATCTCGCCCAAGCACAGAGCAAGGTATTGGGGATAATTCGGTCCGACGGTCGATCTCAGGAGGATGCTCACAATATTGAGCGATCATCCGGTTATTCTGAGTCACTGCGGAAGGAGTCGCCTCAGCCAGGGCAATGACTTGATTCCACTCTCCCATTGAGGTCAAGATGTAGCTGCGGATTTCATTATTCATCCGCTCATCGGGGAGGTTCGCCGCCTCTAAGAGATTCATCGCCTGGTACGGCATTTCCATATCGGTTAAGGCGATGGCTTCGTAGGCGTCATTGATGGATTTGGTTTCCGGGAACTTAGCTTCAGCTTCGTCTAGCCACATCAGGGCTTTGCTAGGTAGTTTATAGTCGATCAAGACCTGAGCAAAGGCGTAATAATTTTCTGGCGTTGGGTTCGATCGCGCTTGACGATAGGCTTGCAGATAGTCTTGCGGGAGATCGGCGTTGGGTCCTCCAGCGGCAATGCTAGCTTCAGAGGGTTGTTTCCAAAGTTTTCTGACATTGCCCGCCAGCAGTGTGGGAGTTTGGCTGGGCTGTATGGCAACCTGCGACGCCTCTAATTCCTGCTGCATTTGCGCTTCTTCCGCTTGGGCGATTTCTAGTTGGCGCTGGGCCTGCTCAGCTTCAGCGATCGCGGTCTGCAGCGCTTGTTGACGCTCGATCTCCGCATTGATAGCGACTTGTAACTCCTGCTGCCTGCGCTGCTCGGCCGCAATCGCCTCCTGCAAATCTTGCTGTTGCTGGGCCTGCTGTTGCTGGGCCTGTTCTATTTGCAGACGTTCGGCCTGGGCCAGCTCATAGTCCCTTTGCTGGGCTGCTTCGCGCGCCTGCGCTTGCTCTAGCTGCAGCTCCCGTTGGATCCGCGCAGCCTGGACCTGCTCCCACTGACGCTCTCGACGGAGCTGCTCAAGCCGCTGCTGTTGGTTCCCCAATTCCGCCTGCAGGGTTTGACTTTGTTGGGCCAGACGACTTTCTTCCGCAAGTCGGGCCTGCCCCGAGCTGGTCTCCAGGAAAACCAGAGCGCCAGGGCCAATATTCACCTGCAGACCCTCCTTCTCACGAACTTCGATCACAGCGGAGTTTTGCTTGACCTGTAAAACCACAATATTTGCGGCTATAAATCGTGAGTTGGGATTGTCTTGACTCACCAGTTCGATTTGTCCTCGGTCATACTTGCCAACCCCATCGGCAGATCCCAAATTAATCGTGGCTTGGCGAATCTCGGGGGTGTAGCTCTGAATCTGTCCGGGCATCACCGCAGCTAACACAATCAGTCCTTGTCCCAAGGTCATCAGCAAGGCTAGAAAGAAAGCGATTACCGGCATATATAGGGTTCTCCAACGGCGTCGAGTTAACCCAGGGAATGATTTAACTCGACGCCGTTGGAGAACTGAAGAGATGACGGGAATTTTCATAGCTGAGGTCTCTATATGGGATGGGGGCAGATGCGTAATCAATTGATCAAGCTTCAAGCAGACCGTCTACAGTGATGGTTGATTTACAGGCCCTTGGATTCCTAAAAGAGCGACAATGACGACTGCGTCGCCATTCAACATGCCTATTACCTCAAAAAGGCCGCCCTGAAGTGAGCGTATCTCAGCGGTTAACCTTGGATGCTCCAAGTAATTGCCTTATCTAACCGAAAAACTGGCGTTTCAAACGAGTCGAGTAGTCTGCAAACCCAATAGAAAATAGGCAAACCTAAACCGATTGCCCAATTCTCTTCATTTTATTTACTTAATCGATACCCTATAACTGTTTGGTTGATTAAGTGATACTCAATGAGACAGTTTAACTGACTGGCCAATGGGTATTTCTTGATTTAAGCGTTTAAGGAGAGGCCAATAATCACTTAAGATAATGTCTCTTGTAAAATCTGTCCATGTTCAAAATCATTTATTCAAGGCAACCCCCCTCAATTTCATTACAAATTCAGCTGATTGCCTCGGTTTAACTCATCATCACGTCATAGTTAAATAGGATTCAGCTAGGAATCCTATTATTACAGCGAGACTTCGACGAGGGGAATAAGGTTTCAGATTGCTCTGTTGTATGGGGGTAGTAAGCGATCGCAGATCTCGTAGGCTGGGTTGAAGCATGAAACCCAGCGAGCATAAATCTTTGCATGCCTAACTAGCCCTTGCAGCAGACATGTAAACTAAGTCATTCCTTTCGTATAGTCGTTGTTGCAGCCTAATAATGGCGGCTGGAACGCCTTTTGCACCTTCCCCCCTAGCGAAGCCGCTGAATTCTGCTAAACTTCAGGAAAACATAACAGTTTCGGGGCATCAACTTAAGCCGGAACGTTCT
>JAAUYH010192664.1_pt1 | contig 11413 bp, 10 predicted proteins | sample 7278061 | NCBI WGS metagenome assembly JAAUYH01 (sample SAMN14350203, study PRJNA611818) | marine sediment metagenome | isolation source: surface marine sediment (0.6m) | place: French Polynesia: Moorea | collected 2018-08 | reverse complement strand
GGCCTGGCGCAAGCTGCCAAACGGCACTTGAGTTGCCGCAATGGTCATATTCAGACGCAGAGTAGACGACCCGACGAACCGCTGCCAGAGATCGTGTGCCGGATGTAGGGCGACGTCAAGGCGACCGTTTCCAGTTCGACCCAGAGCAGTCACTGCACGCGTAGCATTCGCGCTGTCGGGCGGTGGCGTCGGGCTTGCCGCGCCGGACGGCGGTGAGGCAAGCCCTCCAGCGGCTGTTTGGGCGAGGAGGCCGTGGACGCGGGCCAGATTGTCCCGGGGGCGTGGCACCAGGGCGGCCAGTCGGGCAATGAAATCCAGCGGCGCGAAGACGACGTGGGTGGTGCCGTCACGATAGCCGCGTGTCAGCTGTGCCTGGCCGCCTCCGTAATAACCACGATGCGGTAGTGCAGTGCAGCGTGTAAGACTGGCTGCATCCACGACCATTCGCGCGGCGAGATCATGTGTATCGACCTGCGAACGACGAAGGTAATCGCAGCGTTTGGTCAATTCGAGGCCACCGAAGGGGTGACTGTCAGCTCGCTCGGCGGCAGCGTCGATGTCGGAGTGCCCACAACAGCAATGGCGGGACCGCCGGTTCATACGGGTTCCGAAAACCCTCCGGCGCGGAGCCAGACCACAAACGACTGGACGGGGGTGCAGCGAATGCGTCACATAGTCAAAAAGTTAACTGCTATTACGATGATCTCGCTCGCGAGCGTCAGCGCGCCGGTCCTGGCCGACGTACCGGACGGGATCGACTATCAGGCGTACCTGACCGAACCGGCCGGTGCGCCGATCGATGGCAGCGTGAATATCACGTTTGCCGCTTACAACGTTGCTGTCGGTGGCGTGCCACTCTGGAGCGAGACCCTGGATGTCTCTGTAGACTATGGCCTGCTGACCGTCACGCTGGGCAACCCGGTCAATCCGTTCCCAGCGGGGCTCTTCGACGGGCCGGTTTACATCGGGTTGTTCGTCGCCGGTGAGGCGCTGCTGCCGCGAAGGCAGCTCAACGCCACAGCGTATTCGTTCAAGTCCGCCGATGCGGACACGCTGACCGGCGCGACCGCAGGTGATCTTGATCAATCCGCCGAGGTTGCCGCCAACGCGGCAGACATTGCATCGTTGAGCGGCAATATCGCCGGTCACGACGGGCGCATTGCCACACTCGAGGCAACCGATATCACCGCGGTTGACGCCGGCGCGGGTCTGTCGGGCGGCGGCAACGCCGGCAGCGTGTCGCTCGCCATAGCGCCGGGCGGCGTCGTCGGCGGGATGCTGGCGTCGAGCTCGGTTGGCACCGCACAGATCATCAACGGTCAGGTCGGAAACGCCGATCTCGCCAACAACGCCGTCAACGCAGCCAAGATAGCGACGGGGGCGGTCGGGTCGAGCGAGATCCTGGACGGCTCCGTCTCCCCGGGCGATCTGAACACTGCTGCGGCATACACGGTTGGCGGTCTCACGGTCGACGGTTCGCTTGTCAATACGATCTCTGGCGTGAACTCGACGATCAACCTGGCCAGTACCGGCGATTTCGTGATCCAGGATGCCGGGACTGACGTTTTCCGGGTCGAGAGCATCGGCACACTGAACATCGGCGACGACATGTTCTGGCGTGACGCCGATGCGACGGGTCAGCTCATTGCCGACCTCATCGATGACGGTGACGACGGCGTATTTCGACTCTACGAGAACGGCCTGATATCGATTCTGCTCGACGCCAACGGGACGACAGTCTTCAACCAGCAAGGGCTGGCCCGCGATTTTCGCATCGAGAGTGACACTACTGCCTACGGTTTTTATGTTGACGCCAGCGAGGACAATGTCGGTGTCGGCACGAGCGCGCTCGATCGCAGGTTCCATGTCGCGCATCCCCGGTACACTGGCGCCGCCGGATTTGGCGGCATCGAGATCGAGAATACGCATAACGGCGCCGAGTGGACCGTATACGCGTCGCAGTCGACGGAAGATCTGTCACTGTTCCACGAGGGCAGTCTCCGAGGCCAGTTCAATGACGGAACCGGAGCCTATACGACGGTCTCGGACAGCCGACTCAAAAAGGACGTGCAACGAATCGAGTCGTCGCTGGACGGGATCATGGAGCTGCAGCCGTCGCAGTTCCGCTACAGTGATCAGGACGCGACAGCGTCGCTGAGCGCCGGTTTCCTCGCGCAGGAGGTCATGCGTGTTTTTCCCGAGGCCGTCTACGTGCAGCCCGACGACACCAACGGCTACGGGTTGCCGGATACGCACCTCATGGACTACAACGCGATCATCCCGCATCTCGTGCGAGCAATACAGGAACAGCAGGTCCTGATCGAACACCTCGAGAAGCAGGTCGCCGAGCTCCAGGCACGCTGAACACCAAGCCGAAGCAGTCAGCCGCCGCACCCTCGCATCGAACCGTCTCAGTTCTCTGAATGCGTCGTTTGAGCCGAAGATGTGTCGACGGACTTTTCGCCGAAAAGCAGGGCGCTGTCGCTAGCCAGTCGTCCCCAGACGCTCCTGGCGAGCCTGGCGCATGCTGTTCACCGTCAAAAGAACGAGCGTCACGATCTGCACCGGCGCCCACCAACGTGTCCAGGGCCCGGCGCCGCCCGAATACTCATCGGGAAGGATGACCGCGCAGGGCCCGATCCCTGCAATCGTCATTGGCATGACGAAGGGCCAGACCACCCAGCCGGCCCACGGCACCAGCAGCAGCAACGGCACGGCCATCCCGCGCAGGCTGTGGCCGACACCGGGCACCTTGCTGCCCATGGCCGTGAGAAACGACGCGCCGATCGTCATCACGGCCGAGATGAGGCTGACCAGCCAGGGCCCCGTATCGCCATTCGGGCACCGGGCGATCTGCACCGCGAACATCATTACGAAGTGCATGTAAACGACCAGCCACGCCACGAACGCAACGCCCAGGCGCAGGACGACTTCGGCGAAACTCATGGGCCGGAGCATACCCGGTACGGGTCAAACTTGCCGCAGCTTCCACTTCCCGCGACGGAAAACCAGCACGGTCAGCACCGTGAGCAGGGATTCGGCGATGACCACCGACCAGAGGACGCCATTGACGCCCATCGGCGTGCGATTGGCCAGCCACCAGGCCAGCGGCACCATCAGCAGCCAGAAGCAGACGAAATTCAGGATCGATGGCGTGGTCGTGTCGCCCGCGCCGTTGATCGCCTGTACCAGCACCATGCCCACCGCGTACAGGGGATAGCCGTAGCTGAAGATGCGCAGGCAATCGACGCCCACCGACAGGATCTCCGGGTCCTGTGTGAACAGGCGAATGATCGGTTCGGCGAACACCACGAAGATCACGGCCACTGTGCTCAGGAACACGACGTTGAAGCGTGTCGCGATCCACGCCGATTGCTCTGCACGGTCCGGCTGCGCCGCGCCGAGGTTCTGACCGACCAGCGTCGAGGCCGCGTTGCCCAGGCCCCAGGCCGGCAGGAACACGAACTCGATAACCCGCAGACCGATGGTGTAGCCGGCCACGGCGGCGCTGCCGAAGGCCGCGATGATCCGCATGAGGAAGATCCAGCCGGCAACGGCGATGAGGAACTGCGTGATGCCGCCGATCGACAGCCGCATCAGCCGCAGCATGACCCGGGGCACGATGCGCAAATGGCGCAGGTGCACGCGAATGCGCCCGCCATGGCCGCCCAGTTCCCACAGCTGATAGGCGACGCCGATGCCGCGACCGATGGTGGTCGCCACCGCGGCGCCGGTGACACCGAGTTCCGGGAACGGACCGAGCCCGAAGATCAGGCAGGGATCCAGAATTAGGTTGATGCCGTTGGCCAGCCACAACGCGCGCATCGCGATGGTCGCATCGCCCGCGCCGCGGAAGACCGCGTTCAGCAGGAAAATGTAGAAGATGGTTGCCGATCCGCCCAGCATGATCGCCGTGTAGGTCGATCCGGTCTCGATCACCTCGGGCTCCGCACCCATCAACTCGAGCAGCGCCGATGCGTTCAGGCCGCCCACCAGGCCAATGACCAGGGCCAGCGCGCCGCCGATCCAGATCGCCTGGCCAGCGACGACGGCGGCGGCCTCGGGGTCCTTTTCTCCGATGCGACGCGAGACCATGGCCGTGACCGACAGCGTCATGCCGATCGCCGCGGCATAGAGCACGGTGAGCAACATCTCCGTCAGTCCGACAGTGGCGATGGCGGGCGCACCCAGGCGCGCCACCCACAGGATGTCGACGATGGCGAACAGCGATTCCATCGACATCTCCAGCATCATGGGGATGGCGAGCAGAACCACGGCGCGCTGCGGCCGGCCGCGTGTGAAGTCGTGGTTTTCGGACTGAAACGATTCGCGTATCAGGTTGCTGAACCGGCGCCACCACGGTTGGCGCCGACGTGCCCATTCAGAGCTCATGATGTCTTATCCCGGTGTGGTCGACGCGGTTGCGCGCCGGCCGAGCAAGCGAAACGGCCGATGGCCGTCGTGAACGTGTGCGACCCGAAACCCGGGCCCGAGGTCAGTTCGCGTTGTTGCTAACCGAGAGGTACGAAGGCGAGGAGGCGGGTCCGCACATGCGTGTCTGCGCTGGTGGCAGTGTCGGCTGGAGTGATGTGCATGGTTCCCATCCTTAGAGAGACCGACGTCGGATACGTCGAGGGTGGCGATGATCGCAGGGCGCGCGCGCCCAAGTCAACCGCTGGCCTGCATTATGCGCGCTAGGCTTGCGCGTCGAACGCCTGACCGGTAACGCCGCGGCTGTCCGGGCCGAGCAGATAGAGAAACGGCGGAAGGATGTCTTCGGGTGTCGGCAGCGTCTTCGGGTCCTCGCCCGGAAAGGCCGCCGCGCGCATGCTCGTTCGTGTGCCGCCCGGGTTGACGGAGTTCACGCGCACGGCCTGGTTCTCCTCCGTCTCGTCGGCCAGTACCTGCATCAGGGCCTCGATGCCGAACTTGGAAACGGCGTAGGCCCCCCAGTAGGCGCGGGCTTTCCGTCCGACGCCGCTGCTGGTGAAGATCACCGACGCGTCCGGTGCCTTGCGCAGCAGGGGCAGGCACTCGCGGGTCATCAGGAACGGCGCGCTCAGGTTGACATGCAACACGCGATGCCAGTCCATCGGGTCGTAGTGTTCTATGGGGCTGAGCTTGCCCAGGATGCCGGCGTTGTGCACGAGACCGTCGAGCCGGCCGAACTCGCGATCCAGGGTGGCCGCCAGTTCCTCGTAGTCCTTGCGCACGGCACCCTCGAGGTTCATCGGAAAGATGCCGGGCTTCGGTGCGCCGGCGTCGATGATCTCGTCGTACACCGCTTCGAGCTTGCGGGTCGTGCGCCCGAGCAGGACGACCGTTGCGCCGCCCCCGGCCGCCGCCCTGGCCAGTGCGCGGCCGATGCCGTCGCCGGCGCCGGTAATCAGGACCACCCGGTTGTCGAGGGCGCCGGGGGGCAGGCGGTAGTTGCGAACGTCGATGCTCATGGGCGCATCATAGCTTGCCGCGCGAGGCCCGTCTCGCCGTGCGCCAGGCTGTCCACAGCGCGGCCGGGCCGCCCAGCTGGAGCGCGGCCAGCCACCGGTCGGGCGACTCTGTCGCAAGCCGGGCCGCGGTACGACGGTGGAGCGCGCCGAGCACGAGACCGACGCGCTGGCGCGGGCGTTCGACGGCAGGTAGCGCGTCCGCGGCGCGGTCCAGCAGTTCGCAGACGCGCGTCGACAGCTCACCCGCCAGCGAGCGCAGCCCGGCGGTCGGTCGGTCGCCCAGCAGGTCGTCGGCAGTCACCCCGTGCGCGCCGAGTACCGTCGCCGGCAGCAACACGTGTCCCGAGGCGCTGTCGCGCGGGGCCGTGGCGAGCGCGCGGCATAACCCCAGCGCGCGCCCGAGGCCGGCGCTGTAGTCGCCGGTGGTATCGGGATCGGACCCCAGCGCCCGGGCAACGAGCCACTGTGTCGCTCCCTGTCCGCGCTCGAGATGCCGCTCGAGGGCATCGAGGTCCGCGTGCGCCGTCCCCGCGACGTCCGACGAGGCGGCCATGAAGCGTTCGCTGAGCCGCTGCATGGCGGCCTCGTCGTTGAGACCGCAGGCCGCAAGCTCGCGCGTGACGGGGTGGCTCGGACGCCCGTGGCCCAGGCGTTCGAGCTCCTCGGCCCACCAGTTGAGACGGAATGCCGCGGTCTCCGGGTTCCTGCCGCCCAGCGCATCCAGTTCGTGCGACAGCGCCAGCAGCGCGCCGACCGGGCGCCGTCCCGCTTCCGGGCCGAACAGCAGCGCCAGGTAGGCCGCCGTGCCCGGCGGCGCAACCGCATCGATATGCGCCTGCAGCGGATCGGACGCGTCGGGCATCAGGCTTCCGGACCGGGCTCGTCGTCGTCGGGCGGCACGGGGGACCGCGGTGCGCTCTCCACCGGCTGCAGTTCGTCGATGGCCCGCCTGGGCTGAATGCCGAGATCGCGGAAGCGCCGCGCGCCCGGCAGCACGCTGCGCTCGAGCGAACCCACGGAACGGTTGTAGGCCTGGACCGAGCCCTTCAGCTGATTCCCGAGCGTCGACAGGTGGCCGGTGAACGCCGCGAGTCGGTTGTACAGGTCCTCCGCCAGGTCGCGGATCCGGCCGGCATTCTCGGCCAGCGCGATCTGGCGCCAGCCGTAGGCTACCGTCTTCAGCAACGCGATCAGGCTCGCGGGCGTCGCCGGTATCACCTTGCGCGACAGCGCGTCCTCGAACAGGCTCGGGTCGCGATCGAGGGCCGCGGCGAGAAACTGTTCGCCGGGCACGAACAGGACGACGAACTCCGGGCTGGTGGAAAACGACGACCAGTAGGCCTTTGCGCCGAGTTCGCGCACCCGTTCGCGCACGATGCGCGCGTGGCGTGCCAGCGCCGCGTCGGTGGCCTGTTCGGTGGTGGCCTCCATGGCTTCCAGGTAGGCGTCCAGGGGCGTCTTCACGTCGACCACCAGCGTGCGCTGTTCCGGCAGGCGAATCACCATGTCCGGCCGCACCGCGCGTTCGCCATCGGTGGCTGTTGTCTGCTCGTAGAAGTCGCAGCGATCGACCAGGCCGGCGAGTTCGACCAGTCTTTTCAGGGTGAGTTCGCCCCACCGGCCCCGCACTTCCGGACGCCTGAGCGCTTTGACGAGGTTGCCCGTCTCGGTGCGCAGCGCCTGGCCTTCGCGGGCCATGGTTTCGAGGTGTCGCTCGATGTTGCCGAAGGCGCCCAATCGGTCGCGTTCGAGCCGGGCGACCTGCTCGCGGGTCGCGTCCAGCGCCTTGCCGATGGGTTCGACCAGTCGCTCGACCGCCGCGCTGCGCGCCGCGAGTTCCGCCGACGCCGCGGTCTGGTGGCTGCCCAGGTGTTCGCGCGCCAGGCGCAGGAAGGTCTCGCTGTTCGCGGTCAGCGACCGGTCGGCGAGGGCGTCGAACGTATGAGCCAGCCGGTCGCTGACCTGGTCGAGCATTTCTTCGCGCTCCTCCGACGTCTGGGTCAGCTGCCCGATCCGCGTCTCGAGCACCGCGACCTCGGCCTCCAGTCGCGAACGACGGCGGGCACCCACGAGCCCGACCACGAGGCCGCCGAGCAGGACGCCCAGCAGCAGGGCCCCGAGGCCGGCAATGAGCGTGTCCGGCTCAGTCCACACGCCGCTCAGCCGCCGCCTCGTGCGCGTCCAGCCAGTCGGGCAGGTGCGACGCATGTTCGATCATGCCGTCGGCGCCCCAGGCCGTGGGGTCTTCGGCGTCGCTGATGTAGCCATAGGCGGCGACGACGGTGACCATGCCGGCGGCCCGTCCGGCCTCGATGTCGCGTTCGGCGTCGCCGACATACACGCAGCGCTCGGGGTCGACACCCAGCTCCGCAGCGCCATGGAACAACGGATCCGGATGCGGCTTGCGCCGGGGCAGGCAATCCCCGCTGACGAGACAGCCGGAGCGCTGGGACAGCCCCAGGGCCCGGATCAGGGGCCGCGCCAGCCAGCCGGGCTTGTTCGTGACGATGCCCCAGCGGCGACCGTTCGCGACCAGCGCGTCGAGAACGCCGCCGGCGCCGTCGAACAGGTGCGAGCGTCGGCAGACACGGGCCTCGTAGATGGTGAGAAACCGCCCGACCAGTCGCTGGCGCTCGTCATCGTCCAGGTCGTCGCCGTAGGCCAGGCGCAACAGGCCCGCGCTGCCGTGCGAGACCACCGGGCGAATCGCCTCGGCGCACAGCGGCGCCCAGCCTTCTTCGGCGAGCAGGGCATTCAGCGCTTCGCCCATGTCGGGGGCCGTGTCGACGAGGGTGCCGTCGAGATCGAACAGGACACCCTGGAACAGTGGACCGTCCATCACGAGGCGTCCGCCGGTGCCGGCAATCGGTAGTGCGCCATGTAGTTCACGTCGACGTTGCCGCTCAGCCGGTACACCTGCGTCAGCGGGTTGTATTCGAGGCCGGTGGTGTCCGCGAGTTCCAGTCCCGCATCGCGCGACCAGGCATCCAGTTCCGACGGCCGGATGAAGCGCGCGTAGTCGTGCGTGCCGCGGGGCACGAGCTTGAGCGCATACTCGGCCCCGACGATCGCCAGCAACCACGACTTGGGATTGCGGTTGATGGTGGAAAAGAAGACATCGCCGCCCGGGCGCACCAGTCGCGCACAGGCGCGGACCACGCTCGACGGATCGGGCACGTGCTCGAGCATCTCCAGGCAGGTGACCACGTCGAAGGCGCCGGGCATCTCATCGGCCAGGGCCTCGGCCGTGCACCGGCGGTAGTCGATGGTGAGTCCCTGCGCCTCGGCGTGTGCCCGCGCAACGGCAAGCGGCGCTTCCCCCAGGTCGATGGCCGTCACCTTCGCGCCGCTGGTTGCCAGCGCTTCCGCGAGCAGGCCGCCGCCGCAGCCCACGTCCACGGCGCTGGCGCCGGCCAGGGTGGTGGCCTGGTCGATGTAGCCCGTGCGCAGGGGATTGATGTCGTGCAACGCCTTCATCTCGCCGTCCGGGTCCCACCAGCGATCGGCGAGCGCCTCGAAGCGCGCGATTTCGCCGGGGTCGACGTTGTCGACGGCGTTGTCCGCCGGCGGGGCAGGATCGGTCATGACGCGCGCTCCCCGTCGGCGATGCGGTCTCGCCACTCGGCCGCGCGGCGCTTCAGCTCCACGGTGTCCATGTGGGTCAGCTCGCCGTCGGCGTACAGGTGCCGGCCGGCCACCCACGTGTCGGTGACCTGCTCGCGCCCGGCGGCGTACACGATCTGGCTGGCGACGTCGTACAGCGGCTGCGTGGCGACGTGATCGAGATCGAGGCAGCACAGGTCCGCCCACTTGCCCGTTTCCACGGATCCGGTCGACGTTTCCAGCCCCAGGGCGCGGGCGCCACCCAGCGTGGCCATGCGCAGCGCCGCGTGCGCGTTCAGGGCCGTGGCGTCGCCGGCAACGGCCTTGGCCAGCAGCGCCGCCATGCGCATCTCGCCCATCATGTCGAGGTCGTTGTTGCTGGCGGCGCCGTCGGTGCCCAGCGCGACGTTGACACCGGCGGCTGACAGCTTCGCCACCGGGCAGAAGCCGCTGGCCAGCTTCAGGTTGGAGCGCGGACAGTGCACGACCGATGCGCCGTGGGTGGCGAGCAGATCGATCTCCGCGTCCTCCACGTCGGTCATGTGCACGGCCTGCAATCCGGGCGACAGCAGGCCCAGGTCGGCCAGGCGCGCCAGCGGGCGCCGGCCGTGTTCGGCGATCGCGTCGGCGACCTCGTCGCTCGTTTCGTGCACGTGCATGTGCACGCCGGTTTCGAGCTGGTCCGACAGTTCGCGGATGCGGCTCAGCGACTCGTCGCCTACCGTGTACGGTGCGTGCGGCGCGAAGGCGAAGGTCAGCAGCGGATGGTTCTTGTACTCGTCCCTCAGTGCCAGCCCCTTGTGGATGTACTCGCCCGCGTCGGCGGCCCAGGCGCTCGGGCTGTCCAGCACGATCATGCCGATGCTCGCCCGCATGCCGTGACCGGCGGCGGCATCGGCCGCCGTATCCGGGAAGAAGTACATGTCCTGGAAGCAGGTAATGCCGCCGGACAGCATCTCGGCCACGGCCAGGTCGGTGCCGTCGCGCACGAACCGTTCACCGACCCAGCGGCTCTCGGCGGGCCAGATGTGGTTTCTCAGCCAGTCCATCAGCGGCTTGTCGTCGGCCATGCCGCGTAGCAGGGTCATGGCCGCGTGCGTGTGCGCGTTGACCAGGCCGGGCAGCAGGACGTGCCCGGCCCGGGTCACCTCCCGCCGCGGGCGAAAAGAGGCCCGCGCTTCGGCCTGCGGCATGACGCCGGCGATGCGCCCGTCGTCCACCGCCACCGACCAGCCCTCCAGCACCGTGTCCTCGGGCACGACCGGCAGCAGCCAGCGGGGGTGGATGAGCAGCTCGACGTCGCGCATGGGCGTTTCGATCAGGCCGCCTTGCCCGTCTCGTGGACGTGCACGTCGCGCTGCGGGTAGGGAATGCTCAGGCCCGCCGCTTCCAGGTCGACCTTGATGCGCTTCATCAGGTCGGCGCGGGCGGCCCAGTAGTCGGAGCTGGCGACCCACGGGCGCACGACGAGATCGACGCTGCTGTCGCCCAGGTTCATGAGGAACACGGCCGGGGCGGGGTCTTCCAGCACGCGGTCGTCCGCGGCGAGGATGCCGTTCACAATGGACTCGGCCTTGTCGATGTCGTCGTCGTAGCCGATGCCGATCGTCATGTCGATGCGTCGCGTGTCACGGGCCGACACGTTCTTGATGATGCCGTCGAGGATCTGCCCGTTGGGCACGATGATTTCGATGTTGTCTCCCGTGCGCATCACCGTGTTGAACACGCGGATCTGCTCGACGACGCCGGATACTCCCGCGGCCTCGACGAAGTCGCCGGCCTTGAACGGGCGGAAGACGATCAGCATGACGCCGGCGGCGAAGTTGGACAACGAGCCCTGCAGGGCCAGGCCGACGGCCAGGCCGGCGGCGCCGAAGATGGCCAGCAGCGAGGTGGTCTCGAAGCCGAGCTGCCCCAGCGCCGCGATGACCACCGCCACGAGCAGCGCCATGTAGACGATGTTGGACAGAAACGCTGCCAGCGTGGTGTCGCCGTTGGTCTTGAGCACCATGCGCTTGAGGAAGGCGGCGATGGCCTTGGCAATCCAGCGGCCGATGATGAATACCACCAGGGCGGTGACGATGGCGCCCCCCCACTTGATGCCGAGCGGCACCAGGGTCTCGGGGTTCAGATACTGCTGAATAACGTCCTGCATCGGTCGGGTCTCCCTCGGGTTTTGGTTGTGGCGGACCGTGAAAACCGGCCCATTCGGGTAAAGCGCGACAGTATACGCCTCGCCGGCCCCGATCTGTACGCCTGGACAGGCATCGACAGGGGGTATTCCGGCCTGCGCCGGGGGGCTGGCTGTGGTACTATTTCCGCTTCCAGGCAGGGGTGGTTCGAGCGCCCGATCGAGACGC
>JAAUYH010196030.1_pt1 | contig 11414 bp, 7 predicted proteins | sample 7278061 | NCBI WGS metagenome assembly JAAUYH01 (sample SAMN14350203, study PRJNA611818) | marine sediment metagenome | isolation source: surface marine sediment (0.6m) | place: French Polynesia: Moorea | collected 2018-08 | reverse complement strand
CACCGTGAACGACGACAACGGCACCGCCGACACCAGTGACGACTTTGCCGCGCTCGCCGTGACCGAAGGCGCCTTCAACGTCGGCGATGACAACAGCGACGGCCTGCTCGATCCGGGCGAAGAGTGGCTCTTTACTGCCACCGGCACCGCGATTGCCGGCCAATACAGCAATAAGGGCATTGCCAGCGGCACCCCGGCTGCTGGCGGCGATGCGGTCACCGCCGAGGACCTCAGCCACTACAGCGGGCAAATGCCGGTCACCAACGCCTGCGAGGATTTTTCTCGACTCACCACCATCACCCTGGCTTATACCGGTGATGACGAGCCCACCTCGCACAGCCAAAACCCGCGCAAAGTCAAAGTCCGCGGCGCCAGCGGCAATGCCGATAGCGTGTATGTCGTCGCTAAGGCCAAGCGCGGCCGGGTCTACTTCGAAGGCGTGGTCGAGCTCGGCGATACCTTCCTCGTCCAGGGCATTCCCGCCATCGCCAACAACCTGGTGGTCCACGTCTTTGGCGTGAACCCATCCGGCTATAAGGGCCGACTCCTACAGCGGATCAAATTTAACACCTCGTGTGGCGAGCCCATCTACCTCGGCGATAAATTCGGCAGCGTCCAAGTATCCGCGGTCGAAGGCCGCACCCCGGGCACCGTCAATCGCTGTGGCAAGCGCCTCTACGTCCGCGAACGCCTACGCCGCTCTCGCCGCGGCCCGGGGCATCAATCCTACGGCGGCGGCCATGGTCGTCATAAGGGCAAGTCCGGCTACTACAGCCCCAAATCCAAGTCCAAATCCTACGGCAAAAGCAAAGCCGGCAAAGGTCACGGCAAGAGCAAGTGGCATAAGGGTAAAACCCAGGGCCAAAAAGACTATGGCAAAAAAGCCAAGCAAGGCTACGGCAAGGACAAAGCGTCCAAGTCGAAGACCTGGCAAAAGCCAAGCCACAAAACCCGCGGCTACGGCAAAAAGGGCAAGGGCTACTGAGCCCACTGGGCCGACGCGCCAGCCGGACTCATAGAATAGATAGTCGAAACCATTCAAACAATGGGCGCTGCACCCGCGAGGGGCAGCGCCCATTTGCTATTCAATCGCCGCAGCGGCGACGCAATATATGCTACCAGCCGTGACCGCGGCCCCGGCGCACGAGCAACAGCAGCGCCGTTGCCATCAGCGACATCCCCAACCACCACACAATATTCCCCCAGCGCCCAGCATCGTCAATAATGCCCCATTCGGCCAGCGCATAGGTCCAATCGGCCACCGGACCCACCGTATTGCCCATGATCTGCTTGCCAGCACCGCTCATGTACCCAGCAATAGCGGTCGCATTGGCGCCCAGCCACCACAGACCCACGTGGCTCACGGCAGGCTGGTACAGACGCCAAAACACCACCGCCAGCACGATCGGAACAGCCACCAGCATCGCCGAGCCGCCCAGGACCGCCAAGATCCCCCCGGCCCATTCCATCGACGACTTGCCCAACCCATATAATAACTCTTCCAGCACGTGCAGCTGGGCATAATGGGCAAGATCGAGCGCGATCATCACCGTGAGTGCAGCCAAAACCACCGCCGCCACCAAGGGGCCCACGCGCAACTTGCGCGCCAGCGACGCCTTTTTCTTGCCCCACGACTTGGGCACCTGACTGAGATCGACCTGGTGATCGCTACTGCTGCGCTCGGCGCGCACGTCCACGGCCACATCAAAACCACGGACCTTGGCCGCGTCCATGTCGAGCTCGACCACCCCCGTGCCAAATCCCGTGGCATCGTGGACCGCCTGACCCCCAGACGGCGTTTGGACCCCGGCCGGCGCCTGGGCCCCAGCCGGCGTCTGGGCCTCTGCCTCGGCCCGAGCGCGCAAGGCGGCATGAGCGGGCGTAGGTGCGACCTCGGCCGACATACCCGGCGTTGGCGCAATGGTGGCCGGCGGGGTGCCTGGCACCCCGGCTACCAGCGCTGGCGCTGGCGCTGCCGCTGGCGCCGGCGCCGGCCATTGTGTTGGCCCCGTGGCATCATCGTCCATGATCGCCTGGGGTCCAGTCGCCTGGGGCCCAGTATGGCGAGCCTCGACCGCCGGCCCGCGCTCACTGTCAATGGCGCGAATCGACGCCACCGTCACCCGGCCGCGCACCGAGGCAAAGGGCGCCAGCGCCATGGCCAACTCGGCCACCCGCTGATAGCGCTCGTCCGGTTCCTTGCGCAGACAGCCATGGACCATGGCGCAAAAATCCGCCGGCAAATCCGGCGCCGCCTCCGACAGCGGCAGCGGTTCCTCGCAGATCAGCTGCGCCACCATCGAGGCCATGCCCCCGCTCACGTCCAACGGCACCCGCCCCGCGGTCAGCTCGTAGAGAATCACCCCCAGCGACCAGATATCGGCGCGCGCATCCACGTGCTTGGCCGAGGCCGCCTGCTCCGGCGCCATGTACGCGGGCGAGCCCATGGTGAGAGCGGTCTGCGTGTGATGTACCGGCTTGCCCCCACCCGGGTCGGCGTACAGTTTGGAAATGCCGAAATCGAGCACCTTGACCAGCGGTGAGCCGTCGGGGCGACGGGTCAAAAACAGATTGCTCGGTTTGAGGTCGCGATGGACGATCCCGGCCAAGTGAGCTTCCGCCATGGCCACACATGCCTGCAGCACATAGTCGGCGGCCTCGCTCACCGGCAACCGGCCCTGATTGGCCAGATACACCCCGAGATCCATGCCCTCCAGGTACTCCATCACCATGTAGGGACGGCCATCGGCCATGGTGTCCACATCGATGACCCGGGCGACGTTCTCCCCGTGCAGGCGACCGGCCGCTTGGCCCTCCCGCACAAAGCGGGCCACGGCCTCGGGCTTGATCGGCGCATGCATGAGCTCGGTGAGCAAAAACTTGATCGCCACCCTGCGCCGCAGAGTTTGATGATTGGCCAGCACCACCACGCCCATCCCGCCGCTGGCTAAAACGCGTTCGATTTCGTACTTGCCGGCAATTATCTCACCGGCCTGAACCGGGGCAACCACCCCTATATTGTTGGCCGAACGCGCGCGATACACAACAGCCGAATCCGGCAATACGCCCCCGCAATGCGGACCGCAGTGCGGACCGCAGCGCAGACGTTTACACGCGTGCCGTACAAAGTGAGACGCTATCGCTTGATGTATTGACTTCTGATCTATAAAGTATATCACATAATAAGTGTACGGAGCTTCACCAGATCCTGACCAGGTCTAACCCTGGCGACACAAAGGGCGGCGTTTGCGGATACCTTGACATACATCGGTGTCCCCAAGGACGCTTGGACCAACGGGGCATGGTGCAAAGTCAGCCCGTGCATCGACGAATCGATATAGAATCTTCATAGTATTTATGTCGCCGACATGAATGATTGGTAATAATACGGACGTTTTATTCACATTGCTGGCTCAGCGCTTCAGCGAAGACGGCGAATCACCAGCGCCTGACGAGCAGCAAGTCGGCAGCAGATCTGAAAATCAACCACAGATATCATCGACAATAGACAGGGGCGACATCGAGTCGACCAATAGACAGAAAGGACACGTGATGTGCAATTGGACGACACATACACGCGCACTCTCCATCGCAGCCATATCGGTGCTTCCAGCATGCGCCGTGAGCCCGTCGCTGAGCGGCACCGAAGTAGACGTCGTGGACACCGTCGACGTTGGTCTGCAGCTCGGCAACGGGATTCGGGTGAACGGCAGTGCTAATAATGGTATCCGAGTTAACGGGATTCGCGTCAACGGTATCCGAGTTAACGGGATTCGCGTCAATGGAATTCGCGTTAACGGCATAGACCTCGACGATATCGACATCGACGGCACCGCCTTGAGCGAGGCGGAAAAAGACGAATTCAAACAGGTCGTCTATCGCTATATGGTCGAATGCGCGCTGTCGCCCGGACAAACGGCCACGTTATACGATACCACCGCGGGCACCAGCGTATCGTATGAGGGCGCGCTTGGACTGGCATCGTCCTGGTATACCGGCCCCCTCGATATCGATGGTCAAGAGCGGGTATCGGCGTGCATGGCGGCGCGCGCCAACGCATCAGAGCAAACCGTCCAGATCTCGCTTCGCGGCAGCGGCATTGCGGTCACGGCGCTGGAGTCAGATACCTTTGGCACCCATGAGGGTATCTTCTGGGGCAATTTATTTGATGAACAATCCCCTGAGCTCTTTGCCTGTATGGTCGACGGCGGCGGGCTCTCAGGCAGAGTATGTGCGCAATCGGGAGACTGCGGCTTCACCCTTTTGGGGGATTGCGCCCAAGTTTGCACCTACGATGACGTCACGCAATCCTACGCATCTTGCGGTCCGGGCGATGACGACAATCTGGTAGAAGTGTGGCTAAATTTGAGCAATCGCCTGGTGTTTGGCCGCCACAATGCCGCCCGCCGGCAAAGCGATGGCACGGCCGTCGGTTGGGGTTTTAATGATACCGGACAATTGACCATCGATCCGCTCCAGGGCACCACCTTTGCCACCCCCCTCAACCTCACGCTCTTGGGCAACGACAACGCCGAGCTACTGATCAACGAACACGGCTGTTCGCGCAAACAAAGCGGCGACGTGTACTGTTGGGGAGAAAACCGGCGCGGGGAAGTCGGTAACGGACAGAATTCGGACTTCGAGCTCGACCCACTATTCGTATTTACCGATGCTGCCCAGGTCATCGTCGGTCGTCAACATACCTGTGCTTTGAAAACCGACGGCAGTGTGTGGTGTTGGGGCAGCAATTCGGAGGGGCAGTTGGGCGTTAACGATAAGAAGCTCATTGCTTCGCACATTCCTGTACCAATTCCCACCCTCGCCAGCGGCGTGGTGCGGCTATCGACCTCAACGGATTCGATGCATACCTGTGCGGCCAAGAGCGACGGTAGCGTATGGTGCTGGGGCCGCGGCACCAACGGCCAACTGGGCAATGGCGGCAAGTCGAACAAGGTGGCCCCCGTCGAGGTCGATCAAGACGAGGACCGCAACGACTTTGGCGATATCACCGATATATGCGCTTCGCGATTTTTGACCTGCGCCCGCAAGACCGACGGCACGGCGTGGTGTTGGGGTGGCGATCACACCTTCGAATCCAGCAGGCCGCGCCACTACCCGCTATCGGACCCGGCGAATCCCGACTTGGCCGTCTCCCCTGGCGGTCTCACCTGTGGGCGCAAAGTGGCCTGCGTGGTCGCCACCGACTCGACCGTGTGGTGTATGGGCAAAAACCAGGCCGGCCAACTGGGTTATGACGATGGCACCAGCGAGTCCAACGTCATGAGGCGCGTGCCGGGTTTGAGCTCGGTTAGTTTCGTCAATGCCGGCCAGTATTACGTCTGCGCCATCCAGATGGATGGCACGATGGTGTGTTGGGGCACCGATCCCGGCGATGCCGCCGAGCCGCAGCGCCCGCGCATCTTTTCCCCGCAGCTCAGCAGTACACCCACAGTGATTATGAATTAACCTACAACGCGGCTATCATTGCCGACATGGACGCGCCCAACTCGCCTGACCCACCTAGCTCACCTGACGCGATAGCGACCCACCGCCCAGGCTATGACGCCGCGGCCAGCGATGTCGCCGCATACCGGACCCTCGTTGCGGAGCTCTACGCCGCCGACCGCCCTGGGGTCCATTCCCGCCCCGGACCGGTGCGTGCGGCGCTGGCCAAACTCGGCCACCCCGAGCGCCGCATGGCGGCCCTGGTCCACGTAGGCGGCACCAACGGCAAGGGCTCCACGGCCACCTTCATCGACGCCATCGTACGCGCCTGCGGGCGCCGAAGCGGCCTGTACTGCTCGCCCCATCTCCACGAATACACCGAGCGGATGCGCATCCAGGGCGCATCGATCTCGCCCGCGGCCCTGTGCGCCGTGCACGACCGCATCGCCCCGGTCCTCGACGGCCTGACCTTTCTCGAGCGCACCACCGTCCTGGCGCTGCAGAGCTTTGCCGACGCTGGCGTCGACATTGCCGTCATCGAAGTCGGCATCGGCGGTCGCCTCGACGCCACCAACGCCATTGACGCCCACGTGGCCTGCATCACCGGGGTGGCCCTCGACCACTGCGATCGCCTGGGCTGCACCGTGCCCGCGATCGCGCGGGAAAAAGCCGGCATCTTCCGCGCCGGACAGCGCATCGTCCTCGGCCGCGCCGGCGACCCCGAAGCCCGCAACACCTTGCTAGCCCAGGCTGCGGAGGCGGGCGCTGCCGCCGTGACCGCCATCGACGCCCCCGTGCCGACCGACGTGCCCCTGGGCCTGACCGGTGCCCACCAACGAGATAACGCCGCCGCAGCCCTGGCCGTGGCCGAGCACCTGGCCACCCTCGGCCATCTTCCCGCCGACCGCCAGCGATGGCAAAAGGCCCTGGCCACAGCCCACATCGCCGGCCGCCTTGAGACCGTGAGCACTGCGCCCACCGTGGTCCTCGACGGCGCCCACAACCCCGATGGCGCCCGCGCCATCGCCCGGCATCTACAAGAGAGCTGGCCCCGACCCCGCATCGCGGTCCTGGCAGTCTGTCATGATAAAGACGTCGCCGGCATCATCAATGCCCTCGTGGGCGCCATCGACTACTGGATTGCCACGGAAGCCGACACCCCGCGGGCCCTGGCCGCAGAAGACCTCGGCGCATCCCTGCGCGCCGCCGTGGACGCCATGGGCCACGGTTGCCCAGTGGCGATTGAGAAAAACCCCGAGCACGCCTTTGCCCAGGCGCAAACCACAGCCCGCGAGCGCGGCGGCCAAGTCCTCATCGTCGGCTCGCTGTACCTCATCGGCGCCGCCCGCCGCCATTTCCTCGGCGCCGATCACAGCACAAGGCGAACCGTGGCGACGTCGTCCTGATCGATATCGTCTGGCGCGGAATCCAGCGCTTGTTTGAGTCTTGCGCGGACACGCGGCTGAAATTTGCTCAAGTACCCGTCCTGCGCCAGAGAGCTCAACGCCCCTAACGCGTCTGTGGCCGAGCGACTGCCGGCACGTAGCGTTTCCGTCAACAAGTCACCGAGTTCCGGCGGCGGATCGGCGCTCTCGGGATGCCAAGGACAACCCGTAATCGCCATTCTTTGCACCGTTGAGCATGCATTGGTCAAAGCTGAGATATCGCCGGTCTCCAGCACCGTCGGGACCAATTCGTAGAGCAAGTTGCGCTGGCTGTCTTTGGCATTCATCGCGCGTTGCGACAAAACAAACGTCAGCACCCGCATAAGCGGGCCGTGTGAGCGGTCTCGATAATGGGCGATCAACTGGCGAAGGACATCGTCGTCGTGCGCCAAAGGCTCAATGACGTCGATAAGCTCGTCGGCGATCTCTTGCTGGTCGCCCTCTGCGAGAAGCGCATCGATACAATCTACATGTTCCATAATATAGCGACCGCGCTAACCCACGAACGCAGTCCCTTTGCGAACTTCAATGTCTACTCGATGGTCTTTGTTGTTCTTGCCGAGATTTTTGTTCTGAAACGTTTTCATAATAGGCGCCGCGACGCCATCCGGTGCTGCACTCGCAATATATTTGGTCGTCTTCTCATACGCCTCGTCACGCGTCTTCTTATCCCCTTTGCTCAATTGGCCCCAAATTTCGCTTAAACCACCTAATGCCTCCTTAGCGCTCGGTGGCTGCTCTGACTGTGCCCACGGCCAAGAGAGTTCGAGTCCACCGCCTTGAATTTGCAAGCGACCGCGATGTTTTGGGCCGTCGTCTTTCTTTTTCTTCGCGAACTGAATCGCACCTCCACTGGTAGAGGGCGTCGGTTCCAGAGCGGCGTCTGCGGATGATTGCAGGGTATGAGGCGCAAATATCACTTGATTCCAAGCCTCTGTGCGAGCAGCGCGCGCCTCACGTTGCTCGGCCGATAGGGAGTGAGGCTGAGCGGGCTGCTTAGTTGGGGCAATCTTGCGCTGCACGGGCGTTTGCTGGGGCTGAGTGGTTAACTTCTGCTTTCGCGGGCGATGGCCGGAATCTGTATGCCGATTAGCCTGAGAATCGCGATCAGGCGTCGAGCCGAACATCTTGTAATCGCCGCGTCCACCCTTGTGCCTGCCGTCAAAACTCATAGTTCGTTGACTCCTTCTCGGCGCCGAAATGCCCAACGTCATTTTCGGTGGAGATGATCCCAGTTTGAGCGATACTTTCGTTGGGTTTGTGAACAAAGTCAAGGATAAACCACCCTGCCTATCACTCATCGGCCTTGACTCCATGAAGTCCCCATCTCGCGCCTTGCTCTCGGCGTTCTGGATGACAAGAACATCCCCCGACGAACTTCGGCGCATGAAGACTAGATCTCGCAGAGCGACACACCGTGATAGTGTGCCTGTCAGCGAACTTGACGCTACTTGCGCCCCCCGCTACACCACACCTCCGAGGGCCCAGCACATGAAACTCAAAGAAATCGCCAGTACTGACGTGGTTACGCTCGGACCATCCGACTCAGTGGAACGAGCCTTTTCGCTCATGGTGGACAACAAATTTCGCCATCTGCCTGTCGTAGACGATGCCGGCCTGGTGGGCATCGTGTCGGATCGCGATCTCCTCGTCATCGTCTCCTGGATCGACGCCTGGAAATCCATGAAGGGCGAGCCGACCCAGGTGGGCCGCAAGCCGGTGCAAGAGCTCATGTCATCCCCGGCAATTGCGCTCTCGCCCGACGACACCGTCGACCGGGCCGCGCAACTGATGCTGGACAGGCGCTTCAGTTCGGTGCCACTGGAACGCGAGGGGCAGATTGTCGGCATCGTCACGGAAACCGATATATTGCAACGCTTTCTTGCTGACGACGCGGCACCATCGCCCGATCGCGCCTGGCGACAGGCACCGGTGGCCGAGCACATGTCGGAAGCCGTCATCTCGGCTTCTCCTGACGACGGCGTAGCCAACGCATTTCGTCTGATGCGCGAGAAAAAGATCCGCCACCTGCCGGTGATAGACGCAGGCAAGATGGTGGGGTTCATCTCGGACCGGGACATGCGTCGGGCCTATGGCCGCGAGATTGTCGAGAATATGACCAGCGGCGATATGGAACCCGGCGCGATGTTCCGGACAACCGTAGACCAGTTGATGAACCGCGGAATCGAGACCATCGATCGACTGTCCCCCCTTGCTGAAGCCGCCCGCCGCATGCTCACCGGCAAGATCGGGGCGTTGCCGGTCAAAGCAGAAGACGAGCTGGTGGGCATCATCTCCGAGACCGACCTGCTCAGGGCCTTTGTCAACCGAGACCAAGGCTGAGGCTCGGCTTTACCTGCCGACAGCATCGTCCACGCGACGTCTTGAGCGCACCATGACCGTCTCTCTCCCCATTGGCATTGACGACTTCCGCCTATTGCGCGAGCGCGGACTCGCCTACATCGACAAAACCCAGATGATCTGCGACCTCGTCGACGACGCGGGCACCCAGGTATTGCTCCTGCCCCGGCCGCGCCGTTTCGGTAAGAGCTTGGGGCTGTCCATGCTGCGCTGCTTTTTCGAACGAGGCGACGAGGACCTGAGTGCGCTGTTTGAGGGCCTCCTCGTGTGGCGCAGGGGCGAGCGCTACCGGGCCCACTTCCAGCGCTACCCGGTCATCAACCTCGACTTCAAAGACATCAAGCCGCGCACGGCCGAGGACTTTTGGCTCGACGTGCAGGAGCTCATCCGCGACTTGTACAAGCAACATCGCGCCCTGCTCGACAGTGGCAACCTCGACGAGGTCGACGCGGCGCGCTACCGCGCCATTCTAGACGGCAGCGCTTCGGCCGCCGTCTACCGGCGGGCACTCAAAGACTTGTCGGCGCTCCTTCACGCCCACCACGGCGAGCGCGTCCTCATCCTGATCGACGAGTACGACGCCCCCATCCACGCCGCCTACCTGAATGGCTTCTCCCTCGACGTGCTCGACTTCATGCGCCCCTTCCTGAGCGGCGGCCTCAAAGGCAACCCCCACCTGCACCGCGCCATACTCACCGGCATCCTTCGCGTCGCCCGCGAGAGCATCTTCTCCGGCCTCAATAACCTATTCGTCAGCAGTCTGCTTGAACCCGCCTATGCGACCGCCTTTGGCTTCACCGAAGACGAGGTCGCCGATCTCCTCGCCCGCACCGGCGCGTCCGAGCACTTGCCCGAGATCCAGGCATGGTATAACGGCTACGTCTTCGGCGGCCGTGTGATATACAACCCGTGGTCGGTGCTCAACTACCTGCGCCGGGGCTGCGAGCCCAAGCCGTACTGGGTCACAACCAGTTCCAACGAGCTCATCAAGCACGTGCTCGGCGTGCGCGCCACCCGCCTCCAGGGCGTGTTCGAGGACCTGCTCGCCGGGGGCGGCCCGGTGCGCACTATCGACGAGAACGTGGTGTTCGACGACCTCACCCGCAGCGACGACGCCCTGTGGAGCCTGCTCGTGCTCTCGGGCTACCTCAAGGCCGAAAAACACGGCGTCGCCGCCAACCGGCAGCCCATGTATCGCCTGACCATCCCCAACGAAGAAGTGCGCATCCTGTACACCAACATCTTCGCGGCCTGGATGCGCGAGCGCTTTGAGGCCAGCGGCCAACGCCTTGACGATCTGGTCAACGCCGTGCTCGGCGGGGACGCAGCCGCCTTTCAGCGCCACCTGCAGACCTTCGCCACCAACTTGCTATCGTATCACGACGCCGGCACCGTCAGCCCCGAGAACCTCTATCAGGGCTTTGTCATCGGCCTTCTGGCCGTGATGGAGCCCGACCATTTGGTCCGCTCCAACCGCGAATCGGGCCAGGGGCGCCCAGATGTCATGATTCGCCCGCGCGTGCCCGGCAACCCGGGCGTCGTCATGGAGCTCAAGGTGGCGCGTCCGGGCGAGCGCACCCTCGACGACGCCCTGGACGTGGGCCTCGCTCAGCTCGCCGACAACGACTATGCGGCCGAACTGCGCGCAGCCGGCGCCGATCCCGTGCACGCCCTCGCCGTCGCCTTCGATGGCAAGCTCGTCAAGGTCCGGGCGCCGTAGAACGTTGAACAATCTCACTCGGCTCTCAGACTCGTCCTTATGTGCGTGAGACCACATGGCGCCCGGCGCGAGGGCGTTTCCGCATTTGTAAAACGGCCGCGGAGCCGGTGCGAAGGCGTTTCCATGTGGAAAAAACGGCCGCGGAGCCGATGCGAGGGAGTTTCCATGTGGAAAAATCGGTCGCGCAGCCGGCGCGAGGGAGTTTCCATGTGGAAAAATCTGCTGCGCAGCCGATGCGGGGGAGTTTCCACATGGAAACGTCGGCCGCGCGGCGGGTGCGAGGGAGTTTCTATTTGAAAAGTCGTCCGCGGAGCCGATGCGAGACAGTTTTCGTAGGAAGAATCGTCCGCGGAGCTGATGCGAGGCAGTCTTCGTGGGAAAAAATCGTCCGCGCAGCTGATGCGAGGCAGTTTTCGTGGGAAAAATCGGCAGCGCGGCGGGTG
>JAAUYH010142761.1_pt1 | contig 11414 bp, 9 predicted proteins | sample 7278061 | NCBI WGS metagenome assembly JAAUYH01 (sample SAMN14350203, study PRJNA611818) | marine sediment metagenome | isolation source: surface marine sediment (0.6m) | place: French Polynesia: Moorea | collected 2018-08 | reverse complement strand
TGATAAATTTGCCCCCCGTCAGTCGGTTTACCTTTTGACAAAACAAATCGGCGGTGTCAAATAAAATCTGTAGCGATTTTGGCCAGCTCGTCGCCATCCGCCAGCGAATCGCAGGCTGTGCAAATGACTGAGTGGGTGAAGATTCGACCGTCCGCTGGGTCTGACAAGCGCCTAGGGTGGCGGCTCCAGTTAAGCTAACAGCGGTATGGGTTAAGAGAGAGCGGCGACGCATAGCTTTTGAATAGATGTTGAGGCTATTGTGATCGATAGCGTGATCATCTTATCGAGCCGAGTCAAAACTAGAACACTACTCCATTATCCGCGCCAGATTCAACCAAGGGTGTTTTGGGTTAAAGAAGTTTGCTGAAAGCGACTCATCACAAAAGTGTCAAAACTCAGCTCATTGACGCGATTCCAGGTGTATATTTCCTGTCTAAATTGATTCCACTGTTCATAGATTTTGCGGAATGCAGGATCCTGGGCGGCATATTCGGTATAGAGATCAAAACTGATCTGGTATGCCGCTTGCATAATCTCTGGGGTGAAAGCAACCAGCTCCAGGTCGCCGTGTTGAAGTTTGGCCAATACCTTGCCGTTCTTAGCGTTGTAACGGGCGGGCATGGTGGTGTTGACTTCCGCCGCCGCTGTTTTTAGCGCCTCTTGATATTGAAGCGGCAATGCATCCCACTGAGATTGATTGATTTGTAACTCATAGGTTGCTCCGGGCTCCCACCAACCGGGGTAGTAATAATAAGGCGCAGCTTTTGTTAGGCCAATTTTTTCATCGTCATAGGGGTTATTCCATTCAGCGGCGTCAATAGCGCCATGGATTAGGGCTGGTGCGATTTCATCGGCGGCTAGCACTTTCACCTCAACCCCCAGACGGCTCATAACCTGGGCTCCCAACCCTGGAATCCGCATTTTTAGACCCTGAAAATCAGCCAGGGTGTCCAGGCGTCGTCGCATCCACCCCCCCATTTGCACCCCCGTGTTGCCTGCCGGGAAATTAATAATATTAAATGGCTGATAGAGCTTATGCATGGCCTCTAGCCCGCCCCCATAGTAGAGCCAGGCATTTTGTTGGGCTGTGGTCAGTCCGAAGGGAACATTTGTGCCAAAGGCTAGAGCCGGAACCTGCTCCGTGTAATAGTAGCTAGCGGTATGGCCACACTCAACGCTGCCTTCAGAAACTACTTTGAGGACGTCTAAACCAGAGGCGATTTCGCCCGAAGCATAGGGGGTAATGGTAAATCGTCCTTGGGTCATGTCGCTGACCCGCCGACAAATCGTTTCGGCTCCGCCGAAGAGAATATCTAGCTTTTTGGGCCAACTGGTCGCCATCCGCCATTGCAGGGTGGGCAACTTTCCGCCGATGTCGCTATCGGTAGCTTGTCCAAAGGCTTGACCCGATCCCAAGGTGATTGCAGTAGTTGATCCTAAGGCGGCTGTTGTGAGAAATGCGCGTCGCTGCATGATCACTACCTTGAGTAGAGTAAACGGTTCGGATAATGATAATCGTCAGTTTTCCCAAGCTATTCCAGATGCTAAATGCTAACTTGGTTCAGAGGGGTCGCCCCAATAGATAGAGAGTTTCACCCCGCAATCGACATTGGCTTTCTCACTGGAGAACTATCCGGCGCCAATTGTTTGTAAAGTCTCAAAGATAATGGTTGCTCCAATGGATGCTCCATTTTATACAGTACGATTCCCGTAGGCAGCGACGCAAGTCTATCTCGACGATCCATCAGCCTGCAAACTTTATAATCCATTGTCGGAACTGTTTACCCATCCACCTATCCACCCTATTTCACTGGAACTTTATTTTTACGCAAACCCCTAATGTCACTTCTTCTTGAGCCTCAATTACTCCTTGGGAATCCTAGGGTAAAGCAAACCAAAGAGGTGCAGCATGTTTGGTCAGCAAACTCATTCTATAGCAGCCTTGACCGCCGTATTCAGCCTAACACTCACGAGTTGTGCGGGGTCAGCGCCCACCACCAGTCAAATTCCTATCTTCAAACAATGGCAATTGGAAGACGCCATTTTCTTCCTGGAATCTAACCTCAGCAGTATGGGAGATGTGGGCTATGTGCAATGGACCCCATCCACCGCCGCCGTAGAACTGGCGGCCACAATGAATGCGGCCCAAGCCCCCTTCCCCGGGGAAGATGAAGAGCTGCGTCAGGCTGGCGTGCGTCCCCCCGAGCCGATTCCCTATGTTTTGAATGAACCGACCGACAGTTGGCAGATCGTCTTGATTCCTGATGAAGCAGCCCAGATGATTTATGTTCAAGCCTATGGCAAGGATTTATCACAGCCCGTGATTGAAAAAGATCTGCCCTGTTGTGAATATTGAGTTGAAAATCTGTCAGCCGATTCAGGCTTGTCGAATATGCACACTTTGTTGATGAACCTGCTGTTGTTGTTGACTGGGTTCTTCATTTATCGCGTTTGCCGCATTGTCGCCAGGGTCACAAAACATCAACCTGCCGCCCAACAGTGGCGTGATAATCTACGGTTTATTGGGATTATTATGACCGTGTGTCTGTTGGCTAACGCCATGGCCTACGGCAAAGGGGCGTTGATCCTATGGCATATGGAAGAAGAGCCGACAATGGGGTCATTAGTCAGAACCCAAGCCAGCGTCCTCCTCGGAACCGCTTCACTCATGTGGCTTGTTGGGGCGGGCTTAGCCGATCCGTCTATTCTTCAAGAATCAACCCCTCAGCGAGGTATGTATCGGGCCATGACCGTGATTGTTGAACAGTTACTTTTTCGATTTTGGTGGGCGGCGATAGGCTTCGGCATCGTTTTCGGCGTCGCCGACCGCGGCGCTACACTTCTGCTTGCGATTGAATTAACGTTCTGTTGGGCCATGGGGCAAGCACTCCTGCGCTGGAATCCATCTGAGTAACACTTTCGATTTAAAGTCCCTGTATGTCCACAAGTCATCTCTAACCTCCCACAGCGGGCTCAACCCCCTCTAACTTCCCCTTGCCAACGAGGACGACATCCACCCATCCACCCATCCACCCATCCACCCATCCACTCATCCACCCATCCACCCATCCACCCATCCACCCATCCACTCATCCACCCATCCACCCATTTACTGTTCCTTCCTTTTGCATCAAACTCCTCAAGATTCACCCTCTAAATAAACAATCATCTGATCCACCTTAAGATCTAGCAGCGCCAAATTAGGCTGATCAGACGGGAACAGACTATCCCCGAGGAACGATTGGTAGGCAGATTCATTTTTAGCGATCGCCTCCGCATCCGGACTCACGCGCAAAATCAGATTGTCATGATATTTTTCAAATTGACTGCCTTCCAGTTCCAGGGATCCTTCATAGTCCCAACCAAAGCCATAGAGTTTAAATGAGCCGAGGGTTGTCTTGAGTTGATCGAAGGAGGTTCCAACGCCAATGCCCTCCGGAGTTTTCCAGGCGGGGCCAAAATTACGCATTAATGCTGGCTGGGTTCGGTTGTCGTCTTGCCAGACAATGGTGAAGGATTGGTCGGGGCCTAAATCGATGACTGTGCCAGGTTCGGTGAATCCTTCGCCAACATGTATCGCTTCATCCGTTAAGCGGTCTTCCCCAAATAACGCCGTCAGATCTTCTCGGGTGGTGGTTCGGGTGATGGGTCCAACCCGCTCGCCAGGGATAACGACGGTATCTGTCAGGAGAGCTTCAGATGGAGTCGTGGCTGGCGCAGCGGAATAGGTGGCGCTGGGGGTAAGCTTTGGCTTAGCGGTTGCCCCATCGCCGGACTCAGTGACTGTGTCCTCAGAGGAAGGAGAAGTACGTTTCGGGAATGTGCAACTGCTTACCGATCCTGTGACAATTAACAATGCTGTGATTAAAGGCCATGGGTTTAATGTCATGGAATGCGACCCTAGGAAGTGGCTACTGTGGCTAGTCTAGACAATGAATCCCCTATTTGCCTGCTCCAACCTATAGTTTTCAAGGCTGATGAATGACCCTAATTACTCAATCGCCAGAGGAAGTAACCGAATCCACCGCCCTGGCCCAAGCCAGTGAAGACTATCCCCTAGCCGCTGTTCCCCAGTCAGCCCGTAAGCCCCTCAGATCCCTGGCGCCGTTGCTTATGGGGTTTACCCTCACTTCTACAACCCTACTAGCGGGAGGTGCGATCGCCCCTTCCTTTCGCTTTTGGCCCAATCTAGCAGTCATCATTGTGGTCAGCAATCTAATGCTGGGCCTCTACTGCGCCGCCTTAGCCTATATTGCCTACCGCAGCGGACTGACCACCGTACTCATGGCCCGCTACAGTTTTGGCAATTGGGGGTCGCGTTGGGTGGATTTCCTGTTGGGAATTACCCAGATTAGCGGATACGCCATCACCACCGCCTTTGCCGTTCAAGCCTTACATCAACTCATCACACTACCGGCGGATTGGGATCGGTGGGTGATCATTCTCTTTACCTATGGATTTTGTATCACCGCCTATGTCGGCTACGCTGCTATGGATTGGCTCAGTCGTTTGGCTGTCCCCGCCATGTTGGGGTTGATTGGGATCAGCATAACCTTAGCGGGCCAGGATTTGGGGGGATGGTCCACCTTACTGGCCATTGATTCTACCGGTTTAACCCAGACTCCTGTGCTTCGATGGGACGAAGCGCTCACCATTGTCATCGCCACTTTTATTTCTGGCGGAGCCCAAGCCACCAATTGGAGCCGGTTTGCGAATTCCGGCCGCACTGCAATTATCAGCACACTACTGGGATTCTTTGGCGTCAATGGCCTATTAGTCTTTACCGGAGCCCTGTGCTGGATCGTTTACGGGAGTGAAGATATCGTGGGAGCCATGGTTCAGCAAGGGATTGTCTGGGCGGGCGTCGGGCTATTGGTGCTGAATGTTTGGACCACCCAAGACAATACTATCTACGCCTTTTCCGTTGCAGGCGCCAATATGTTCCGCACCCCCAATCGCCATCTCTTTGTGCTGAGCGGCGCCACCCTAGCCTTAGGGTTAACCTGGGCGGGCATCTACGAAAATCTCACCCCATATTTACTGATTTTAGGGACCATCATTCCCCCTATTGGCGGCGTGATTATGGCCGACTTTTGGCTCCGCCGCCAAGGACAATTTCCACCGCTTGAGTCCCAACACACCGCCTTTAACTGGGCAGGCATTCTCGCCTATGCCATTGCGTCTGGGGTAGCGCTGCTCTCCGCCCAAGCCTCCATTGGCATCGCCCCGGTGAACGGGGTTGCGATCGCAGTTCTACTCTATTGGGGGCTGATCCATGTATTGCCCGCAGAAGCAGGGGGAAAGTAAAGAAGTAGGTGGGGATAGAGTTGGGGGAGATAGGGAGGATGGGGGAGAGGTGGGAGTCGTAGAGGAGAAGGCAATCCAAAATCCAAAATTCAGACTACCCATCCACCCATCCACCCATCCACCCATCCACCCATCCACCTACTCTTAAAGTCCTGAAGTCGTCTGGGCGAACAGCGCAGCAAAATCAGACGTTACCACGGCAGAGGGATCATCGTCAGGTTTAGCGATGACATCAAAGGCTTTGTTTCGAGCGTTGGGTTCTTTCAGCGCTTGAACGACCACCTCAGCAACGTCAGCCCGGGGAATTGAGGCGGATATGCTATTGGGAGCGTTAGTCAGAAACAGATCCTCCTTACTGACCAGTAACTCTCGCTCACCGCCTGGTTGATCCAGCAATCCCCCGGCGCGAATAATGGTGTAGTCGAGCCCCGAGTCAATTAAATACTGTTCGGATTTTCGCTTCCAAACCAGGAGGTTGCCATTTCCTAAGCGATTCAGCGGATGATTTTCACTGGCGCCGCCCATTGAGCCTACAAGCACGACATGGTTTACGCCTGCGTTGATGGCGGCGTCAATTTGATTTTTCTGGCCATAAAAATCAACCTCTTCAGGCATGCCCCCAGGCGCAAACACAAACTCTGGGCGTTCTCCAGGCTTTGGCGGCGCTTTCATGATTGGGACTGAACTCGTCAGAATGACGAGCGCATGACAAGCTGAAATAGCTTTCTGAAGGCTGGACGGATCGCTGATGTCGCCGAAAAAGAAGCTCTCCTTGGAGCCAAAGAGTTCTTGAACCTTTGTTTCAGAGCGGGCGAAGCCAACCGCCTCAAACTGATCTGTCTGTTGACGCAATTTACGAAAAACGATGGATCCCGTTCGACCCGTGGCGCCGGTCACCAGAACCTTTTTGGTAGCCATAAAACCCGTTGATTAGCTAGCGAACAAATGACTAAAGCCGTACAAAAGCTAAATTTCCTGCCTTTGTACGGTTTAATCTCAAGAATGGGGATTGAAGATTAAGTTAGGCCTTAGCGGAAACGCTTCTTCCGACGAGCAACCGCTTTCCGCTTCCGCTTTTCTTGAGGGGTCTCGAAATGACGACGACGTTTCACCTCAGAAAAGATTCCAGCTTTAGAAACTTGGCGCTTAAACCGGCGCAAGGCGGACTCGATACCTTCATTTTCTCCAACAACAACCTGGGTCATACTGTTCGTTCTTCGGAATCTCTACAACTGAATTAATTAACGACAACTTAAGTTAAAAGCGTGGACTCTGTATGCAATAAATCGCCAGAAATGTGACAATTTACTTCCTTTATGCTAGAACCCCAGCAACAAAAAATGGGTATAGTCTTCCGCCCATATTTAGATTACAGATTAACACAAAAGCAGGGGATGTAAGCTGAGTACAGTGCTTCTACAGCATCCACTCTAGCGATATTCCCACTCGACTGTCATGTCCAATGGGAGAATTCTGAACCTGTACATCAGTGGAAATCCGTAAATCATGGGTCACCGCGTAACCCAACGAAAGGGTTGTAACGCCGACTTCTTCAGAACTAGCAGGGGAAATCCAACTCTGGGTTAGAGAAATATCCGCCGCACCGGTTCGAGAAGGGACGACTAAGAGTCTTACTCCCAGATTAACCCCATCTGTATCAAACGAGCCAGATTTTAGATGGCGATACCCTAACACAGGCGCCACATTCAGGCGGCCTCCCAGCGATAGCAGATAGTAGCGCAGATCAACCCCGTAGGACTGGCGATCGCGATCGCCGTTCTGATGGTAATCTCCGCTGACAGTGAGTCCAGTACGACCTACAAACACATCCTCGACGCCGACATGAAAGCCCGCTTTCTGGTCGGTGGAGGGAAAGTGAGAATAGCCCGCCCGTAAACGAGTACGGAAACTGGGGTCATGGGCAATGTCAGAGAGTAAATCAGGGACTTCTTGCAGCCATCGCTGCAGGGTCGGGCTCCCTTCAATCAGCTCGGGGCTTAAATCTAGCGCCCCCTCGACATCAGTAGCAGACTCTTCCCCATTATCCATGGCCTCTGAATTTATTGCCCCTGAATCCACGGCCCCTGAATTCACAGCCTCTGAATCCACAGCCTCTGAATTTAGAGGCGACGGCGGCTCCATAGCGACTAAGGAATTAGTCTCAGGATCTCCCCCGTCAAAAATCATGATGACTGCCCATGACTGCTCTGACGCCGCCAATGGCGATGGGTCAGCGAAGGCATTCCATCCGCTAACGGACCGCAAGTGCGTATTGGGGGTTGTCTGGGGCTTGGGCCGCTTGGCTGAGTCTTGAAGACCCGCCTGACGGCTATTGTGGGCCGCTGCCCCGCGGCTTTCTGAACCCTGACCTTCCAGCCAATTTGACGATACAGAAGCGATGCAGCCTAGCGGCGTCGCCAGCCAAATTGAACCGCTCAATAAGACAATGGGTAGCGCAATCCCTCTGAGACTCCCCGCCATAGCGAGCCATTTTGCCGAATGTATCATAGGCGTGTGTCAACGTTTTGCAGGGAACGGCGTCATTATTAAATTGAACGCTATTAAATTGAATGCTCCCACTATATCCACATCGATTTGGAAAGGAAGTCAGGAAACCCCCTCAATCACTCGCCCTAAAAAAAGCGGCTCTGAAAAAAATAGAGCCGCTGAGATTAGGGGGTGGAAAGCTTAGACTAATGGATCACTTCCCGCATTGGAGCCATGTCAATGGGCTTCATCAGATATAGACGCAGCATCTGCCACCCGATGTTGGCGATATGGGGAACTTGGCGGAGGACCTTTACAGCTTTGGGCTGACTCGACTTGCCAATTTCTACAATCCTAGAATTAGCCGCAGCAGCTATGTCTAAGCGGTCGACAAACTCAGGATTATCGACATCCAGAATCACCGGGAATACCCGGCCGGATGAATCGTTGGTCTTACGAATGACGTGGATATCATAATCCCTTGCATCCAGGCCAATAGAGCCGTAAAAGTCCTTCCGCTGGAGGTCGTTCAAATACATGGTGGCGAATACGGAGAGCAGGAAGAAGCGGCACCATAGCTTCGCCTTCCAGTCATTCAAAATGCTGGGCTGAGATTTCATGATGGCGGAGAAGAAATCGCCATGACGGTTCTCATCCTGGCACCAATTCTCAAAGAAACGGAAGATGGGGTAGATGCAATTTTCAGGATGGGATTCTAGATGGCGGAAAATAGTGATGTAACGCCAGTAGCCAATCTTCTCTGAAAGATAGGTGGCGTAGAAAATAAACTTAGGTTTGAAGAAGGTATAGTCCTTACTCTTGGTTAGAAAACCCAAATCCAACTGCAGGTCAAAATCAGACATCGCCTTATTCAGGAATCCTGCGTGGCGCGCCTCATCCCGAGACATTAGGTTAAAGCACTCGGCTAAAACTGGGTTTTTACCCTTAAGTCGACGTCCTAGCTCCTTATAAAGGAGAAACCCAGAAAACTCAGCGGTGCAGGAGCGCTCTAAAAACTCAACAAATAACCGTCGAGTCTCACCATCAATGCTTTCCCAGGACTGCTCAAACTGTTCGTCCCGAACGAAGTGATGCCGGTTATAGTCGGTGCGGAACTCTTCTAAAATAGCCCTCAGTTCATCTTCATTGATGGAGATGTCCATCTGGGCCATCTCCTCAAAGTCAGTGGTATAGAAACGAGGCGTCAGAATTGTGTCGCTCGCCGGAGCCTTGATTCCAGGCCGGATCTCTTCGAAATCAGCCTTCTTCAGAGAATCTTCTTGAGGTCTTTTCAGAGAATCTACCATGAGTCTTTATTATTCGCTTCTGATGTTGCTCCCAGACTGAGCAGGAAATTCAAAGTTGCCGAATTACTGTCTGCGCCTCAGGACTTAATAGACCTAACCTCCTTAACTCCGCAATTACGAAGACAAGTAGGATAATGACCTGGCGCGATAGTCATGAAGCTTAGTGTATCAATCTAAAAGCCCCTAAAGCGGAGTATTAGCTTTAAGAATTGCAACATCCCTCAAAATTCAGATTCGACATCATCTGAGATATCCAAAAGATCCGCCCCTGAGCTCTCTGGGTTTTCAGGCTGCATCTGTTCCTGTTCAATGGGCGCTTGTTCAATGGATTCTTGTTCGACGGGCGCTTGTTCAATGGGCGCTTGTTCAATGGATTCTTGTTCGACGGGTGCTTGTTCAACAGGCGCCTGCTCAGTGGGTTCCTCGACAGTTTCCGCTGGTCGTTCAATCTCCTCGTCCAGCTCATACTTCGCCATCAATCTTCTGACCTGGGTTTGAATGGCTAAATGGCGCTCGACGCCTTCGTAGGTGTAGCGGTCGAAGCCGCCCTGATCAACCAGGTCCTTGAGATACTGGACTCGATTGTCAGGGGAGGGGTGGCTAGCGAACCAGTTGACGCCGCCGCGCCCCTCAGATTGCTCTTCTAGGGTGACCATCAGGTTGTGCAGTCCATCGGCGGCGTACCCTGACGCAGCCAGCATTTGTGTTCCCAGAATATCCGCCTGTCGTTCCATATCGCGGGAATAGCCGCTGACCAATAGATTGGTGACGATATTCCCCGCATAGGGAATAAATTGGGTGATACTGGCGGTGAGGTTGCCCTGGGTGGCCATCTGAAAACCGTGGGATAGGACTGCATGCCCCATCTCATGGGCCAGAAGTCCCGCCAATTCCGCTTCTGAATGAGTCGCCGTAATCGCCCCAGCGTTGATAAAAATTTTGCCGCCGGGTAGGGCGAATGCATTCAGTTGGTCGTCCATGACCACGTAGAATTCATAGTCGAATTCATTTCGGCCCGCCACTTCAGCCAGCTGTTCTCCGATGTCGTTGACGTAGTTCAAGACAATGCGATTTTCCATCATGGGGAGTTGCTTCTGGGCTTGGCCCGCCACCTGCTCTCCGATGCTTTGTTCTCCCTGCAGCAAAATCATGGTTGAATTGAGGGCGGTTAAGGGACCAAATAAACCGCCGGTCAAGGCGAATCCCACCGCTCCTGTAATAACATTGGCGATCGCATTATCCACCAACTGCCCCCTCATCTCGCGTCGAAAGCGATCCAGCATTTCATCCGCCATCGCTGTCATGGCCTCAGTATCTGGATGATCTGGATTCAAAATCGTAAACTGGCGCGCTGTAATAGAAGCTTCTAACCACTGTTCACGACTGATTAAGTCATCCATCTGGGCCTTGAGCAAATCCGGTTGACTGGGATACAGCAGCAGCGCCCCCTGCAAGAGTTCAGTCGCCTCCTCCGGCCGGTCATACCGCCGGAGCGCTTCGGCATAGAGAACGTAGCCTAAAACAAACTCAGGATATTGCTCAACCAATAATGCCAGGGGGACCAATGTACGGGTCTCAAGTCCCTTTTCGGTTCCCGCTAGCGCTTCTCGCCAATACACAGCCGCCCCAGGAGACAGTAAAGCGGGATCTGAAATGGGTTCAGGCAGTTTGCTCTCAGCCGCCTCACCCCATTGGGGATCTTTAGCTTGCCGATACCAGGCTTCTGCCTCTTCTAAATCCCCCGTCAAATAATATCGATCAGCTTTAATCAGCAGCTTCTGTCGAGCCCAGAGTTCAGGATTCCTAGGAACCTCACGCGGCAAAGTCAGTGAGTCTTTTTTGGGGGTGTCCTCACTGGAGGGATCCGTTTGGGCTGCTGCTTCGTCAGATTGACTTTCTTCATTGGCGATGGGGTCTTCAGGGGGCTGTATTGGGCCTGCATCCCCCTCTACTGTTTCCGAAGACGGGGAGCCAGATTCGCCGACTGATTCAGCATTGTCTGAAAGCGACTCCTCGTTGAGTGACTCTGGGGCGCTTGGGGCGTTTGCCTCAGAGGTTTCTGCGAATACCGCTTCATTGGTAGGGGTTTCCGTTGATTCAGAAGCCGCTGCTGAATCTGGATCGAACAGAAGCAGCCTATCGATCTCCGAGGGGTCCAAGGAAATTTCCCCCTGAATCAGGAGGATCTCGGCGGAGCCTAAGTTCTCAACGTCTAGACTAGAAGAAGGTTGGACGTCTGCTGATGAATCGGAATGGACCGCCTCATGAGGCGACACTTTGGCGGGGATCTCAGCTTGGACAGGTATCGCCATA
>JAAUYH010062716.1_pt1 | contig 11415 bp, 5 predicted proteins | sample 7278061 | NCBI WGS metagenome assembly JAAUYH01 (sample SAMN14350203, study PRJNA611818) | marine sediment metagenome | isolation source: surface marine sediment (0.6m) | place: French Polynesia: Moorea | collected 2018-08 | reverse complement strand
GATTTCCATATGGCCGAGCGCTACTCTCGCGGCGCGCTCGGCCTGGCCGGTGCGCAGGCGAACCCGTTCCGCGTCTGGATCGACGACTGGCAGGTCGCGGCGCAGCCCGACGATTCGAGCTGGCAACTCACTGCCGGCGACGATCGCTTCGCAGTCGACCTGAACCTCGTGCCGCTCAAGCAACCGGTGCTGAACGGCGAGGCAGGGCTGTCACGCAAGTCCACGGAAATCGACAGCGCATCCTATTACTACTCGATACCGCGCCTCGAAACGTCAGGCGCTGTCATGGTCGACGGTAGCCGTTTCACGGTTACCGGCTACTCCTGGCTCGATCGAGAATGGAGCACCAGTGCACTGGCCGCGGACCAGGTCGGTTGGGACTGGTTTGCACTGCAGCTATCGGATGGCAGCGAGCTGATGCTCTACAACATCAGAAAACTCGACGGCTCGGCCGATCCCACCAGCTCCGGCACGCTGACGCTGCCCGACGGCAGCTATCGGACGTTGCGACGCGGCGACTTTGAAATCGATGCATCGGGTACGTGGGACAGCCCGAAAGGTGGCACGTACCCGGCAAGATGGAACGTGTCGGTGCCATCGATCGGTCTCGACGTCGAGGTCGAGCCGATACTGGACGACCAGGAACTCGAAACGATCGTGCGCTACTGGGAGGGCGCGGTGGACGTCAGCGGCACGAAAGGCGCCGCGGCCATCAGCGGCCGCGGCTACGTGGAACTCACCGGCTACGCGGAGTAGGCGCGTTATTGCGGATCGGGAGCTTCGACGAAATCGTCGATCGCGTCGACCCAGACGGGCAGGCGGCCCTCACGCCACGCTTTGATGAAGCGAATGATCGGCGGTTCCAGGAAATCGGTTGTCCAGAGATTCAGCGGAATCCCGGCAGCCGTGCCGACGTAGAGCAGAGGCGTCTGTATCGCCGTATGCGTCGTCGAACCGCTCTGGATGAAGCGCTTGTAGCGGAACGGGTATGCCGCGTTGATTTCGCCGTGCACGGCGAGGATCAGCTCACGGTACATCTCCTGCGTGGGCACCTTCAGGAAGAACCGATTCGTGCCGTCGCCGTCAGTCGAATAAAACGACTCGCGAATCGTCCGGTCGTTCGCGAGACGCCACTTGACGATTTCCGTTCCCTGTCCATCGACGGCGCAGTCCGTACAACTGGCTGGAAAGAACTGCGCAGACTGCCAGTCAGCGCCGCGTGCGAGAATCGCCGGCACGTCAAGCAAGTTGATCGCATTCGGCCCGGCGTCGTTGAAGACGGCGAGATCTCGCCAGTTACCGAACAGCATGCGCGCGAGGAACGGCGTCCAGGTCGCCGTACCGACACCGCCGGCGCTCGACCCTGCGAGCACGATGCGCCGCGGGCGCGGGAACATGTGTTTGGCGATGTCCATGCCGGCCGACAGATTGCGCAAGCCGCGATGGAAGCGGACCTGCGCTTGCGGCACGCCAATAGCCTCGCCAAAGGCGGGATCGAAAACGTCGTTGTCGCCCGTGAACACGGAACCGTCGCAGTACGGCATGTATACGACCGAGTAGTCGGCAAGGGGATTGGGGATATTGCCGGCCGGCGTATCGAGTCCGTTGTCGCTCCACAGACCGACCGGCGGTGGGGGCGGCAGCTGGTTCACGTCGTCGACCACGACATTGCAGCGGTAGAAGTCCTGCCAGCAGGCACCGCCGCCCTGCGTGAAGATCAGCAACTTGCGGGGATTCTTGATCTTCGTGAATACCGAGTACTCGGTACCGGCGATGCACAACGGGCCGTCGGCGCTCGCTGCGAATCGATGCCGTACCCATCCGTCACCGGCGTCTTCCGACGAGGAGGGCGTGAACTCGCCGAGGTACTTGTTGACGCCCGCGGCTTCGAGCTCCGCTCTGGCCTCATGATTCAGGCCCGGCGAGAACCACCAACCCCAACCGGCCGATGCCGTTGTCGACAGTGAGATGAGAATCGTCGCAAGCAGAAATTGGAATGAGCGTTTCATTGCTTCCCCCCTATTGTTATTTGGATTCCTGTTTCCGCACCCAGTATATCCGAACGTCGTACGGTTACGAGTCAGTCGCCCAGTACGTCATCAAGCCGCCGGCGAATGAGCTTCGTCCAGAGTGCGTATCCAGCCGCGTTGAGGTGCAGCTTGTCGCTGACGAACAGTCCCGGCCGCGGATTCCCGAGTGCATCGAGGTAGTACTCCGCGGTTGGAATAAAGTAAGTGTTATCAGTCGTTAGTGAGATTTCCCTGAGAACGGCATTAACTTTGCGGATCTCGGGCCAGACGTTGAACCTCGATTCGGTCGGCGTGATTTCGACGATGAAGATCGGTGCCAGGGGCCGATGTGTTCGCGCGACGTCGAGTATGTGTCGAACGAAGCGACCGACCTGTTGCGGGCTGTGGTCGCGCGTCTCCCCCGAAACGTCGTTTGCGACAAATAGGACCAGTGCCCGGTAGTCGTGTGGTTCGATGACACGCTCGGCATAGACGGCCAGGTCGCTGTAGCGCGCGCCACCGTAGCCGCGCTGAATGATCGGGTACGGCGCCATGTCAGCCGCCAGGGTTTCCCAGAGCCGGATGCTGCTGCTGCCGACGAACAGTATTGCGTTCTCCGGAAGCGATTCAGTTGCGTCACGGGACTCCAGGCCTTGAATGTCGCCTTCCCATTCGGCGACGGCATGGGCTCGAAAGGGCTCGAGGAAATCCTTGTCGGCCGGCGGCGCGACAGGCGCATTCGAGCAGCCCGTCAGTACGACGAGGCCGAGGCAGTAAATCAGAGTTCGCATGCGTTCGTACCTGTGCATCCGGGCAGATTCGCACAGTGTAGCCGCAAACGAGTCGTCTGCGCCGCGATGGGAAGCCGGTCGGCCCCGCACGGGGCCGACCTTGTTTGCGCCTAGTCGTCGTTGAGCACGAAGCCGGCTTCTTCGTTGCCATCGAGCAGCGATTTCGCGCCGACGTCGTCACCGTCCGTCCACAGGTACCCCTTGGCCCAGACGCCGTCGCCGTCGGTCCAGAGATACCCCTTGGCCCACACGTCACCGTCTGTCCAGAGGTAGCCGTTCGCGTTTACCGTGTCGTCGCTGGCGAACGCGTAGCCGTCGACCCAGCCGAAGCCACCGCTGAACAGGTAGCCGGCACCCCAGACGAGATCGCCCCACAGGTCAGCCGTGTCTTCGATGAAGATATCACCACTGGTCTCGTCGCGGACCATCAGCGGCGACAGAGCGTCGCCGGTGACGCTGCCCGTATCGGCCAGTGCGGCCTCGACGTCCAGCGCACCGGCGCCCGCGGATGTCGGCTCGTCATCGATTTTGCGCGCCGAGCGCATCAGGCGCGCCTTCACCGTGGCCGGCGACAGGCTGGCGTCCTTCTGCAGCATGCGCGCGACTGCCGCCGCGACCATCGGCGTGGCCATGCTCGTACCGGACAGCTCGAGGTAGTTGTCCGTGCATGCCTCGGTCGAGCAGCTCACGACGCGGGACGGAAGGTCCTGCAACAACTTCGAGTTCTGCGGCACGGCGGCAACGAGGCGATTGCCCGGCGCAACGAGGTCCGGCTTGAGCACGTAGTCGCCGACGGTTGGCCCACGCGACGAGAATGACGACACGTAGTCGTCCGTGTAATCGTTGCCCGTTTCACTATCCGTCAGTGAGCCGACCGTAATGACCTTGCGCGAGTTGCCGGGGCTCGTGATCGTCATGTTGCCATGAAAGCCCTCGTTGCCTGCTGCCGCGACGACGACGATGCCGGCATCCCAGAGCTTCTCGACGGCCAGAACCAGCGGGTCGGTCGTATTCGATTCGGCGATCCCCATGCCTAGCGACAGGTTGACGACGCGAACGTCGAAGTAGCCGCCGAACTCGTACAGCCAGTCCAGCGCGGCGAGCACGTCGCTCATTTGACCGGCGCCCTTGTGGTCGAGCACCTGCAGGGCCAGCAGCGATGCGCCTCTAGCGGATCCCTCGTAGCTGCCACCGGAGTCCGCGCCATCGCCGACGATGATGCCTGCGACATGCGTGCCGTGACCGAAGCGGTCGTCTCGGCCGGTATCGTTGTACGCGACGATCGTCCCGTCCTGAACCAATGGCGCAGGGTAAGCGCCGCCCAGGAAGCTGTACTGCAGGAAGCCTTCTCCCAGCACACTGTGTTTCGAAACGCCGGTGTCGATGATTGCGATGCCCACGTCCTGGCCGCTGTATCCGCCATCGACGGCAATGCTCTCGGGAAGGTTGGCCGAAAGGCGGGACGCAACGGACAGTGAGGCGACGTCATTGTCGAGCGACAGCCAGTCGACGTTGTCCTCGAGCGCCAGATCTTCGAGCGCACTGGCGGGCAAGCGAATCGCGCGCAGGTCGAAGTTGTTGTAGCCACGCACGACTTCACCGCCGAGACTTGCGATGACTTCGTCGTCGAACAGCTCGGGGTGCTGCTCGTAGCGCACGACGATTTCCACGTGCTGAGATCCGCCGGCGGCAGCGAGTGCCGCTACGGGGCCGCTCATCTTTTCGCGTGGCGAGACCTTTGCCTTTTCAGCAGCCCGCTCCGACGCGGCAGGGGCGGGCGAAGATGTGGACAATCCGGGCATATCGACGCTGTAGACGCTGACCGACGGTCCGGTTTGCGGGGACATCGCCTCGACTTCCAATGGCAGGCCGGACGGCCCGGCGACTGTCGCCGGTACGGCGTCGACGCCGGTGTCTTCCACCCTCAATGTCGCGGCGCCGCCGTCTGCCGATCGGCTGCCGACTACGACGTCGGTTAGGACGCCGCTGGTCGACAACAGGATCATTCCGGCCGCCGCGATAGTCGTCAGGAGCTTCGTTGAATGTCTCATGGTATTGCCCGCCTTCTCGCGAATTTCATTGCGGTTCTTGTTGCGATTGGTTTCGTTGTTCATTTCTCAGTCCGCCATGTCATTGCACGCACGTGCGTACTGGAATTCGTCTTGCGACCTGTGCCGCATGAGATTGCCTGCGCGGCGCGCCCGGAACAGCACCGATGTCGGCTCGATGGACTCGTGGTCGAAATCGGCGCTCGTTGACGCCTCGCTCGGACCGAGCATGCCGACCCAGGCGTTACGCTCTTTCTTCGCTTCGTACATCAGCGCATCGGCAAGGCTGATGACCTGGTCGAGGCTGCCGTCGTCAGCTTGCGCCTTGAACAACGGGTAAGCCGCAAATCCGATAGAGCAGGTGGTTCGCACGATCTGGCCATCATTGAGCATGAAGTTGTGGCTGCTGATCGTCGAGCGGATTCGCTCGGCCAGCGCTTCGGCCTCTCCGGGCTTCGCCTGCTTGGCGATGACGACGAATTCGTCACCGCCCCAACGGATGACGAAGTCCGAGCGACGGCAGATGCCGAGCAGCACGTCACGCAGCTCGAGCAGCATGTGGTCGCCGGCCGCGTGACCGTAGGTGTCATTGATCGGCTTGAAGTTGTCGAGGTCGATCATCATGAAGACCATCTCGGAGATATTGCTGCTACCGCGACCCTCTCGCTCGTCTTCCATCTTGCGGCGAATGACGTCGAGGTCTCTCGATACTTCTTCGAACACGAAGCGTCGATTCCTGAGGCCGGTCAACGGATCGCTCAGGCTGCTTTCCTGCAGCGCCTTGTTGAGCGTGCGCAGTTGCTGGTTCTTGTCGAGCAGTCTCTCGGTGCGCGAATTGACCTCCAGCTCCAGGCGATGGCTGTATTCTTCTTCCCGGCGCATCTTGCGCTGATGGCCGAGCCACAGGCTGGCGCAGAGATAGGCGAACAACGCGAGGTATCCCGTGTAGGCCCACCACGTATCCCAGGGCGCGGCCGCCACGTGAATCGGCAAGGCGAATCCAGCCTCGTTCCACACGCCGTCGCTGTTGGCGGCGCGCACGCGCAACAGGTAGTTGCCATCGTCGAGATCGGTGTACGTGACCCGGCGCCGATAGCCGAGATCGATCCAGTCGCGATCGAAGCCCTCGAGTTTGTACATGTAGCGGTTCTGCGAAGGAGCCGTGTAGTCGAGCGCGGCGAATTCGAAGGCGATGACATCTTCCTTCCAGCTGATATCGATGCCGTCGTTCTCGTCGAAAGGCAGGTCCGCCTTGTTCGGGTCGCCCAGGTTGAAAGCTGCCGTCAGCGCAATCAGCGGGATCACCGTGTTTGCGCGCAGGTCGTCCGGGTGGAATGCGTTGTAGCCGTTGTGGCCGCCGAAGAACAGCTCGCCGCTGTCGCTACGGTAGTGCGCGCCGAAGTTGAACTCCTCTGACTGCAGGCCGTCCTTGCGGTGCATGTTCTTTACTTCGCCGCTCTGCGGATGGTACCGGCTGATGCCATAGTTCGTCGTCATCCAGATCCAGCCGGCGTCGTCGAACTGCACGCCGTAGATGACATCGTTAGCCAGCCCGTCCGCCTGTGACACGTTGTCGAAACGGATATTGTCAGGATCGACGACCGCGCCGATGACCTTGTCGAGACCGCCCCCGTGCGTGCCGACCCAGACCGTACCGTCGGAGTCCACATTGACCGAGTAGACGGTGTTTGCCGCGATCGTGGTCGGATCGCTGGGGTCGTGCAGGAAGCGGTGGAACGTCGATGCCGAGGGGTCGAACAGGTTCAGGCCGCCGGATTCCGTACCGATCCAGAGGCGCCCGCTCGGATCCTCGGCAAAACTGGTGACGCGGTTGCTGCTCAGCGACGCCGGGTCGTCGGGATCGTTCGTATAGCGCGTAAACTTGCCGGTACCCGTGTCGAACCGGCTGATACCGCCGCCGAACGTGCCGATCCATACCTGCCCACGGCTGTCCTCGTAAATCGACATGATGCCGTTGGCGCTCAGGCTGTCCGGGTCTGCAGGATCGTTGCGGTAATTCCGGCTCGCGCCGCTCGCGGGATCGAGGCGGCTGACGCCGGCACCCATCGTGCCGATCCAGATAAATCCGTCGGTGTCGCGCATCAGGCTCATGACGCGATCGTCTGCGATGCTTTCCGCATCGGCCGGGTCATTGCGAAACTTGACGAGCTCGCCCGTGCGGCGATCCAGGGCATTCAGCCCGTCTCCGAAGGTCCCGATCCAGACCGTGCCGTCCGCGTCCTCCACGAACGACGTAACGTTCGGCTTGCTATCGCCGCCGGCGGACATCTCCTTGGCGGGTTCGAAGCCGTAGGACCAGGTGCGCGGGTTCCACGTGTTGATGCCGTGGGTCTTGGTGCCTATCCAGAGCAGGCCGGTGCGATCCTCGAAAATGACCGTGATGCTGTTGTCGCCGATACTTGATCTGTCCGTCGCGTCATTGACGTACCGAGAGACTTCGCCGCTGAGCCGGTCGACGAGATTCAGGCCGTTCGTCGTACCGACCCAAAGACGGCCTTCGCCATCCTCGAAGATGCTCGTTACGCGATCGCCGGTCAGCGTGCGTTCGTTCCCGGCATCGTGCGTGAAACGCTCGAAAGAAGTGCCGTCATCATGCAACCGGTGCAGCCCGCCGCCGTAGGTACCGACCCAGATGCGACCGTCGGAGTCCTGTCCGATGGCGCGCACGCTGTGTCTGCTGAGTGACGAGCCGTCGGCCGGATCGTGTGACAGGGTCACGAATTCGTTGCTGTCGGTGTCGAATCGGGTCAGGCCATGGTCGCCGCCGACCCAGAGCACATCGTTCGCATCCGCGAACAGCGCATAGATGTTGTCGGGCCTGCCGTCCGGGTCCTGTTGCAGCCGGAAACGGCGAAACTCGCCCGTCGCCGGATCGAGCCTGTTCAGACCGGAACCTCGCGTGCCTGCCCAGATGAAGCCGCTGTCGTCGGCAAACACGCGTCGCACGATGTCACTGCCAATGCTGGAATCGTCACTCGGATCGTGGCGCCAGGTGCGAAACTTGCCCGAGTCGTTGTCATAATGGACCAGGCCGCCACCGTTGGTGGCGATCCACAGATCGCCCGCGGCGTCCTCGGCGATATCGAAGATGAAATCACTGCCCAGTGCATCGGCGTTGCCGCGCTCACGTTTGAAATGCTCGAATTCGTAGCCGTTGAATCGATTCAGCCCGTTTTCGGTGCCGAACCACATGTAGCCCTGCGAATCCTGGGTGATGGCGAGTACCGTGCTCTGCGACAGACCGTCGTCGAGCGTCAGGTGATCGAACCGCATGGGGTGACTGGACGATGCAGCCACGCTCGCGCACGGCAGCAGTACCGCCGCAACCAGTGCGGCCACCGTAGCCAAAGCCCTCGTCAGAGTATTGCTCATGTCGTTCGCGATCTGCTTCATGGATGCTCCACAGACTTTCGTTTCTTTTCCAAACTGCGTTGTTTTCGAACGCACGGGCATTAAGAAGCAACGGCGGCAAAAATGTGTTGATGAGCGCACGCCGAACGGCGCGAAAAGTGTGACGCAGTTCAAATAACCGGGCGGTTAAATTGACCCAAATTCGCGTCTTTTTATGGTTTTTCTAAATATTTTTCAAAGGCTTGTGGAGGGACGGCGGCGGCAAACAGGAATCCTTGAATTGCATCACATCCGAGGTCCCTGAGGCTTTGCAGCTGGTCGTCCGTTTCCACGCCCTCGGCAATGACCTTAAGATCGAGGCGCTGGCCAAGCGCGACCATTGCCGAGGCTATCGCGAGATCTTTGGCGTCGTGTTGCAGACCGGCGACGTAGGACTGGTCGATCTTCAGGGCATCGATGGGCAATTCCTTCAGGTAAGCGATGGCAGATTCACCCGTTCCGAAGTCGTCGATTGACAGGCGGATGCCGATACTCTTGAGCTCGTGCAGCTGGCTGATCACATCGTAGTCGCCGGACAGGACGCCGCGCTCGCTCAGTTCCAGCTCCAGTAATCCCGGGTCGAGATCGTAGCGCTGGAGAGTCCGGCCAACAAAATCTGCAAAACCACGGCTCATGAGCTGCACCTTGGCCACGTTCACGCACATTTGCGGTAATGCGTAGGTCGCGTCGCGCCATTCACGCAGCTGGCGGCAAGCTTCGTCCAGGACGAATTCGCCGAGCCGGATCATCTGTCCGGATTCCTCTGCGACCGGCACGAATTCGACGGGGCGAATCTCGCTCCCGTCGGGTTGTCGCCAGCGCAGCAGAGCTTCCGTTGCGATGACGTCACCGGCCTTGGCATCGACGATCGGCTGGTAGGCGAGCGCAAGCTCGTGTCGATCAAGCGCCTCGTGCAGCAGGTGCTCGATCTTGAGCTTGCGCGCGGCCGCAGCGTCGGATTCCACACAATAGTATTTGAAACCGCCCCCACGGCTTTGTGCATCGCGCATGGCGTTGTCTGCTCGCTGCAACAGGCTGTCGGCGTCGTCCGCATCCTGGGGATACAGGGCAATGCCCAGGCAGGCGGACAAGTGCACGATCTGCCCGGCAACCTGTATGGGCCGGGTCAGCGTCTCGAGCAAGGACTCCTGCAGGTGTTTCAGCTCCTCCTCGTCACCGGACCAACTGAGCATGAGGCCAAAGCGAAACTGGTCGAGGCTCGAGGCAGCCGCGGTTCTCAGTCCGCGACCCGGCTGGTGTGTCGGGCTGGCGTCACGCAGGCACCTCGCAAGACTCTGGCCGATCTCGTTGAGGACGAGGTCAGCCTGGTCCTGGCCCATGGCCTCGATCACGAGCCTGAATCGAGTGAAGCCTACGACGATGACGGCGAGCGTGTTGCGGTCGCGGTCTACGGCACGCATACCGCGTTTGAGCAGATCCATGAATTTCGACTTGTTGGGCAGCCCGGTCACCGGTTCGAACGTCTCGCGGCTCCGCAGGCGTTCGCGAGCAGCGTCTGCAAGACTGAGCGCTTGTTCGAGCGCCTGGTTGCGGTCATTGAGGCGCGACTGCATCATGCCGAGGCGCCAGGCATGGCCGGCCCGGCGACCGATCAACTGCCAGTCGTACGGTTTGCGGGCGAGGTCGAACGCGTCGGTTTCCGATGCCGCGGCGACTTCCTTGCTGGATGCGCATAGCACGATTACCGGCACCTGCAAATCGGCGGCGTCGAGGAGTGCCTGGTAAAGGGACGACCCATCGGGATTCAGCAACGACGCTTCGACGATGATGACGTCCGGCCTCACATTTCGCGCGAGCGCGAGGCCCTGATCGACATCCGGCGGGACGCTGGCGACGAGTCCTGCCTGCCGCAGCCAGCGCGGTCCCCATTTGCGCGACGCGTTGTCCCGGCACAACAGCAGCGCCGTGCCTTCGCTTTCATCCAGAGTCTCGTCGTCCGAAGCAACGGGGACGGACAGCTTGCGTATGGTCTGCGTCAGGTTGAGCTTGTCGTCGGCACTCACAATGCGCTCCGATCGTCATCGTTGGCCGACAGTACGCCGTCGAGATAGGCGACTACCGATTCCTCGGTCATTGGCTGGCTGAAATAAAAGCCCTGCAAGTACTCGCATCCCATGTCCCCCAGGATGTCTGCTTGCGCCGCTGTCTCGACACCCTCGGCGACGACGTCAAACCCGAGCTCTCGCGCGAGCGCGACGGCTGCGCCGGCGGCAGCCCTGAAGCGATCACCGACTTCGATATTGGCCACGAACACGGGGTCGATCTTGATGGCGTCGACGGGACCCTGCGCGAGGTTGGCGAGTGACGAGCCGCCGACGCCAAAATCGTCGACTACGATCCGGGCACCGAGAGCCTTCAGCGCATGGCAGGCGGAAAATCCCGAGAACGCGTCGCGCAGCAACATGTGTTCGCCGATTTCAAACTCGATCGCGTCCGGCTTCACGGCGGAGGACTCGAGGAGAACAGCGACTCTGTCGGCCAGATCGCTGCGCGAAAACTCCTGAGCCGAAAGATTGATCGCCAGTCGCATACCGTCATGGCCGGTTTCACGCCACTTCGATAGCTGTCGGAGTGCCTGTTTCAGCACCGACTCGCCGATCGGGATGATCAACCCCGTCCTCTCGGCGATGGATACGACCTTGCGCGTCGAATGGGTGCCGAGAATCGTCTCTGGCCAGCGCAGCAGCGCTTCGAGGGCAACCGGCCGATGGTCCGCCGCGCCGACGATCGGGAGATAGTTCAGGGAGTACTCCTCGCGCTCCAGGGCTTTGCTGAGCTCGACTTCGAGGTCCTGTCGCTGCAGCGTTCGCAACCGGACCGTACCCGAGTGAAGCTTGAAGTTGTCATCGCGGCAATTGCGTGCGTCTTCCAATGCGGCCAGTGCGTTGTCAAACAGGGTTTCTGCATCTGTGCCGTCCTGCGGGAACAGCGAGACGCCACCGTATACGGTAGCGCTTACGGTGCGAGCGCCGACCGCTACAGGTCTCGTCAGCGTCGCGATCAGTCGCTCAGTCACGGCCTCGGCGTCCTGGCCACTCTCGATGCTCGGCAATACGATGCTGACGAGACCTGTAGCGGTCGGCGCTCGCACCGTAAGCGCTACCGTATACGGTGGCGTCTCGCTGTTCCCGCAGG
>JAAUYH010188524.1_pt1 | contig 11416 bp, 6 predicted proteins | sample 7278061 | NCBI WGS metagenome assembly JAAUYH01 (sample SAMN14350203, study PRJNA611818) | marine sediment metagenome | isolation source: surface marine sediment (0.6m) | place: French Polynesia: Moorea | collected 2018-08 | reverse complement strand
AATTCTTTTTATTAGAATCATTTTCTCTGATTTTTATCGACGGCAAAACTATTTTCTTAACATTATTTAATCAAAGCGTCGCATTTTGATTGATTTGTAGAGCAATTCCTCGAACTTAGCGATCGCATAACCAGGACAAAAATATAATCTTTACATATTACATTTTGACGTGCGGAAAGAGAAATCTATGTATGTAGGGGCAAGGCACTGCCTTGCCCCTACTTGGGTTTTGTTTAACCTATACCCCTAGATTTTGCTCCTTAGATATAGTTCATCAAAGTCACACTACTTAGCAGCAGCAAGTTCCCGTTCTTTAACTTCTTTGATCACTTCTTCTGCTACATTCTTAGGACAAGGAGCGTAGTGGGAGAATTCCATAGAGAATTGACCGCGACCAGAAGTCATAGTACGTAAATCACCAATGTAGCCGAACATCTCACTTAAAGGAGCTTCTGCTTTAATACGAACCCCCATAGGAGTTGTATTTTGAGATTTGATCATACCACGACGACGGTTAATATCACCGATTACGTCTCCCATGTGATCTTCTGGGGTAAATACATCAATATTCATGATGGGCTCAAGTAACTGAGGACCAGCTTTGGGGATAGACTGTCTGTAACCAGCTTTAGCAGCAATTTCAAAGGCAATAGCAGATGAGTCAACGGGGTGGAATGCACCGTCTTGTAAGGTAACTTTTAAATCAACACAGGGGAATCCAGCTAATACCCCTTTATCAATGCTGTTTTCAAAGCCTTTTTGAACTGCGGGCCAAAATTCACGCGGAACGTTACCACCAGTTACTTTAGATTCAAACTGGAAGCCAGTACCAGGTTCACCAGGTTCAACAGTGTAATCAATTCTACCGAATTGACCAGAACCACCAGACTGTTTCTTGTGGGTGTAACTGTCTTGAATTGTTTTGGTTATGGACTCGCGATAAGCTACTTGGGGTTTACCAACTTCTACTTCAACTCCGTAAGTACGCTTGAGGATGTCAACTTTGATATCAAGATGCAACTCACCCATTCCTTTGATGATGATTTCACCGCTTTCTTGATCGGTTTCAACATAGAAAGAGGGGTCTTCTTGTACCATTTTGCTGAGAGCTAATCCCATTTTCTCCGAGCCACCTTTTTGCTTAGGTGCGACTGCTATAGAAATAACGGGATCGGGGAACACCATAGGTTCTAAGGTTGCAGGATTTTTGGGGTCGCAAAGAGTATGACCTGTTTGGACATTTTTCATCCCTACAATAGCAACAATATCTCCAGCTTGTGCAGAATCAATTTCCTCACGGGAATCTGCGTGCATTTCCACCAGACGACCTACACGCTCAGTTTTACCTGTAGCAGTATTTAGCACAGTTTCACCTTTTCTCAATGTTCCTGAATACAAGCGAGTAAAGGTTAGCGCACCGAAGCGGTCATCCATAATTTTGAAGGCTAAAGCTCGTAAGGGTTTTTCGGGGTCAACATAGGCAACTTGACCTGTTTCGTGACCTTCGAGATCCACTTCAGGTTGGGGCGCAACTTCTGTAGGATTGGGTAGATAGTCAACAACCGCATCTAATACTAACTGTACCCCTTTGTTTTTGAAGGAAGAACCACAGTAGGTGGGGAAGAAAGCAAGCTCGCGAGTTCCTTTTCTGATACAAGCTTTGATTTCGTCGATGGATAGTTCTTCACCTTCAAGATATTTTTCCATCAGGTCATCATCTTGTTCGACTGCTGTTTCAATTAGCTGTTCGCGATAGGTTTCTACGTCATCAACCATATCCGCAGGAACTTCTTTGATTTCATAGTTCATCGGGTCGCCAGAGTCATCCCATACCCAAGCTTCACGAGTGAGTAAATCTACGACTCCCACAAAATCACTCTCGATCCCGATGGGTAATACCATAGCCAAGGGTTTAGCAGCTAATATTTCCTCAACCTGCTTCATTACACTGTAGAAATCAGCACCAGTACGATCTAGTTTATTTACATAGATAATACGAGCAACTTTTGAATCGTTAGCATAACGCCAGTTAGTTTCGGACTGTGGTTCGACCCCACCCGAGCCACAAAATACACCGATTCCACCATCGAGAACTTTCAGAGAACGATATACTTCAATCGTGAAATCGACGTGACCAGGAGTATCGATAATATTTAATTGATGATCTTTCCAATAGCAGCTTGTTGCAGCAGATTGGATTGTAATACCCCTTTCTCGCTCTTGATCCATGAAATCAGTTGTAGCTTCACCTTCATGTACCTCACCGATTTTGTGAACTTTACCAGTTAATTTAAGGATTCTTTCGGTTGTGGTAGTTTTTCCAGCATCTACGTGGGCGAAGATACCAATATTTCGGTAACGAGTGAGGTCTTTCATAATTTACTTTATTACTAAGTGTTAATAACTGTCAGGATAGTGCTTGGCTAGGAGATAGCCTTGAATTGAGATTTCAATGCAATCAGTATTTTTTTTAGAGCCAGCACCTACTGGATAGAACTTGATCGTCTAACATATTTTTAGTCCTTCTCAGGGCTATGACGATGATACCAATTGTTAAGTAATTATAATTTATTTATCTCTCAACAGGAAATCATTGAAGAGTTTTCCCAGAAGACAGATTATAGATAACAGGTTATAGGTTACGGATTATAACTGGTAGAAACAATCCCTATTGCCTATTTCCTATTGTCTCAATGTTACTGCATAAAACTGAATTACCACAACTATATAGAAACGGATAAAGAAAAGGGAGTCTAAAAATTTATGACTCCCATTAAGTTTACGAAATCAACTGTGAGTATTATGACTGAGTCTTTAATTAACAATAATCCTTATGTAAGCAATGACTATGAAGTCCGTTCTATTGATGGTACTGGAAATAACTTAGAAAATCCTGAGTTTGGTTCTGCTGGAAGTGCAATTGTTGATCGCGCTCCTTTAGATTATGCAGATGGTGTTTCCGAGCCTTCAGGAGAAGACCGTGCTAATCCTCGGGTTATCAGTAATGCAGTAGCAGCACAAACAGAAGACATACCTAGCGATCGCGGTTTAACTAATTTTATCTGGGCATTCGGACAGTTTTTAGACCATGACTTAGATTTAGTTCCTGAAAGTGGTGAAGAAGTTACTATTGAGGTTCCTCCTGGCGATCCTGATCTCGATCCCCAAGGTACTGGCGATGTAGAAATTCCTATAGGAGATTCTGCATTTATCCCTGGTACTGGTACTGACGCTAGTAACCCTCGTCAACTTCCCAATAATATTACTGCTTGGATTGATGGCTCAAATATTTATGGCTCTGATGATGAGAGAGCTGAGTTTTTAAGGTCTTTTGAAGGTGGTAAGTTAAAAGTTAGTGATGGCAATTTACTACCGTTTAATGATGGTTCAGTGGAGAATGACGATCCCCGAGGTGGCGATCCCAGTCGTCTATTTGTCGCTGGGGATGTGCGAGCTAATGAAAACTCTGTGTTAGTTTCGATGCACACCCTGTTTGTTCGGGAACATAACCGCATTGCAGAAGAATTAAGTTCCGCTCATCCTGACTGGACTGATGAAGAAATTTTCGAGAGAGCGCGAGATATTAACATTGCTCAATATCAATCCATCATTTATAACGAATACATACCATCCTTATTAGGAGTTGATGCGCTACCAGAATATAGCGGTTATAACTCTGAGATTAATCCTGGTATTACTCGGACTTTTGCTACTGCTGCTTTTCGTGTAGGACATACTCAACTGAGTTCAGTTGTTCCTCGTTTAGATGTTAATGGGGAAACTGTAGAAGAAGGTAATTTAACTTTATCAGATGTCTTCTTCCGTCCTTCTGGAGTGATTGAAGAAGCTGGGATCGATCCTATTGTTCGCGGTATTGCTTCTTCTCTGAGTCAAAATATTGATACTCAGATTATTGGTGATGTTCGGAACTTGCTATTTAATGTAGGAGACAATACTACTGGACGGGATTTATTTGCCATTAACCTAGAAAGAGGCAGACTTCATGGTTTAGCTGATTACAATACTATTCGTGAAACCTTTGGTTTAGAAAGAGTTTCTACTTTTGCTGAAATTACTTCTAATACAGAATTACAGGAAACATTAGAAGACATTTATGAAGGTGATATCAATAATATTGATGCTTTCGTCGGCTTACTAGCTGAAGATCATGTTACTAATGCTGCGGTGGGAGAGACACTTCAAGCAGTATTAGTAGATCAATTTGTGGCTTTACGAGACGGAGATCGCTTTTACTATGAAAATACTTTCTCTGACTCCGAAATTACAGAAATTGAAAATACTAGTCTCTCAGATATTATTCGTTATAACACTGATACTACAATTATTCAAGACAACGCTTTCTCCCTCATAAATGAAGGAACAAATGGTAGTGATGTTCTCGAAGGTGGCTTAGGTGATGACTCTATCTTTGGTGGTGGTGGTAGAGATACCATTTCTGGCTATGCAGGAGATGACCTGATTTTAGGAGAAGGTGGTAACGATGTTATAAGTGGTGGTTCAGGTGATGATTATCTGGATGGAGGAAGAAGAAATGACCGCATAACAGGTGGCGATGGAGACGATACTCTTATTGGCGGTGCTGGTACTGATATATTGACTGGTGGTGGTGGTGCTGATGATTTTGTCTTCGGTGGAGAAAATCTAAGATTCCGTCAGCTAAGATTAGACATAATCGAGGATTTTGATGCTACTGAAGACCAAATAGTAGTTAGTGAAGAAACTTTTGGTGACTTGTCAGGAGAGACATCTTTTGGAGTAGCTGATAGTTTGGATTCTGCTATCTTTAGCAATTCTACTATCATTTATGAGCAAATTACAGGTGTACTAATTTACAATCAAAATGGTGACACACCTGGATTTGGTCGCGGTGGAATATTTGCTCGACTCGATAGCGATTTAGATTTATCAGCAGACAACTTCGATGTTGCTTAAATATTAAGTCTTCCTAGTAGGGTGGGCGGTGCATCGCCCTACTGTGATGTTTTTATGGTATCTCTACACCCTCGCCTTAAAAAAAAGGGAGGGTCTGAATATTTTAATTTTTTAACAACTCATAATATCCTATTCTTATAATTAATCTGGAGATTTATAAAACTTCCTCCAAAAATATAAATTTTTCGGTTGAAGAAAAAGTCAAAAAATTTATTATATTTTAATGTTTTCCTACATAACCTGTTCTCAAGAGCGAAGACAAATAGCAAAATGGGCTTTTTCTCTGGCGACTCTGTGTGTAGTATTGTTCTTTGCTACCTATTCAGGAAATACTGAAGAGTCGGAGAACAATAGCTTACCTTCATCTCCAGATACAGGTTCTCCTGAAGAGGATTTTTCTGCGGGAGGTACTAGAGACAATCATCGACTGACAAAAATATGTGGTGAAAACGGTCAAAAGATTGCTTATTTACTAGGAAACAACAATAGGGAGTTTACCTTATCCGCTTATCCTACCTTTTGGTTTTATATTCCCGATAAATTTAAAAATGTAGCGGAAATCGAGTTTACAGTAACAGAGCTAGAAACAGGAAAGAAAGTATATAATCGCGCCCTACAAATGCCAGAAAAAGCAGGTATGATGGGGATTTCTATTCCACAAAAACCAAACTATGCTCTGTATCCCAACGTAAATTACAGTTGGAGTTTACAAATTCATTGTGCTGAATCAAATAATGAGTCAGTTATGACACTAGAAGGGTGGATACAGCGTCTTTCTTCCAATGCTGACTTAGAAAATCAATTAACTACTGTTTCTAGGGAAGATCAATATAAAATTTATTTACAACAGGATTTACTCTACGATGCTTTAAACCATTTGATACAACTCCGCATTGCACAACCTGATAATACCCAGTTAAAAACAGCTTGGAATCAGCTTTTAGTAGAGTTGGGATGGCAAGATTTAGCACGACAGTCCCCAGTTAACCCTTATCTTTGGGATACAAATACAACTTACGCAGAAACAAGGTAAAGCAATCAGTAATCAGTAATCAGTAATCAGTTATCAGTTATCAGTAATCAGTAATCAGTAATCAGTAATCAGTAATCAGTAATCAGTAATCAGTAATCAGTAATCAGTAATCAGTAATCAGTTATCAGTAATCAGTTATTTATTGCCAATTTCCTACTAGGACAAATGCTGACCAATAAAAGGGATGAGAAAACTTTTCGCTTTTAATTATTCCTTGTTGGGCGCGACGTAGGGCTTCCGCTTTGGTAACATTATCTTTAGCTAATTCTTGATAGAAATTGGTCATTAAAGCTACAGTGGCTTGATCGTTAACAGCCCAGAGAGAAGCGATAGTACTCCGCGCTCCCCCACGCACTGCTATTCCTGCTAATCCTAAAACCGAGTTGCGATCGCCTGTAGCGGTTTCACAAGCACTCAACACTAACAAATCTACTGGACGCAATTGCTTACTATCTCCCCGAATGAGACTGTTTAACTCATCAATATTAATGCGCTCATCCCAAGTTAATACAAAAGTATCTTCAGGATTAGAGCTAAACTGACCATGAGTTGCTAAATGAACGATACGAAAAGGTGTTTCATTTGCAGAGCGATTAAAATTAAATTCGGTAAAACTATTATTGAGCAACACTTCTGAGGTAAATAGAGGCTCGATCTGCTGAATTTCTTGTTTAACCCCTGGTAAAGGAGAAAAACCTTGACGGGATTCGGAAAGTCCTGCTAACAGTATCTCTTGACGATTTTCTTGTGTGGCTTGTATTTGAGTAAGTTGTAAACTAGGAGCGATCGCAATACTATATTTTTCAATCAGATATTGTTCACCATCGTGAAGGGTAGCGGGGGGAAGGTTACGTAAAATGCCATCGGGAACAAATACTAAGGTATTAATGTTTTTGAGATCGGCTTCTATAGGACGGATTAACCAATTATAAGCCTGTTGCAATAGTTTGAGATTGAGACGGCGAGGTTTACTAATTTGACTATTAGCAGAAGTGATGACAATCTCTATTTCTGATGGGGGTAGGTCATTAGAATAATGGCGTAGAGGTTGACCAGGAATAGCTGCAATAACTTCGAGACGATTACCTATAATGATAGTGTAAAAAATAGCAGCAGTAGGATCGAGGCGATCGACTTGAAGTGGTTGAGTATCTAAACAAGCATCACGGAAGAAATTATCTAGTTCAGCTACTTGTAGAGATTCAATTATATTTCTAGCTTGGTTTAAGTCTGCTTGAGTTGCTCCTGGTTGTAATAGTAGTGTTGCTAATTCCCGATAAACTGGTTCAATTTTTTCGCGAAAGGAATACTGTATATCAGAAGTAATTGCTACTAAGTCACTTCTAAGAGATTGTAGATTGTTGGTTGCTTGGGTATAAACTGCGATCGCACCTTCTAAATCGTCTTGAGCTTTCAGTATTCTACCTAACTGCCATTGCCATTGATAAGTTAATTCTTTAGCATTAATACTTTGAGCAATTAATAGAGCTTCTTCCGTAATTTTCGCTGCTTCTTCCCATTGTTGGTTTCTTTCGTAAAGATGACCTAAAACCCCTAAAGCATCTGCTTCTACTCTTTTAATACCTAACGATTTCGCTTGTTTAATTGCTGAAACTAAAATTGGCAAAATTTCCCTAGGTTTTGTATCTAGTTTCAGTAGGTTGCGGGCTAAACTAACTTGACCTTGAATAGTAGTTTTTTGGGGAGGAAGTTGTGATAAAAGTTGCTTGATGGCTTCTGCTTCTTTGGTAGCAGTTTCTATTTCTTGCAAGCTAATTAAAACATCTAAGCTGTCTAGTTTTCCTCTTAACTGAATATCCGACTGAGGCAATAGATCTATAGCTTGTTGATAAAATTGTAATGCCTGTTTTGGTTCAGATTGAAGTCGAGCATTATTACCTAAATTTATTAAGGTGTCCGCAATGAGAGTTTTGTTGTCTAATTTTTCAGCAATAGTTAAACTTGATTCTAATATAGTTGCAGATTCTTGGTATTTACCTACGCGAGTTAAGACATTACCAATACTTAGTAAAGCTTGAGCTTTGATAATAGTATCAGGTTGCTTTTCCAGTCTATCTTTTACTTCTGTGAGAGTTTTAATTGCTTGGGAATATAAACCTAATGCTTGTAAAGCGTAAGCTTGGTAAATTTTTGCTTGAGTATATCCCTTGATGTCTCCTTGTTGTTCATAAAGAAAAGTAGCTTGTTTCCAAGTTTCCCAAGCATTTTGCGATCGCCCTAAAGATAATTCAATCTGTCCTCTTACTTCTAAAACTTGTGCTAATAACTGACTTTTTTCTGGTTCAGTTTCGATAGTGATAATAATATTTTCAGCTTCAGAAAGAGTAGTTTCTGCTTGTTCCCATTCCCCTAATTTCTGATAAATTAAAGCTAGATTCCGATTGGCGATAACACTTCCTATAATATCCCCTTGTTTTTGATACTGTTTAATAGCTGTTTCTAATAAATTAATAGCTTCGGACAATCTATTCTGTTGATAGAGCATTTCTGCTTCTTGCTCTAGAGTTTTATTGTTAGTAGCCAATACAATTTTTGGCAGTTGAATTGATAAAATTAACGCGATGGTAATCAGAAATAGTAAAAATAATTTAGGTAGCTTATTCATGATTGATTCTTAATTGTTATAGTAGGGTGGGCGATGCCCCACCCTACTGATTAAAATGGTTGTAACTCAAGGGAAAAATAAACCCCATCTTCTTGTAAACTGTCGCCATTGTTTTCTAAATCTACTAAAGGAATACCCCAATCTAAACCCGCAGCGAAATAATCATTAACTTGTAAGCGCAAACCAACACCAGTAGAAACTAAAGTATTTTGATCTAAAGTTAAATCATCTGTATTCCAAACCTTACCAAAATCTATAAAAGGAGTTAATTGCAGACTGGTTTTCCATTCGCGAATGCGGAGAATTGTCGCTCTAATTTCGGCGGAGTTAAACCAACCATTATCCCCTAACAAAGCATCTTGGCGATAACCCCTTACACTAAAAACACCCCCCAAGCTAAACTGTTCTGTAGGAACTAAAGGGCGGTCTGATACTTGCAAATCAGAACGGAGTAGTAAAGTAATATCGGGACTAAGTAATCTAAGATATTGTGCTTGTCCTCTCCAAGCAAAAAACTTACTATCGGGTATATCATCTTCATTACTAATAGTTGCATCAAAAAGATTAACCCCTAAACTAAACTCAGAGCGTAAAGCAAAAACTTGATTAGCATCACGAGTAGTGTATTCTTGGAAAAAACGTAACGCGCTAATGTGTGTTTCTCCATCAGTTTCAGCACCCCGTGATATCTGTTGAGGTTCTCCTCCAACAGTAATTTTCGAGTCGTTTCTAGAAAATGTAAAACCAATAGCCAAATCTTCAGTAGGTTTTTGTAGTAAAGGTTGACGATAGGTTAATTGGTAAGTAGTATTTTCTGATGCGATATCAAATTCATCAAAAGGCGGTTCAATAATTTCGCTATCGGTATAGCTAAAGCGAAAATTCAGTGTTCCATTATAGGGGTTGAGGGGAATAGTATAACTGAGATTGTTTAGGGAGTCGCTACCGTCAGTGTTGAGATAGGAGATATTTATGCGATCGCCAAAACCAATAAAATTGCGATGAGTTAATTGTACTTGACGGCGGTCTGTCCCGACACTAGGAGCGCGATAATTATCAAAACTTAAAGTTAAGTCAAAATGATCCGCTTCTTGCAGACTAATTTCTAGGATACTGCTACCTTGTCTAGTTCCCGCAGTTAATTCCGCAGCTAAACTTTCAATTAAGGGGTCTAATTGTAGTAGTTGCAGACCATTGAGTAACTTATCTTGATTTAAAGGTGCTGAGGTAGCAATTTTGAGGCGACTGCGAACATAAGCAGGGTTTAATCTTTCCAAACCTGTAATATTTATTGCTTCTACTGTTCCCTCAATAACTTCAATAACTATAATTCCATCTTGTAATTTTTGTGGCGGAATAAACGTTCCTGATGTGATATAACCATTATCAATATACAGGCGATCGATCGCTTGTTGGGCTGCTAAGAGTTCCCTAAAAGAAATACCGCGCATACTATAGGGTTCGAGAACTTCCGCTAATTCTTCGGGAGTAAAAACCGTGCTACCAACTATTTCAAATTTCTTGACAAAAACCGTATCAGGAACACCCTCAATTATATAAGGAGAATCTTGAGGGGTAGTCTGTTCTAGTTCTGGTAATATTTGTTCTAAAGGCGGTAGGGTTTCTGGCTCTACTGGTTCTAGTTGGGATGGTAATGTTGGTGGTGGAATGTTTTGGGCTTTAGCAATATTAGTTATTGATAATAAAAAAATAAATAACCACAATATATTAGTTATTTGCAATGGGAAATATGACATAAAATATCAACAAGAAGCTTTTTCTTGCCAGCAATGTATATTGTTCAAACCAGCAAAATTGATGTAAGTTTTTCAACAATAAACTTACTATAATCTGCTAAATCATCTCAAGCTAAAAAAGTTTAAAATTTAGCTATTAGCTTTTTTCCAAAGGATTGACGGGATAAGGTTATCTATTGCCCACCTTACAATTAGCTTGTTTCCAGTAAATTCCATCAAAATTTAGCCCCATAAATATCATTCTCTCTAGACTTATCGGGAGCTTGAGTAACTATTCTGCATAAATTTACATTTGTTTACCTTGTGATTAAACTTGCTGTAATCTTACTTAGAAATGGCTTTAGCAGCTTCTTTTGCAAGGACATCCTCCATCCAAGCATTAATACTTTTATTCGCTTTTTTAGCAGCAAAAAAAATCTGGTGATGGCGTTGGGGAGTTGTCCGAAAAGGTAAATTGCCAGAAAAAGGTTTGTCTGGTTCTTCTCCTAATTCAGCACACCATTCTAAATAGTCATCCACAGAGTTGTGAAATTCTTGCTCTAATTCTGGGACAGTATTGCCTTTAAATGTAATTACATCTTTAACATCTAATACCTTGCCAAATAAAATTCCTGCTGCTTCATCTATTTCAATATGAGCCGTATATCCTTTATATTTCATGGTTAATCTTGTAATTAATAATCTTCAGGTTTAATTCCAGCATTTTCTAAAAATTCTCTTACCTCAGATATTTCACCATCCGCGATTTTCACGCCTGAAATAAATTTCTTGGCTAATACTTTAAGTCCTCTCAAGAGGACTGTTATGCAGGGTAAGAGCGTCTCAAACCCTATTGACAAAAGGATTGTAGAACAGTCATCATATAGTCATTGTTCATAGCTGCGCGGTTCATTTTTTGGCGCAGACTACGCTTCAGACTCTTTTCTTGATTCAGGGTATTTAATGCCATGCGTCGGAGTAGAGCCAAATTACGAGGGGAGTTGCCAGAACGGACGCGACAATGATCCTCATTAAAAGTTACATCCTTTCGTCCAATGGACTTGGTTT
>JAAUYH010015254.1_pt1 | contig 11417 bp, 9 predicted proteins | sample 7278061 | NCBI WGS metagenome assembly JAAUYH01 (sample SAMN14350203, study PRJNA611818) | marine sediment metagenome | isolation source: surface marine sediment (0.6m) | place: French Polynesia: Moorea | collected 2018-08 | reverse complement strand
TGATACACGTGCAATTTCACAAAGCAATGGTTTCAATCCTTAGTCCGGCAATTATCTCGAGAGAGTGACGTGCTTGGAGCAATTCAAACTAAAAATGGGTGCACTATAATGTACGACAAAATAGGCCGCGCTAATTATTTCATTTGTATTCTTATTTCGGCTATATCGCTTCCTAGGTATCCCCTGAACAGAGATGAGCAATGAAAGTTTAGTGTGGATTAATGTTTTCTAGATGCGTTCTTCAATGCCATGGAACTTTTTCATTGTGAGAAATGCGAAGCATCTCTTAGTTGTTTTAGTGACGTTCAGAACACGCATTTACGTACATTAATGTGAGCATGAAACTTATTCATGTATCTAAATGCGCAGAAGCTTGTTTTGGGTTCATTTTTCAACGATTCGAAGCTCTGAAAGTTATTCCGGGCTTAACTGTTCTGGGCACCATGAAGGAAACCTAGGGTTTTGAATTTGAGCCAATGAACATTTTGGTTGCTTAAATCTTCAGAATTTTATTGGATGATACGCAACTGTCGAGGTTTCTTTTACTGCGTCTAGAACTGTAAGTACTCAAGTTAAAAAGACGAGTATTCGAAATGCCAGAATCTTGTGCGAGCGGTTGCAGAACCATATTGTAATCTCAAAAACGGAACCTCAAAATTATTGATGTAACTGCATTGCCTTTCTCTGCACCACATTGCAGAGTCTGAATCAGAAGCATGACACAAAGGCAAGGAATAGTGCGAATTTTGTGTCAACCTTGTGCGCTGTGGAGTGTTTGCCGCAAGTTGTCCTTGTTAGGTATAATCTTCGCGAGGGGTACAGGCATTCGCCGAGCAAGCGTCTACATCCAATGAATACGCACTATATACACAGAACTCTACTCAATAACAGTGTCGAAATCATATTTCTGATGGTTACTTACCTCGCGCCCCTCCGTTCCCTCGGAACTGAGTTGTCCGAGATCAGTTGGTCAGGATTGCACTCAAAAAGTGACGTCGCATGGTGTATGGTGTGTGCTTTATAGAACGCACAAGCGTATGAATGAAGCCAGCTGTAAAACTCAATCAAGCGACTACCTTTCATTACTGAGTCTCAACAAGAGGGGCAAGCAATGATGTCTACACGAGCAGCAAAGTGTTCCGGGCCCGGAAAAGTTTTGCGAGATCCTCAATAAGTGCAACTTCTATGGTCAACACACTATACTTTGGCCAGATATTCTCGCACGACTTTCTCGCACTCTCTGGGAATCTCTGGAACACATTGTGTGACAGTTAATGGTACGCAACCCATAGCTATGAAGGAGCCTGTAAGATTCTTATGGTTTGAGCTCGTAGAACCGTATTGGTTGAAAAGCATTAACAACTCTGATCACTACTCTACAAAGCACTTCATGCTGGTTCTTGGTATACTCGATTTCATTGCGGCAACTAATGTTCTCGCCCTAACCTTCGTCTGTAGTCCTTCTTTGGTTCGAATCAGATCTGGTCCGAATAAGAGGCTCTCCACATCTGGTGCGACCCCCCGAAAACCGTCGACGGTCATTCAGTGGAGAAGTTCGAGTACCGAATCACAGACAAGATGACTATGGCATATACCCGGGCGGTTAGTCCGGTAGCTTCCGATGCCAAACTCAACGGCACGACGGTCTCTATCCAGTTTACCCTCGAACGAAGCTTAGTCCCCTGCGAGCTCAGCCCTACCTCCCGCAAAATCTATACTGTCGGCTTCTAGAACTCACCTAAATAAATTGGATCGAGGCACATGCAATGGCGCATACTCGTTGAGTTTCGTAAGCCATGCTTAGCTCATTCGTTTTTAGGTTCTATCCGTTGCAAGATTCGCTTTTCTTTAGCGAGACACCCTAACTCTGGTTCGTTTGCATGATCTGATTCGCTAGTAGATGTCGTAGCATATATTTTGTAAACGGGGAGCGATAACAGCCTCATATTACGAATGCTCGCTTCTTTCGTCTTTGTGGTACGTACAGTCTATTTCAAACGGTGAGAGTGCGTTTGCGTAGTTTTGACAGTAATTAAGGTGATTTTTCGCGATCTGTTTTCCTTCCAGGATTCGCGAAAATGTATTCTTCCATATTCGCCTCACTCCACTTCATATCGGTCATCGCTGCAAGATTTCATTCCTGTGCTGTACTGTCCAGCTGTTCAGCTGTGAGACTATTTAATTGTTTTGATTCCAAGCTTCCTATAAAACACTATCAAGCGCTAAAAATGTATATACTTTTTATGACATATGAGATCCCAACTCTATTCACCATTTAAAGAAGCCGGAACCGTCGAAATATTTTTGTTGTTTCTTTTTCATCAATTTATGAACAGTTGCTGTTCGCATACTCTTCATAAAGTAATTTACTTAGAGACGGTTTCGCTTAGACTTTTTGAAACCAGAGACATATTTCAGAGATCTCTCGCTCCTACATTCAGGATTCCTAACTACTTTCTTTTTTGATTGCAGGCGAGGTACCTTATGAGAAGTTTTTGCATAGCCTATGACACTACCGAAAGCTTCGACGGTCGTTCCAGTAATAGAAACATATATTTTTTGATTTCATTTCGATGTGTATTTTCCGATGATTGATGGTCTACAACAGAAAATGACTTATGGATTTGAAGCGGTTCACTTTCAAATTTTTTGAGCTTTCATTTGATAATGCTACTTTGTGGATTGCTCTCGATCTTTGTGCACGATAAAAATTATTGCGCCACCAGAAGATCATTTAATCTGTAGACTGCTCTAGTTGAAACCCGATAAAAGTTCTCTAGTGCTCAGAAACTAGGCACCGTACAGTATATAAGTTTAGTTCAGTATATTGAAAAGTCATAGAATTGGAGAATAACTAAATGCTGATTTCCACAAAAACAAAGATTTGCCACTAAAATTTAACAGAAGTGCTTCCGTTAAAAAGACAAGGGTCGAGCAATGCATGGATCTTAAATATTTAGTCAAGGAAGTAATCACAACAATGTTAGGCACTGCAATTTAGCTTTTTTCAATGTTACAACAGAAGGCAGATTTTGTATTTAATCCTCTTCAGTGTTTACATGGACGGTTTAAAGTCGAAAGTTACCCCGGGGATATGTAAATTTTCGCTGCTTAGAGAGTTAATTGATCATAAATTCAGAAAAGGCTACGAGCAGCGTACTTCGATAGCTTTATAACTCAAAAAACGCTGTTACATATGACGACGATTGAACTGAATCTCTGGCAGGTGACTTCAGCAATGGACTAGATGCTACTACATTACATGTTGATTGACTTTAGCCAAGCCGCTTGCAGTAACTTTTCAAACTTTTCCTCATCCACGTACCTATCTGGAGCCATCATTCTCTGATTATGACAAGCATTTGTCTTGAATTATTCTCACGATATCAATACGAAGCAGTTTGATGCCCAAGAATAGCATTTAAGGTCTCTGAAGCGCCATTATATACTTGAAAAATGCGCTATCTGATCTAAGTTGTGTAATTGAAACATATGGATTAAAATACTGTATGTACCTAGATTCTTTCTCGTACACAAGCCTCTAACCAGCTCCTTCATTTTTTGAACATAAAATTATTGACGGAAAACAATGCTTGGATTGCCAATTAAATTTATTTTAGATTTTGACTGTCACAGGTTAATGTGCATGAGTACGATCGCTTCTTGCTGACTTTTCTAATCAACTTTTATTTCGTTCGAAGCAAAGAATTAGTTCTCTGATAGGCAATGTCGATGTTCGCGCCCTTCAACTTTGCAGTAAATGAACATTGAATTTCGCAAATAGTGACCAAATACATAGCTCTAAAATGCTTTGATACTGACCTCATCAATAACATGCTTGCTAGAACTGTGCTTGTTCGCCATATGGTATTCGATAAGGGCGAGACACGGTCGGCTTGAGACTCTCAATTCCAGCCGGTCCATCGAAATTCTCGGCCTCGTAGTCTTCAAAACGAATTAGATCCGTACACCAACATGTGCTCAATGAGTTTGATAACTCATTCATTGTTTCTTCTCTAGCTCACGCCGTGCTGTTTAACTATTCTCACTATCTACTGTCACACATTACCTTCATCTCAAGTAGAGGATAGGTATAAGGGCCGGAGAAGCACAGCACATGCTGTTCCCTGTGCTGCATAGAGGACAGTGGTGCGCAAGCACTCTACTAATTGGCCATAGGAACATAGTTTGAACGTTCTTAACCAGTACCTGATTCGATGCTATACGAAATAGAGTTGTATTTTGTCATGCAGATGTTCATTTCCTCTGAAATTTTGATCCTTACAGTTCATCTCAAACACCGAAAATGTCGTGGAACAGTTTTACTACCAATTCAAACCAAGTACAGCGGTCAATCCCTGCTCATCACATGAATTTGTAGTGTGATTGGTGGTATATCGCAGGTAAGGCACGGCCAGTACATGATTTGACAGTCTGAATATCATAGTATTGAATGTTCGATAGATTGAGTATCCTTAAAAGAAGCTCTCAAAATTTTAGCAAGTTACACTCAATGCAATTTATACGCTACATTATACAGCTGATCTTGATTTCAACTCTACATTCGAAATAAAATAGTCTAATTTTAATAATCTACGTTATTGTTTATTTCGTGAACTTCCTAACTGATCCATGCAGAAACTCCCACAGTACTACTTAGTAAGGCTGGTATAAATTGAGTGCAGCTGCGTTTGCTCTTCTTGTACTGAAGTTTCCGCAGTCGCTTGCTTTTGATTATCTCCTACACTCGAAATTCACAGCTACGTAATAAAATTGCGTGTTCTTCCAATTTTCTTGTACTTCGTTTATGTTCAGCTCTATTGCTTTCCATAGGCGTGGTGCCTTATATGAAGCTGTAGATATTTTTCATCGTAGAATAGTTATTACCCTTTTTCTGTACATTCTTTTAGTTCAATGTCTTCATGCTAGATGCGATTTTTGATAGTTAATCAGTACATTGAACTTTTCTAAGAAAAAAGTCCGAAAAACACCTACAAAAGGGTTGGTAATTTGGCGTGGTATTAGGATTCTTGCTTCGATCCTTCTAGTTTTGCCTGAAGCTTTTGAATTCGTAAACAGTATCCCAAGGCATCTGAATTAAATGGAACATATAGAAGACGTCTCTTCGTGGATGCCGCTCTGTTTTGAATTCATGGTTTCTATAGGCAGCGTGGCAATTCTGCAGAAGATGTAGATCTCTGAACCTACGCTACAAGCTATATTTCTTATCTGATGCAATCGAAGCCATCAAATTTCTCGCATCAAAGGTATGTATTCCGATTAACTAGACCGACATCCAACTAAAGTATTCGCCATGCTATAGTTCTAAACAAGATGGAGTTTGTGCGCCACACTCAAAGTCTATCTGCATTTATTATGCCTTAGTCTATTAGAAAATTAGTGAGCCTGAAGCACAAATTGCATGAATGGTTCGCTGAACACATAAAAATTATAACTACATTTACTGTGCGACTTTTCGGAATATACTATTGAGCAATAAAATTTCGAGCCAGAATTGATTTACTTATAAAGACATACAATCATTCTATGCAAAAGAAAGTTTCCTCTATATTTTCAACCACTTTTGATTAATAACCCAACAAATTCCATACCATGTTCAGATTCTGTAAATACATACCTTTTTCACAAGCCGCGAAAAGAGCGGCCAATTAAAAATAGATATTAAAGCTACTCTAAAATTTAGTGACTTTAGACATTGGAGCGATTCTTTGTCAAACAGAAGTCTCTCGCAAACTGTTTCAGGCAAGGTACAAAATAATCCTAAAAATGCACCCTGAAAGTTTAAAAACTCGAGCCTAAAATTAAAATGAATCACAAGCCATTGAATGAAAAGCTGATGAAAATTTTGAAATCGCAGTGAAATTTTTACTACCTCATGTAATAAAATCGCACTTCAGCAATGCCATTGGCTGGATTGAAGTATTCTTTCTTCGATCTGAACCGAGCACACTACATTGAAGGCATAATGAAAACTTCCGGAAAGTTGTCGTAGAAGTCGATATCTGCTTCTGTTTCAACGTATTTTAGCAAAGCTATCAAAATATGTAGAACTCATATGATCATTTGTGCCGTCAATTTCAGGCAACAAAAATCATGCTTTTAGGCTTTTGAACACATTATGCAAGCTTTTTTCGATACTGCCTTTGTTCACTTGTAGAATGTGAGATAATATGAATCTCAACTGAGTGAATTTAAGTTAATTACATAAATTACAGTCGTATTTTTAGGCGAGAGACGATTTTTGAAGAAATAGCATCTATTATCTTACTTCTGGCTATCTGCATTAGTTTAGTAGAAGAAAAAGCATCTTACCTCTCCACGACTGCAAAACTGCAAATATATATCTACAAAAGGAGTACATATTTGATTTCATTGGAGCCAGCTGCAACACCCCATCTGATTTTAAGACTAACAATTTACTTGGGTTTACTTAAATCTCTCAATTCGAACAGAGTATTCTCATAGTACGGGGTTTTTAGTAGAATAATGTTTCCATGACGCGATTCAGGTAAAAAGCAAATACGAAGATTGTATTCGATGACCAGAACCTTCTAGTTGATTTTCAGTACGCTGGACGCAACTACATTTCCTTTTGTAACTTTTAAAGTTTCGATTAATACATATGTTTTGCTGGTTCTTGAAATTTAAAGTGAATACTGCTGATGTCTTTCAGAAGCTAAAATAGCTAATCTGCAAAATAGAAGATTTTTCAAAAGCTCTCCGATACAATCGTGCATTTGCCAATGTGCAAGATAAATTTTCTCTACACATTTTCGTGCACCGATGTCTGACACATGAGTTCCTATCCTTTCCTCACTGTGATTCATAGGTTTGGCCATAAATCTACAGGTAGTAGTATCCTTCAAAGTATAAACCTCTTTCATGTGGCCATCTTGGCCTGTTTTTTAGTTGATTTGTCATCAGCAAAAATAATATTTCTCGGTAAGCAATATTTACATTCGCACTGCTACCAAACTTTTCGTCGCATACATGTTTGTCGCTTATTTTTGAATCCCAGGTCCTCACTTCTAACTGATTCATCGAGTATCACTGGATTCAATAACATATTTCTTCCTCATCCTTGAAAGGTGTATTTCATTCAGTGTTGCTTTTACAATGAATTCTTTCAGGTGGATAGTGAGCGTAAAGTAGAAAACAGTTCCAAACTAGCTGATAAGTACGGTGGATCAGATGAACTCAGAACTTATTGATTCTTTGTTCAATCCGATCGAATCAACTCTTATTGTATTTTGACAAGATAGGTTTGTAATTAATAAAATAAAAATAACTGTACAAATGTGTTAGTTCTCTAGAATATTGATGGACGGAGCAAGGTGTTCAGGTATGCTAGAAACGGAGCTTATAATGTGTTCCTGAAAAACATCATCTATTTCCGGAGTCTATTCATTAAAAATTGTGAAATAACTAGAATTTGTTTTACTAAGTCAGTGTCCAGTTATCGTACATTGAGGAATAAATGTGATACAATTTTCATAGTACGTGAAAGGCACAAAGTTTCAGTATTGCTAATCTTCTGCCTCAGAGGTATTTCTTCGAAACACTGCACTATGATTATGAAATTTCAAACCGCAAGATTCCTGGCTGCCTACCCCCAAGGATAATTACTGGTTCAGAGGTTTAGTCTTTTGATTTATAGTTATGTAGACGAAAGAGTATGGAAAATGGACAACGATGTGCATGATTAACGAGTGTTAGACAGACTCCTCAATGGAACGAAAGTTTCTTATTCTTGTGAAGTCCTGCTGATCTGAAGATTCTTGAAAATTACGTTCAGTGTGGTAATTTACTATTGGTACTGTGGATGCAATACCAGCACCAATTTTTGGTTATAACTAGACGCGTTTCGTTTGCGGGGTTTCGAAAACTTGATCTTTTTATTATTCATGTGTGAGATTTTTAATTTGTAGAAGTGTCTAAACGTATTGGCGGAGCGCCCCTACAATTGCTATTATCCTTTTTATGGCATGAATACATATTACTCTAAATTTGTCTTTCACTAATGCAGTTCACTGCAACTTGTTGGTAACGGTTATTTGTTCATAATTCTCATAGTTCTCTCAAAGATATATAATTGTTGTAGACTTAAAATTGAAAAAGACGAATATTCGAAACCTCTGAATCTAGTGAGAGTGGTTGCAAGTGCCAGTAAAGATATCTACAGTAAAACTTCAAAGATACCGATTTAGCTGATATTCTTAGCTTCACGGTAAATGGCCGACAACGAATCAGAAACATGCTACAAAGACAAGAAATAGTGCAAATTCAAATTCCCCATTGAACGCCGCGGTGTGTTTGTAAGAAACTGCCGTCCAGCGAACTAGTCTTTGGTTAGACGCAGATGTTCGTTGGGCAAGTGCCTACATCGAATGACTACGCTCAGTGCACACACAACGCACCTCAATAAATGCACCAAAATCGTATTACTAATTGTTACTCCCCTCGGGCCATTTCGGTGTATCCTAATTGAATTGTCCCATGTCAGCTGATCCGGGTTCCATTCATAAAAGTGACAGCGTATGGTATACGGGGCGCCTCATAGGAAGAGCGCTAATGAATGAGCTTAGGTCTGAAATTAAATGAAGTGACTGGCCTATTCATTACAATCTCCTCTAAGCTAGGAGACTGGTATTATATCTGCGCGAGTAGCATAGCAGTTCAATGTCCTGAAAAATTTTCGTGACAATCTCAGTAACCGCGCTTTCTATGATCGATATCCCTTGATCTCATGTTATCGCACTCCCTTATTGTACTCCATGTTTTTGTTCCCAGCTCATTGTGTGATCGTGAACGGCACGTAATGCATACTCATGAGCGAGTTCACATCTCCGGGCTTCGATTGAACCTTATTCATAGCGAGGCACTAACGCAATCGACAAATTACTACTGCAGTAAAACGCTGTGACACGTTGGCTCAAAGAGAACCGCTTGCGACGTTTGTCAACTACTGTAAGTATCAGCCTGGACACACAGCCTGAAAGTCCACACGCACACACTTACAAGTACTCGCAAACACTTCTACTTCACTCTTTCCTACGCAATCTGCTTCATCAAAATGCATCACTTCTCAATCACACGCTCCATGTTGGTTTCCAGCGTACTCGCCTTCATTGCGGGTACAGTCGTTCTAGGTGGAAATCACGACTGTGATATCACTAACATTCGTATCAGACATGGTCCTAATGCACCTTCCAAAATTTAGTGAGCTACTGCGGCTAATGTCGGCAACGTTCAAGTGGATTTGTTCTCGTTTCCACTGACAGATGCGACAATTTTGACATTTGGTCAAATGATGTACGATCTAGCTGCTGAGGCCAAGACCAACAATCAGCCTAGCCCGATCCAGTTTCAGGACGGCTATAGCACAGCAGCTTGCAAAACTCAAACTCACTGCCGCTTAATCTATACTGTCCGGTCCTAGAATTCATGGAAATGAATTGAATTGAGACGCCTGTGCCGGCTCGATGAGTTCCATATTCACGCATTGTTTGCTTGATTGTACGATCCTTCCACTAGTTCATTCTCATTTGCTCTGTGCACAACCAAAACCATAGTTTACATCTTTGTGCGGATCCGCTAATCGATATGGTAGCATTGTTGGCAAACTGAGGAGAGGTAGCAGGGGCATTGAGCTAACGCTCGCACCTTCCGTTTTTATGCTTCGTATAGTCCCTTTCAAACGCTACAAAGCCGGTGGCAAAGTTTCAACTGAAATTTAGTAGGGGTTTCATTTTACGTTCAATTCGTCATCGCAGAAATTATTTGTTCCTATACAGTATTGCACAGTTGTCCAACTTCACACCTGTTTGAACTCAGAACTTAACCGGAAATTGGCTTATCCGCACTCGCGAAAAACCACGTCACAAACAAATTAATGCCCTTGAGTTCCTTAGAGCAGGTACTACAGTTAAATCTTCCGTGAAAGTTTCAAGGTGCCCAAAAAGTACTTAATATCAAAATTTCATTGTTTTTTCTAATCGTCCTGTACTTCAAATAATATATGCTTATACTTCAACCTCGATCTACCCAGAATAATATATTCTAATATGAGAACCTATCGGATTTCTACTTAATTAAAAACTTTGGGCCATTTTTCTACGACAATCAATTTCTCGGTCGAGCACCATGAGAATCTGGCAAAGTATTTTTTGCCCAATGCTCAATAGCATTAGAATCGAGTCAAATCTCGTCTTTATCTACGTCTGACGGTAGTGTGATGCTTAATTCGTGCTTCTTTAGTTCAAGTGGAACTCATCTTCTAGACCGACAGAGTCATAAAACTAGGAATCAAAACCAATAACGATGCCTTGCATTTCGAATATGAAAACTCTGACAGCCCTAATAGCGATCTTCATAAACCAATCATTACGTCGTACTGATGATGAAATGAACAAATTAGACTCTCATAGAACTAAATTTAAAACGGATATTCAGAAATTTGCAAATCATGTGGATAGACTAGCTGCCGAGTATTGAGCAAATTCATATTTTGAAAGATTATGCAAGTTATTTTGGCCTACATAAATCTAGCCCCTACCGATTTCTTGGTCACCGGTTTGTTACCCTGAGCCCAACGCCTGTAGTTTGCTCAAGTCCCCATAAAGCAGATTTATAAGACTAGAAGAGAAACATAATTAACATCTTACCATGGTATATTACTTGCTTCCACGTAAACCTTGAATGCAAGAATGGGCTTGAAAATCGGCAACATATGCTTCTGAACTAAAAAGCTACGGAATGAGCTACTGGAGCTGAAAAACTAGCAGAGGTTTAAATTTCATAGAATGTGAGTGTTGGTATGTTTCTTGGTTTCAAGCTATTTAAATTGCTTCGGCTACCTTTGCTAATGGTACGAAGCCTATTCTAGTAAAAATTCAGTAATTCATAGACTTTGCGACAAATTGATTTGCAAATGTGGATTCTGGTCTGTTCGAGGGGTATATCACGCCTATTTACTTTGCAATTCAGGTACGTCTCGGTTTATGTGCACATCAAATTTTACCTTCAGCAACCGAGTCTTTCCCAAATGTTCAATATTAAGGCAGGAAGAATGTAGAAGATTGAAAACCAGTTGATAAATTTCAAAGAATAATTTCTGAAGTACACGAGAGTAGTTCTGTAACTTTTTTAATCCTGTTTTCTACTTTTTTGAAGCATTTTCGGGTTTTCAGAGAGAATCAACCGCAGGGTTTGTATTCTTACCAGTGATTCGAAATATTCTGGCTGTACAACGTATAATCTTCTGCAGTGGATAATTATCAATGAGCCAAACTTTGTTTCAAACGGCAGTCACAAAGTGCAAGAGATTAAATTCTTTGAAGGTTTCATGTTTCATTAGGCATGTCACGTTTTAGTAGAGCCATTATTCAGATTTTCAG
>JAAUYH010005380.1_pt1 | contig 11418 bp, 8 predicted proteins | sample 7278061 | NCBI WGS metagenome assembly JAAUYH01 (sample SAMN14350203, study PRJNA611818) | marine sediment metagenome | isolation source: surface marine sediment (0.6m) | place: French Polynesia: Moorea | collected 2018-08 | reverse complement strand
TTGAAAATTCCTGAATCCACGGTAATCGAATGGCAATTGCTTGTTTCAAGTAATGAGTAATAAGTTATATCGAGCTTATTAAGCCATCTAGAGCGTCGATTCAGTAATTTATAAATACTGAATCGACGCTCTAGATGGCTTAATAAGCTCGATATAACTTATTACTCATTACTTGAAACAAGCAATTGCCATTCGATTACCGTGGATTCAGGAATTTTCAAAGATAAATCGTGATTGCCTTGAAGAATTGCCGAGAGCTTTAAAGAACCTTTCTCTGGAAGTATGGGTAATATATCAGTCAAATCAAATTCTCCTACGTTTGGTGCAGGAGAGGGGACGGCGATGAGATCCGCTGCTTTTAATACCTGTCCGCTTGCTGTAATAATTTCTAGAGGCTGAGGGTGAATAAATTCAGCGATTTCTGGAAATCCGACTAATCGCAGATGATACTTGGTCACTAAATTGGATTGATACTCAGGAAAAAGAACTACCTGCCATGTCATTCCCTGTTGATCTTGAAGAGAATTTTGAGCATGATAGCGAAGCACTCCTGGAGTTTCGTGATGCTGTCTTAAAACTGCTGCTGCTGAGAAACAGATTGTGATTGAACTACAGTAAAAGAGTATCAGGAAGCCAATAATTACAATCAACCGAGGTATTTTATCCATGTCCTCTTTCAACCCATCATTGTTAATTATTTGTAAAAATTATATTGATACAGAGATTATATAATTTCTGTATCAATATTTGCTAGTTTATAGTCTGCTAATGAGAGCTATTTCTCTCTTAAGATTCTCTTGACGAATGAACTCTTAAACAACTTCAGCAAGACACAATAAAGGAGTTGCAAGATAAAAAGTTGGCAGATGAACTGACTCCTTTTAGCTCAGCACAATTTGCCTTAGAGATGATTGAAGGAGAAGAAAAAGTTAGGTTTTTGATGAGGGATAATTAGTTAAGTTTTTCTTCTTCGTTCCATGTATATTCAACCAGCAAAAATATACTTTGGTTCTAATCATAATTCCCATTAATATTAATTATAAATAAGTTATTTCTTTGCCTTATTAAACAATGGTAATTAGAGATTTTTACTATTCATCACCACATTTTAGGGATAGGCAGAAAAGCCGATGTCTTTTTCAGATATCTCTTATAATCGGGATACTCTTCTATCAAAAGCTGTTCTTCAAGTCGTGTCCTCCACACTTGAATCATGAGCCATATAACATATACTATGAGGGAAAAACTATTGAGTCTAAGTAGTACAAAACCTCCTACTGAAATAAAACTACCCAAATACATTGGATGACGAACTAAGGAGTATAAACCGGAAACTACCAAGCCTCTAACTTCTGGAGTAATGCTAAAATTTTTCCGTAATGAAAAAAGTCCGATGGTCGAAATTATTGCTCCTAGCAACATAAGTAAGGGTGGAATGAAAATCGGTACTCTGAGTAATGTTGCTTCAGGAGAAAATACTAATAGATGTGGTAAGAATGAACCTAGTAAAGAAATTAACGTTGGCCCTATTTTAGAATATTTTCTTTTCGGTTTATTTGCTATAAGCAAAATGTATGAAGCCACCGTTAGGTAGATAATATAAACCAAGTTATTGAGGATTTGATGAAGAGGAAGGTTCAAAAGTTCTACTCGATATTTCCACAAAATGCTTATCTGTAAAATACATAATATGCCTAGTATTACTCCCAAAAACTTATTTTCATTTTTTAACAGAAACTTTTTGACATTATGGAAGCTCAGAAACATTGTTAATTCTCCAGAATACAGATGGCAAAACTAGCTGCTCTAATAGTTGCTCTTCTTGAACAAAGCTTTGGAACCCTCAAAGATTATAATTATTTGTTCCTTTTCGAGCAATCAGTTGTTCATTTTTTGACCTAAGGCTTGCAAGGTTATTTTTGGAGTTTTCAACTTTAAGTAACTGGAATAAATTACTTTTTCTGATGCTAGGAAAAAGGAAAAAATAAGATTCAGTTCATCCTTGACGACGAGCAATCCAATTTAACTAAAGTCTAACCTTAATCTAATTTTCGGCACCTTTTCTGTTTCTGAATCGATGTTACAACTGCTGTAATTGTTGCTGAACAAACTGATCTGCTTGAATATTATTTTGTTGCTTAAATAAGCTAGCCGCTGTTTCCCAATCTTTTTTGGTTTGGGGTATATTTCCTAATTTAAAGTAGGTAAGACCACGATTGTAGTAAGCTTCCGCATCCTGGGAATTAAGTGCGATCGCTTGAGTGTAATCCGCTAAGGCCTGATCATATTGTTGTAATTCATAGTAGATTAGACCCCGATTGTTATAAGCTTCAGCATTGCGATAGGTCTATTCTTCTGTATTATTTGTAGGTATTTAAAATATTTAAGTTGACAACTGTTCCCCAAATTCGACCTATCTATCGATATCCTTATACTTTCAAAATATCGTAAAGCGCTTGGTAAAGTTCTTTATTAAGATAATTTTTTACAAAAGTACTCTTATTAATAAAAAATAGGTTTTTTCTTTTTCTTATTCAACAACGCTGATCAAAGATATTTACTGTTCATAGCCACATTTTGGTATAGGTAGGAAGGCAGATATCTTTTTCAGATATCTCTTATAATCGGGATACTCTTCTATCAAAAGCTGTTCTTCAAGTCCTGTTCTCCACACTTGAATCATGAGCCATACAACATAGACTATGAGGGAGAAAATATTTAGCCTGAGTATTACAAAACCTCCTACTGAAATAAAACTACCCAAATACATTGATATGGAATCAGGAAAAATAAAGATTGCCTTGGCTGGACATACCAATACAGGAAAAACTACTCTTATCAGAACTTTGATGAAATCTACAGTAGGCAAAGTTGATGATTTTCCAAATGTTACTAAGGAAAGTAAAACATACTTTTATGATGGGATTCAAGCGTTTTTCATAGATACTCCTGGCTTCTCCAACGCTTCAGTATATAATATGTATCTCGATGCTAAACAAGAGGATCCTAATTTTAAACTGCCTAAGAATTGGGAACAAAAAATTAGTCTTGATTTAGATGCAATAAAATTTATAACAGAAAGTAATGTTGCTTTATATGTAGGAACGTTAGATGCTGTTCCTGATGATGGTTATAAACAAGAAATTTCTGCTGTGATAAAAACACAGCAGAAATGTATAGGTATTTTAAATAAATACAAAGCGCAGTTACAAGCTAGTAGTAAAGATGCAGTGGAAAAGCGCATCGCTCTCTGGAAAAAAGAGTTTAAGAAGCTAGGTATAGAAAATACTGTTGTTTTTGATGCTCATTGGTATCAACCCTCAAAGATAGAGAAAATTTATGATGGGATTTTAGAGGTTTTAAGTTCTCAGGAAAAGTCGTTATTCTCAGAAGGATTACGTGAATTCAAAAACAGACAGAAAGAAATTCGTAAACAAGCAATTATCGAACTTGCTAAATCAATTCATGACCTTCAAGATATCGAGATATCAACTAAAAAGGCTAGAGTATCTGATGAAGAAGTAAGAGAAACGATAAATAGACGGGTACAGAGTATAATTGTACGCTTTATCCACACTGTTGTAGAACTTTATAAGGTATCTGCTGAGTATCCCTACACAGAAGGAGCTGCTTCAACAGAGTTTTAATCTTATTCCTATTCTTTTGATTCGAACAGACTTTTTTACTTCTAATTGAGTTAAAAGCCTTTTTCATCTAGTGTTGAGAGCTGCTCCCAAAATCCGACCGATTCAAAAATTTGACCTATTTATCGATATCCTTATACTTTCAGAATATCGTAAAGCCCTTAGTAAAATTGCTCATTAACATAATTTTTTAGAACAATACTCTGAAGAAACACTAGCTGAAACCCCCGTAAAATCGACCTTTTTGATTTTGAGTGTTTCTTTCATTCATGATGAATGGCGAGCGCTGTTCGTGGGCTGCTTTCAAGAAACAAGGTAGAAGGCAGAAGGGAAAGCGCTTTGAGTGGGTTCTTTCCTATATCACGGATGGCCAGCGCCGTCCGTGGGCTATTCCTAGGAAACAAATTATTTCTTGAAGACATAACGAATAAAATTCGTTGGACGCTCATAACGGGAGAGACTTAGAAAAAAAAATTTGTTTCAGAAAGTAAAGAATGACTTTATTTAATCATTCTTTACTTTATTAACACTTGTTTAGAATTCCTCTTGAAGAGCAGACCAAGCCTCCATAGATACGGGCACAATTGGTTTGATTAGTTCGATAATTGCTTGAGCGTAAGCTCCAATTTCACTTTGGGCACCAGCACCACGACGTAAATCAATAAAATGCAATAAAGCTTGTAGAGAAACAGTCCAAACCCAAGAAGTATATACAGAAGGAACTAAAACTCCTCTAGCCTGTTCTCGCCCAATCCCTAAATCTAACAATTTAGAATATGCTTTGTAACTAGCTTGGCATTGCTGTTCATAAATTGCAATTGCCTCTAAGTTTTGGCTTTCTTCAAGCTCGCCGGATGTTGCTTGTTTATTACTTTTTGCTTGCTTTCTAAAAGTTTTTGGAATGTAGAATTCATTACTATCATCAATAGCTACATAACGAAAGCTTTTTTCATTCCATCCCAATTGTTCATCATTGTGGTTACTTGCGATAACGTGCTTCCCAAATATGTTACGAACTAACCGATTCCGTTAGCTCTCTTGAGGTTTCCCTAAAGTTCAGACTATATCTTACTCTTTTTAACTATTGCTAAACGAAGAGTCCGTGCGCTTCAAACCGTCTTCGGTCTTACTTCCTAATGGAATAGTCGTTGCACCTTCTGAAGAGGTCGCGTTCGGTGGGGAAACCCCAGAAACTCGTGACGAACGTATAGCTTCAGCTTGGCTCAGAATTGCCATATTCTCAAGGACACTCGGGGCTTACAAGGTTGCCTCGGAAGCTTGAATCGTCCGCTAGATTGAGAACGTAGGTTTCCTCTGAATTCACACGGTACGCATCTAAAATTTCTTTTAGATGGGGCAGATAGTATTTTCCTGTACTGCTATCAAACCTAATGACTCCCTAATCAAGCAATTTAAAAGCAATATTTTCCAGACTTGAATGAACAGTACAGAATATACTGTTTACCATTGACGACAAACATACAATGGGGCTTTGACTTTAAACTTAAAAACAACACCCCGAAAAGGACTTGTATGTTGATGCTTGATTAAATAATTAATTAGTTTAATATCCTTTTCATTTAGCTTATGGGAAGTTTTTTCAAAAGAAGCTCTAGCATCATTTACGATACTTAAATCATTACCCATTGAATCTATCAGTTCGATTCTACTTTTTCCGTCTTTTAGAGGTTCCTTATAATTCATTACTACGCAGCAATTAGTTAACCTTATTACTTATAAGCCATAATTTACCGTGAATTTAGAAATTAATTGTTAAGTTATTTCTGGAGACTTAACAATTGTCGAGGGTAGCCAAAAGGTGAAAGTTGAACCTTCTCCCACTTGACTTTCTGCGGTAATATTGCCTCCCATCATTTCACAAAAACTTTTACAAATCGTCAATCCCAATCCTGTCCCCGCATACTTTTTAGTTGTGCCAATATCTGCTTGAATAAAAGGCTTAAAGACATTTTTGACTTGAACAGGTTTCATCCCAATTCCTGTGTCAGAAATTTTGAAAATAATCCAATCTGAAGGCTGGTGGCAAGTATTCTGGCTTTGATTCTCATCTTTTGCCAGAGATTGACTATTTAAGAGCGACAATTGACGACTATCAATCAAAGCTGGTAAAAAATTTCTCGCTTGGCGCGTCACAGAAATCGTAATTTTTCCTTCATGGGTAAATTTTGCCGCATTACTGAGAATATTAACAAGAATTTGTTTGACTCTTTTGCGATCGCTAAGCATGAATCCCAAATTATTTGGTTCTTCAATCTCTAAAATGTTGGCATTTGTTTGTACCATTGGCATCACTAAACTTCTGATTTCACTGAGTAAAGTCGTAATATCAAACCTTTCAGGATAGATACTGGCTTTATCTGCTTCGAGTTTGGAAATATCTAAAATATCCTCAATTAAGGTCAGTAAATGGGTTCCTGATTTTTGAATTTGATCGAGATCGGGAACAAAATCGGCATATCCCGACTCTTTGGCTTCTACCAATAACAAATCGCTTAAACCCAAAATTCCATTAAGGGGAGTCCTCAATTCGTGACTCATATTAGCCAAGAATTTAGCTTTGGCAACACTAGCTGCTTCTGCTGCTTCTTTAGCTCGTTTCAATTCCTCTTGAGCTATCTTGCTATCAGTATTGTCTCGAATAATTGCCAGAACTTCATTTTCTCCACAAACTACAATCCGAGCCTCAAAATAGCGTCGCCGACGATCCACAAACCATTCATATTCAAAAATTTGAATTTTACCTGTTTCTAACGCCGTGGTAATAGATTTTTGAAAACGAATTGCTACAACTGGGGGAAAAATTTGCTTGACATTTTTCTGTAATAATTCTGCGGTTAAGGAACGACGCTCTGAAGAAATTTTGGTGTCAATTAGAGTACCTTGACTATCAAATCGCCACATCAAATCAGGAATTGCATTCAGTAAAGCATGATTTTTGATCTCATTTTCTCTTAAATATTCTGCTCTATGTTGTAAGCTGCTAACTAATTCTTCTAATTGTCTAGTCATGACATTAAAAGAATTACCTAAGATTGCTAATTCATCAGAACTAGAGATATTTATCGGTTGAGAAAAATCGCCTTGAGCTATTTTTTTAGTAGCTATTGTAATTTTTTGTATTGGTTCTGTAATCGAATGAGCTAAAGCATCAGCAATGATGATTCCAAGCAAGGAGACAATAGCAGCAACCATAATTCCGCGATCTCGTATTGCAGCTAATTGAGGAGCTAAATCCGCAGTCGATAATTCGAGACTAACCGAGCCTAATTTTTGACCGTCTTCAATTATAGCCTTCCTTGCCAATAATTTATTAGATTGCCAAGCAAAACTAGCCTGCTCACTATCGAACATATCCTGAGAAAAATAACCGCTAGAAAATTGGATCGCTATCGGCACGAAAGTATTTGTTTCTGCTACTATTTGGCCTCGCTGATTATAAATTTTTCCAGATAAAATAGAATTGTGCGTATCTAAATTATGGAGAATTTCTTGTAGAGGTAAAATATTATTTTTTTTTAAACTTTCTGCCGAAATTAAAGATATAGTATCAAGTAAAAATTCTGCTTTTTGTTGAACTTCTCGCTGAAAATGATTTTGTTGGCTCCAAAGAGATAACATCGTCACTCCCGCCACAGCACTAACAATAGCGATCGTGATTGTAGTAGTGATTTTAACGGGTAAGGTTGTTTTTCTCCAGCTAAGATCAATCATAGAGTTTGCTCTTTCTAAATCCCTAATATCAGATATTTCATCATATTGTTCTTAGTTGTCTTTGATTTATCTTGCTCACTAGAATTTGACTAATTAGGATGAGGCAATACATTTAGTTTTTATTTCAATCCTAGAAACAATTAATGCTTGAAATTGTTAGTAATTCAAAAAGCTTATTTTTAATAAAAATTTTCGTAAAGATTTTAACTATATTCTGGATTCAGCTTATCAACAGCTAGAAGTTGATAACCTCTGTGTTCCCACTGATTTTTATATTTTGTTTTGATAAAATAAATTATTCCTTAAGGTTCTTTAATAAGCTGTATTTATAAGTCTTTTCTTGATAACAAACAGTTTTTTTGTGATCTGTAAATATCTGAATTAAGAAGACAAAAAAAAGAGTGAATACTCATCACTCCCAACAGACTAATATTTAGTGAATAAAGATGCTTATTAGAAATCAACAAAGGGACTAAACATTGGGATCTAGCTCTGGATTAAAACCGTTATCTAAGGGATCTCCTGGGACGATTACGGGTTGGGGTTCATCTATAAAAGGTAGATCCTCTCCGACAACGGATTGCGTTACAATATCGTCAAATCCAATATGCAACTCTACATAATCTCCTACCGGAGCAAACAAACTATTATTAAGTTCATTATCCTCATCCACTTCCTCGAACACATCACTCTGTATACCAAGAAAATATTTACCAGGCTCAATATCATGAGGAACCTGTAAAGAAATCTCCCGCTTACCAGTACTATGACCTGCTTCTAGGGTAATTACTTCAGTAAAGCGGTCTCCATACAAAGCAAAAAGATCAACATTATCAATGTCTGCTACTTTGATTTCATTATTCTCATTCAGATATTCTTCTGACAAGAGATAGAAATGTGTTGCCGAAAATGGCACATCTTCTCCACCTTTATTCACTACTTCATATTCAGCAGTAAAGACCTCTCCTGGTAATAGGGGATCATCTTCTGAGTTCTCATTCAAGACAGCCAAATTTTGATTAAATAAATCCCCAGGTCCATCAATATAAATCTCTACATAGTTTAAATTATTGAATTCATTAGTTTCGTGAACCTCATTATAATCATCAGTCTGCATCACAAGATAGTATTTTCCAGCAGAGACATTATGGGGAACTTGCAAAGTTATATCCTGAGTCCCAGTGTAATCATAGGATTCTAGATTAATCAAGAACGAATCACGATCTCCGAGTAAACCATAGAGATCATGAAAATCAATATCCTGATCAGTAATTTGCTGATGAGAGTTGACAAAATCTTCTGTCGCAATATAAAAGTTGTTAGCGAAATAGGGAGCATCTCCACTACCAGCATTTAACACATCATACTGAACATGAAATAGCTCTCCTGGCTCTACAGGATTATGCTCGTAACCGTTATCGACTAAATGTAAGCCAGCACCTACTAAATCAGCTCCTTCTTGTAAATGTGTTCCTACTACCTCAACCGTATCAGAATCGAGATATTGACCTTTATTTTGATTATTGAGGTGAGATAATTCCGAAACTTGATGAGCTCCGTCAATAATCATCCCGATATAGTAGGTGCCATCGAAGTTTGACCAAATTTCATGACTAGCATCAGGTAACTGGAACGTTCCATTTAAAATATCAGTACTACTGAATCTATCAACACTGTCAATTTGGTGTTGGAAAATTGGGTGTTGGCGCTCACCAATCTTATGATCATCTTCGGAGATAAAAGGATTACTAGAAACATAAAACTCTACTTTAAATTCTCCTGCATTATGATCTCCTAGATTAGCAATCTGATATTTAATATCAATTGATTCTCCTGGATGCACTCTATGATCACCATCAGAAGGATCTACAGAAAACTCCTTACCTACTAAATCGATATAATTTTGATTCGAGTCTTCTGAGGCATCATCCGAAATATCTAATCCCGTAATATCGATCGCGTCATGGGTAATAAATTGTCGATAAGCTGCCGAAGAACCTAAGTCAATGGCATTATTATTGTCGATTAATGCCCCAATATAGTAAGTTCCATCTTCGTCATCCAACCAAAAGTCATCAGATTCTGGTGGAAGGGGCAAATTAACTTTTTGAACTCCTGATTGAGTACCTTTTTCAATACTGTTAATTTCATAAGAGCCTATTTCATAATCCCCAGTAGAAATCCAGCTATTGTGGGATAGATAAAATTTGACCTCGATCTTTTCTTTAAGAGCATTTGTAATGTTTTCAAAATTATATAAGACTTCAACATTTTCGTTTGCATGGGCAGAATGCGGCAGTACCTGGAACGTTTTATTAATTATATCCATAATATATATCTGTGCTATAAATTCAATTTTTACTTTTTTTCTCGCTTCACCTGTTTAATGTTATTTATATTTTCTTTTTTTTGAACCTGGTAAATCCTCTAATTTTTATATTAAATTTATGTAAAGTGACTTTTTTATTTTGGTATTAATACTGATAGATTTGAGTCAAAAATAAAGTGTATTTTGAATAAAAAAAATTCTTATGTATATATATTTAGTTAATGATACTTATTGTTGACCAAAATTATTGCTGTTATTGCTTAAGAAAAATTACAGAAGAAATAATTATCTAGGTGTTTATAATCAAAGGTGGTAATTATTGTTCTTATGACCTTTTATCCCTAGCATCTTATCTTAGGTAAATTTAAATGAAGTTAATTACAGGTAAAACCAAGTTATTAGGAATTATGGGTGCTCCAGTAGAACATTCCTTGTCTCCAGTGATGCATAATGCAGCGATCGCAGAATTAGGAGCAGACTATATCTATGTTCCTTTTCCTGTTAAAAAGGTCAACTTAAACAAAGCAATTGCGGGTTTCGAAGCGATAGGAGTTCAAGGATTTAATATCACAATTCCCCATAAACAATCGATTATTCCTTTACTGTCAAAAGTGACTAATATAGCAAAAATGGTAGGTGCTGTGAATACAGTATGGTACACCGAATCAGGATGGAAGGGGACTAATACGGATGTCGAAGGTTTTGTGGCTCCTCTGAAAGAAATATCTAGAGATTGGTCAAACAGGACGGCGATTGTGCTAGGAAATGGGGGGGCAGCTAGAGCAGTGGTGGCAGGATTAGCGGAATTAGGTTATTCTGCGATTCATATTGTCGGACGCGATCGCCAAAAACTTCGGGATTTTTCTCAAAGTTGGCAAAATGTGCCCAAAATTGCCCCCTTATTAAAAGTTCATTCCTGGGCAACTTTACCAGAATTGTTATCTTCAGCAGATTTGTTGGTTAATACGACTCCTGTGGGTATGTATCCTCATATAGATAATTCTCCAATTTCCGAAGAGTTAATGCAGCAACTCAAACCAGATGCGATCGCGTATGATTTGATTTATACCCCGAGTCTGACTAAGTTTCTCAGTTTTGCCGCAGCCAGAGGATTAAAAGCGATCGATGGTTTAGAAATGTTAGTTCAACAGGGTGCGGCTGCTTTAGAAATTTGGTTACAACAACCTGTACCAATTGAGACAATGCGAAATTCTTTGAAGCAACAATTGTTTGGTTAGTTAGCTTTAAGCTCTAAGCTAGTTGATAAAAATAATAAATTATAAATCTTATGAAAATTGCGCCTTTTGGATCTTGGAAATCTCCGATTAATTCTGAGCTTATCGTCTCAAAAACTGTTGGTTTAGGAGGAGTAGCCAGTGAGGGAAATAATATCTATTGGTTAGAAAGTAGACCAACAGAAAAAGGCAGAAATGTGTTAGTAAAACTTTCTAGCGATGGCAAAATAGAAGATGTAACCCCCCAACCTTTTAATATTAGAACTAGAGTTCATGAATATGGTGGTGGTGCCTATTTAATCGATGATGGAACTGTTTACTTTAGTAATTATCAAGATGGTCGAGTCTATCAACAACAAATAGGAAAATCACCAGAAGTCATTACTCCCGAATCTGCGATGCGTTATGCAGATTTTGTCTTAGATCAACTGAGAAATCGCTTGATCTGTGTTGCCGAAGATCATACAAAAATAGATAG
>JAAUYH010234897.1_pt1 | contig 11420 bp, 6 predicted proteins | sample 7278061 | NCBI WGS metagenome assembly JAAUYH01 (sample SAMN14350203, study PRJNA611818) | marine sediment metagenome | isolation source: surface marine sediment (0.6m) | place: French Polynesia: Moorea | collected 2018-08 | reverse complement strand
TAACACTAAATAGATATTCCAGGTTCCAACTGCAATTCCACAACAGTATTCCAGTTTTCGTAATGTAAAATAGCAGTACTACTAACCTGTCCCTCATGCACCCCTACATTTTGTTTCATCACTAAATTCCTACTTTGGTGTACAGCACCAACCTGCCTACTACGGCAACGTAGTTGCAGTACCAATCGAGGAGATCTGGTTAACAACGGCTATATACTTGAATATCAGCGGCACGAAGACGAGAACTAGTATTCTTTGTACCAATTTGATGAGCAGGTACAGGTAGAAATCTAGAAACTTGATCAAATAGTACGCACTACGTTCAAGGACAGCTGACGAGGCAGAAAAAAATTCCACTGTGAGCATGAGATACCGCACCTCAAAAAGAAAATAGCTTACGACAGTACCATGTTTCGTACTTTCCTGTTAAGCACAGCTGTCTTCTACCTGTCCATCACAAAATAATGAACGAAATAATACCATGGATCATTCAGTTCACCTAGCAATATCCTGTGCGCAAATCCTGAACCTAGTATTGAATTTTTTATACGATATGTGGTAGAGGGAATGCAAGTGTTCTTCCTCAATGAAAAACGTTCGCCATTTAATCAAAACTTCTCACCTATTGTCGAAATGTACAAGTTTTTTAGTTGCGACTTTTGACTTCCTCGAAGCCACTAGGCTTTGCCTCTTCCGCGAATCCTTTTCGCTCTCTTCAGTTTCTTTTAATCGTAACCTGCTTCCATCAATCATTTCAGTGTCATCCAGCGTTTCAACTAAATCCTTAATATACATGGAAAATCTCTCTTTTCTTCCACATATCCGACGACATCCAGGACTTGCATGAAAACTTTACGCGTATGAAACATTTGGAAGGTGCTGCTTCATTTTATCTTGGTTTCGGTGATCGAATGATGAACAGGTCTGCAACACGAACAAATGGACGTAAACACACTGAATGTTTGCCGCATGAAATACGTTGCTTTTCCATTTCCATGAGGAGTAAATATCAATGTCGTACGGCAAAGTCAGGGAGGGAAGAAATTGATTCGATTCGAAAAGAAAGTCAACGTACGTGCGAAAAAGGTTTTGTCGGTAGTGCCAGTGAAAATGACCCTGACGAATGCAGATGCGATTCGAGCTGTCTGCATCGAAACGTACAGAATAAGACCCGAAATTAAAGGTTCTTAACAGTATGACAGCTTCCCGGTTACTTTTCGGTGCATGAATCCCAAAAAGTGCGAAACAATTTGATGCAATGCACAGACCGAGTGACTAATTTTAATCAAATGCTGTTCGAGGCCACCGTTGGCAAAATAAGTACAAATAATGTAAGTCATTTCAGATCAGATTTTGTCAGGGTCGACGGATACGGCTAGCCATTTTCGAGTATTTCAATCTATTCTGCGTTTTGTTCTTGTTATCAGAGTGTCCCATCAGATGAAAGATCGAGAAAATGTTCCGACGAGGACCCGCGACACCCAAGCGAGATACTGCCGATTAAAGGTCTTTTGCGGCGATTCCCCGTCTTTGTAATCCATATCCAACCCACAAGTCTCCCATGGATGAAGTAGATCCGCAGAGGGCTCTAATAACACAACGTAGCTTATTGGTAAAAAGCTGAAAACCCTGCTCTCACTTTGTACAATGGATCGACGAGCGATATTCAGCCCCGTTCACTGTATCGAATAGAGCTTCTTTGTTTTGGGAAGTCAGTTTCAACATCGTCATCTGCATCCGGTCTTCATTAATCACAGTTCAAATTTCTGAATTTGATGTTCTCGTGTTCTGTTCCCACTTCCTTGATTTCTTTCTCTTCGTTTCATGTATTTATTGTTAATGCAAAATTTCGCATACATCCAATGATGGAATTCTATAGGGTGTCCTTCCAGTTTCTTTCCCTTTGTCCCGATGATGCACTCAGGATCCAAAAAATGATTCTGCATTCTTCAAGCTAAGAGTTCAAATGTTCGACGCCCACAACAAACATCGAATCCTCTGCTAGAATTAACTACCTCCGTCCAAAAAGATAGACGAATTCGCTTGAAATCGATCTCACAACAACAATTCTAGATCTCATTCCCCAATAAAGGCTGTCATGGTGAGGAGACTAGGTTGCTCTTCTATCATGCTCCCTTATCAGTAGAAACTAGGCGGTGGAACCCATGACACGTCAGACATTTTTAGTCGCCGATTAAAATGCTTTGAGGGCACCCGCATTTTTCAGTACTCCTCTTTTTTCAGACTCTGTAACGTTACATTGTCAGCACCGAAGCTTCGTTAAGACATGCGCCATAAGGAAAGCCTTGCCTCATAAGGCTTTACTCAGGAAATACTTGAAACGGCGATCTTCGTCGGAGAACAATACGAGACCTAGTATCAAAATGTCACCTACTTGTATCCTCTTCGAAGGGAGAATGCGAAGAAAGATATGTAGATTGTATATGACTGAGACATACAACTTGTTTATCTTGGACAGAAAGCTTACAAGACAGAAATCGCATTTTTGGCCATGAATAGAGCTAAATTCAAATTTCTTGTGCGATAATCTTCGTGGGATATAAAGAAAATATAAATGCGTCAATCGTTTAGGAACGGAAGTGGTAGTAAATTTATTTCCTCTCAACGTCACCTTTTTTCGAAGCTCGTGTTTTTCGCTTCTTGCGCGATTCGCGTCTATTGCTTTTAGATTTCTTCGTACTTGGTCCATGCCCTTCTTTTCTTAGATTACCACCACGTCTCTCTTCTATCAGCCTTACTTCCCTGGACAGATTCTCATTTCTTCCAAACATACGACGACATACGGTTCTTGCCTTAGAATGTCCATCATCTGCAGCGATTCGCAGGTGCTGTTGCATCTTTCGGCTGTTCCGGTGATCATATGACGAATAATACTCAGCCAGAAAGAAATGAGCATCAGCACTGTTATTGTTCGCTGCATGAAGTGCGCATTGCTTCCATTCTCGCGATGAGTAGAGCTCATTGCCGTAAGACAAGGTGAGAAAAAGCAGATATTGGTTCGACTCAAAAAGGAAATCAAGGTAGCTACGCCAAGTACTGTTTTTGTAGATCATGCGATAACAATCGGGACGAATAGAGAAGCAGTTGGAGTTATCAGCATCGAAACTTACAGTGTAGGAGCCGGAATCGAATGTTGGTAAGGCGTCGGCGGCTTTCTGTCTACTTTGTGGTGAGCCAACACCGATAAAATAGCACATGCTTTCCATTAAAGCGGAAAAAGGTGTGCTCGCTCTAATCAAGTACTGTTCGAGCTCGCCGGTTTCAAATTCGTGGCCCATTGGGTAGCGGTCACACCGAATAGAATCCTCCCATTGCAGACCCCCTCGAATGGCTATTTCCACGTACTTCATGACATTCCGCCAGTCATTCTCCTGAGCATAATGAGCTATCAGTTCCATAGTTGAAGATTCCTCACCCCGTTCGCTCGCGACTCGGAAGTGGGTCAGTGCTAAATCGAGATTTTTCTCCAGTCTGCCACCAGACTTGTATTCCATTCCGAGCAACCAATTGGCTTGTGGATGAAGTAGATCGACGGAATTTCGCAATAACTCAAGGTAGCATACTTCGCCAATGACAGGTGCCCACGTGCTCGCAGTGTATAATGCTTCAGGGAGCGAAAATAGGTCAAGTCTGCCGCATTGACTAAGAGCATTCCTGCTTGCTTCACTTAGACTAATCATCGTCATCACACTTCGGTCTACAGAGATCACAGTTCCGCTTCTCATCCTTTCGCCTCCAATGTACGATTCCCGACTTCTCAATTCTTTTTTCCTCGTCACGTCAATAGTTACCATTTCTTCTATTTTCGCCGCAACGAACTTCGCAGCGTCCCAGCTCGATGCAATGTTTTCTATGCCACTCCTCAGCTGAACAAGCTCACTGTGTATAGCTTCCATCTTCTTCGCCCACCCTTGCGCCATGATGAACCTCTCAGTTCGGTCGCGGCGCTTTGTGCGTTCTATGCGCCGGTTCATTCTCTCGAGTTTCTTCAAAACCTTGTCAAACTCTTGACGGCGCTGGTTTAGTGCTGTGGAAATTCGACGTGTATCATACGGCACTTGTGATTCTCCCTCCAGTGTCTTCAACAGTTCATGAATTTTCGCTACAAGTTCGTCGCAATTCGTCACGAGAACAGCAGTTGCTTGCGATGCTCCACACCGCCGCTTGATTAGAGCTAGTAAGCTCGTTGCAGTACTTGTCACCGATATCATTGCCATGATTACTGCAAGTTCAGCCATGGTACTGTTGTTAGAATAAAAGAGTCGAGAAGGCTTTTGGATGCCGTTGGGTGATGAGTGAGCGTTGATTGAAGGTAATAGGGACCGGGCCAGACAAATTAAATAGTGTTCTCTTCCGTACGAGAGACATACCCTACTCTAACCTCTATACTACCGCTCAGATGTTGTGCAGGTGCTCGCGCACAGCTGTCCTAACGGTTAATTTAGGACGCGTCCTCAAATTACTCGAATGATGTGGCAGGTAAGACAGTTCGGTGCTGTCTTTTTCACAGATGTTTTAGATTTTCCAGTGAAACCCTAAATTTTGAGCACTTTTCGTTGCTGTTTCCGGAAGAACACAAATGCGGAATGTCTTACAGCGTTGCTTTCAATCGGCACGTTAATCAGCGACAGGAATCTTTATGCGCATTCTGATGCAGACAGAGAAATTTTCCGTTGTCCTCCAGGCTCATTTCTGATACTGTTCACAGATTAGAAGAGATAGGTTGATATGATATAATACTACGCAGGAATATATACTACAACGGGTGGGATTACAAATGAGAAAAAAGCAATACGCTTCGCTTCTTGCGAAAAAAGCATTTGTCGCATTCGAATTGTGTCCAACGTGGCCGATTCTTTGCTTCATCTTGGCTGTCGAGATACCTTGTTGCAAAAAAATACTGGACAAGAGTGCACCTATTCGTGTCTAGGGTATAGCAAATGAATGTTGTAATGAGGCACAGCTGTATACTTTGCATGTGAAAATAGACAGCTGCACCGTACCACTTCGAAACAGCTGTTATCTCTCATGAGTTGTATGCTCAACTTTCAACTTATTTTACTATATTTTAGCAAAGAGATGAGGGCGGATAGCTGAATATGGCATAAATTTACAGCATTTGAATTTCGTTACGATGGGTGTTGACTAATCCAATGATACGATAGACGGAACAAGTGTAAATACAGTTTATACATGTAATCAGTTTTACTCGTTTTTATGTGTTCACATGGATACATGAAATATGTAGCTGCAATATCTCTCGACTAACAGTGGATCAAGAGGTAGAACTATCGCTGCTAGTAGTTTAGAACTGGTACTCTGTATTACAACAGAGAGTCATGCGAAAGGACAGGTGATTTCGAAGGGCTGTGATCTGTGGACTGCATTTTGTCTGAAGTAGAAACTGTTTTCCAGAAGAAAAAAATGATCCAATTCAGAAAATCCAAAAAAAGACTGGAGGGTAAATTGGTCTCTATTTGCATGTGCGATCGATGTTGGGGCGTTTAAAATTTTCAAAAAATGGGAGTGAATTTATATCGTCGTAATCAAAGGTTTGGTTAATTTCTTGGGAAAAGTTACAATGTGATTACAAACGCCCGATCACAGCACCTGTTAACAAGTTTTTTTTCTAAACTCATGGTACATCGGAGACAAAGTGGAGATTAGAAGAGAAAGCTTTAGACCGCTCCTAGGTAGAAGTTTCTAGTTTGAGTGAAAAGAACAGCATAGTCGGTCTGTGACACACCCTATCTATACTCCAACAGATTTGTCGATAGACGGACTGCTTCTGCGGATAGAAGGGCCTGAAATTTCTCCCGCACTATGCGAAGTACAGTTACTCAATGCGAACCGCTGTTTAGATGCGGTTTCAATGCTGGATCTTGATAATGTATCACAAATATCAAGCGCCTCTGTAACTTCGGCCAATTTGTTATCTGGTATTACAGAGGTTACGAGGAGACAAGCCGAATCCGTACGAACTGTAGGAAAAGCACGTTAGCTCGACGCTCGAGCAAATAGTTTCTGCTCAAATCCAGACATGTTCCGGAACGCAGGAGGCCAAAGGAATAGGCACCCAGTGTTAATCAACAATTGAAAGAAATCAACGCCGGATTCTTTACTCAATCTCTATCAGAGGGAGACAAAATCGAGCGAAATACAGGCAGACCATATTCTCATCTCTTTGGTCCAAGAAACAAGCGAAGCTTCTATCGCGAAGGACGGTTTACGAAGAAAACTAGCAGTTATTGAGCCTAAGTATTTCTAGGCTTTGGCGTTACAAGAACTCGGGTATTGATGTGATTATGATGAAAGTCAACCTAAAGCCCCAACCGCTAGAGCAGACAGACACCATCTTTTAAAATATTATATGATCGGCTGTCCATCAATCGTAGGTCGGACAGGAGAAAAACAGGACTCTATCAAAGGGACAAGAATCGGGCTAAAGAAAAATCTAGGTGCTACATCATCTTATGTCCGCTCTTGCGATGGTATCAAGAATAATAATCAGCCAAAAAAATAAGAATTACGACACATTGACTGTTTGTTGCATGTAGTGCGCACTTCTCCAATATCTACGCACGTATATCCGATTTTTGAATGAAATATGAAGGAACCGAGCGCCTCGATCACAATTTCTGTTTAACCTCAAACGGAAACTACGTATTGTAGCGCAAAACAATCGAGAATCTGCTCAATTTCAGCCAGGTATGCTCTGTTCCTGCTGAGTTATGCAAAATTTCATCTCCTGCAGATTCTTTGGTAATGCGCTGAACTCTCCGCCTCGTTGTCTTAGAGATTTTGAAATGCGGCTACAGTAGAACGGTACTTGAGCGCCGCGCTCTTTCATTTTGCGGCTTCTCATATTTTAAAGGCATACCCCGCAAACTTGATAAAGAGTTGATTAAGTGCCTGAGATGCGCCGTATCGCTGCTTGATTACGCCAAGAATACTCTTCACAGTACTGGTTAGTAGAATATTCGCCATAATAACAGCATGTGCGGTCCTAAAAACTAATAAAAGAGTTAGAAAGAAGTAGAAAGAGAGTTCGTGTTCGAGTTCACTGTGAAAAGCTGTTGGAAATAGTAGGTACTACTGAAGGTACTGTACAAAGAGGAATCGGATTGAGTACGCATGGATCTGCACTTTATGACGATGCATACTAGCATGCGCAGGTAGAACCCGTCTGTCCGTTGTCACTGTACAGTGAACAAATGCGAAGCCGAGAGATTCGAAACTCGATCTAGTTCAGATGATCAGGACGAACTACATACTCCACCTAAATAATACCCAATGCGTCAAGAATTACGTGCTCAGAGTAAGGAATACAATATTACCAAGCTAAAATTATTCGTTTCAAACTAAATATACGGCTCCCCGAATAAATATCCATTTCCATCAATTTGTACGATGTACAACCCCCTAGTGCTCCAATCACTGATACAATGTGATTCGATACAGACTGCGTCAAGTATTACAAGGCGAACAGATTGATTATGAACAACTCGTGCAGCAGGGCTTCATTTAGTTTTTCTATCTCATCTAACTGCCCATATTTATTATACGCTGGACGCAGCGAAACCGCCCTGAGATTTTCGGTTGGATTCTTGTACGAGTCCTGAATATCTTCGTCTATTTCCAAAAACACTGTTTGGTTCAGGCAGATGTGTGCTTCGGGGCGTTGTCTTGCAGAGAGATAGCTCTCTGAAAATGCTTCTATTTGATACGCGGTACATAAGTCGTGCTCTGGGTAACGCAACACAAAAAATGGCCCATATTCCCGTTAATAAACATTAAGTCTGACTCACCACGCGCCGAGAAACTGTCTCAAATCGTGAAAATTCTGTCAGAGTGCTGGCGGCTGTGATACAACTGTAAAATACAGCGTTTCTCGTGATAGATGAGGCCCAGCCTTCTTGAAACATCGAAAGATCAGCGACGCTTGCCGCTAAGAACCTGGTGCCTCTATTCCTGCCCACTTCCACATGTAGCGAAGCAGTTTGGCCTATACGTGTCAGTTTCGGCGCGGCGCAGTAGTACGTATACTACTTTCTGCGGCACTTCTTGGGTTGTGTTTATCTCCCTTACGTACAATCGTCGAAATGTAGGTTGTACTGCAGCCCTCCTCGTGCAGCAATGACACAGTTTCTTGCTCCTCGGCCGTGAGAGAGCGTCACTGTTTAATGACGATCGTTATTTTTCGGTTCTGCTTCCGAGTGCATTGTGACAGCCCTTGAACATGTTCTATATGATTGACTGCGCATTACAACCCATAGCTACGTTCGGTAGTGGTCATTTCGTCTGGTAGCCGTGTAGTATTTTAGCAACGAAATAAACTGCAACATTCGTTCTAAAGGGCGCAGCGTAAATGTTGAAGGGTTTTCTGATGGTTCATCAACTGATTTCGAAAGAAAATTCTAATCGCTACTGTTTATGTTCCCGATTGTGATGAGAGTTCATATTATGATTCACAATGCGGAAAGGATGAACTAATAGAATCAGGGTTTATGGCACTGTGCAGTCGCATCTCTAAATTTGGACAACAACCCGACTGAAAGCATCTCTGCGATTGCTTTTGCTGGTTGCAATTGTAAAGTACAATACAGTTTAGGAATTTAAGAGATCCTAACATTGTCTGTAGTCATTTACAGCAGCTGTATCCATATTTTTCCGATAGCTTCAGTACATTGCCTAGTTGGGTATAATCTACTTAAAGCTTGACAGCTCATACACGTTCTTTAAAGAAGAGCAATTATTCCTACCCCTAAAATTAGATGTGAAGACGTTTTACTCGCTGAAAAAAACAATCTCCGAATTTTGTAAACTCTATGGTACAGAACATGATTTAGCAATGATGTTAGTCGGCTGTCCTTCTTTTCCCATCAAATAAATCAAATTGATTTAACCATTCGAAAAGTAGTTTACAGCCATCCATCAAATGTTTTCGAATGGAAGTCAAAACTATGTTGCTGACCGGATGAATCATTGCAGCAATGAGGCTGTATGAATTTATCAGTAATCATACGGGTAGACTTTTAATCCCATTATAATCAGCGCCAGCTAAAAACTCAAGCGGTCTTTCACTTTTCTTCTCCGATAGCCTCCCTGGGTTAATTGTTGGAACGGAGATACCTTGTAGAGTAGCCTGAATTTATCTGCATTCCAAATACCGTTAAAGGTGCAGCTAGAAGGTTGTTCCGCAATATCCGGTAATTATTCCAGAACCATCTTTAAGCAGGCATTGAAAGATTACCTATACCAATTAAAACTTTTAAGATTTTTTCTTGATTTAAGATAGAATAGCCATGTGCTAGTAAGCTCTCACTTTTTCGGTGCCCAAGAAATCGGAAAATTTACTTCGTTGAAAAGCATAAAGGCTTTAGTATCTATCATTTCATCAGAAACAAAACAATCTCGATAAACGATTTCTATATCTAGTCAACGAGAGCCTTTTCGGTTTCAGGATATTTGATTGGAGTACAAGGTTCTTCATCAATTAAGTTGGCAACTTCTGTCGAAGCGTCCAGGATTTATTTAGTTGCGACTTTTGAATTCTTTGAAGCTCCTACTCTTTGCCTCTTCCACGTCTCCTACTCATTCTATTATGTTCTTTTAAATGTACGTTGCGTTCAAGAATCATTTCAGTATCATCCAGTCTTCCATCTAACTGCTTTATATACGCCAAAACTCTCTCTTTTTCACAAATAGCCGTCGAAATGCAGGGTTTTCTTGAGAACCTCAGGCATCTACAGTATTTCGATGGCGCGGTCCTTTTTCACCTTCATTCCAGTGATCGAATGATGAACAGGTTTGTGACACAAACAATTAGACGTCAAAATACTGACTGCTCGCCCCACGAAATACTTTGCGCCACATTACCGTAAGAATGAAGGGTATTGGGTGTCATACGGCTGAGTCAGGAGAGAAAATATTGATTCGACTCGAAAAGAAAGTCAAAGCATGTGCAAGAAAGGTTATGTGGGTAGTATCAGTGTGAATGATTCAGACGATCACAGAAGCGATTCGAACTGTCAGCATCGTAACGTACAGAGTGAGACTCAAAATCAAATATTCTTGAGACTCAGACAGTTTCCAGATACGTTTTGGTGCATGAATCTCAAAAGAGTGCTAAATAATTTATGCAATACTCAGAACGAGTATCTGTATCTCAACAAATGTCAATCGAGGTTATCGTTTTCCAGTACTGCCATAAAACTTGGGTTTTTGCAAGTGTCAATGGGTAATCAAGTAGATGAGTGAACGTTAGCCACCGAAATAATCTCTACGTCAGAATGCTCTGTTGAGAATACAAAACAACGGTTATGCACCCATGCAACAAGTAGTTTGATGAATTTTGCTACACTTGCACGTCGTGGGAAACAGCTTAGTAGAAGAAGAGAGATAGTCTAATCATTGACACAACCGCATGGTCCGTTTGATATAACCACGAGTATTCTAGGATCTGAACGCAACAAATCACACAACAGGGAAACCGATTGCACTTCCACCAGCCAAGAGTCAACGACCTACTCTTCGGACGCAAGCGCAAAGTATTTACTTAACTGAGAAAATCGATTTGATTAAATCCTAAACGCAGCAGAGTTGAAAGTAGAAATATAGACCGTCGTCCCTGTTTTGATTAATAACTGTGCAAAAATATATCTGCTACGCAGCGTTACCCACTAGTCTGCTTGTACGTAAGCTTGTTAACACATGTATGTATATCATTTTTCATAAACGTTGTAACATAATACTTGTATTTCCGAAGCGAATTTTCAATTTTTTGGATTCTCTTCTATCTGAGTCATGGCGAATAAAAACAGGGGCATATTAGTTCTGGCTCACCTGCATCCGTTTGAGAGTAGTACGACAAAAATGGGAACATAAAGTGCCACTCTTAGTTCGCACAATATTTTGACGGGTACTTCGATACAACCAGCCTGTGGAACAAGGCAGACAGCCTCTCGCAATTGGTTTCTTGTACAGAGTAGTGTTTCACTCCACAGTAGCACCGTCGACTGGGAGTGATCCGCTACAAGCGAAAGGTTTCTCTTTACCTCACCCCAGTGTGTTCCCTACCCTCTAGTTACTCCAAGATCATTCATTTATATACTATCTAGCCATGTAGCCGTTTCGCGACTGCAATTAAAAGCCTCGTCATGCATGAGATATCTTTCGTGTTCTGCTTCCAGATTCATATATTAAAGGAGTGATTACACACTCCTCTACCGTATGGATTGATACTTCACTCCACTCATATACAAACTCTATTGTACCTCAGCCGATGTTGTTCGTGCAACGAGTTGAGTCACTCAGTCGCTCAGCGAACGACACTGTACGCACTCTTGAGATATACTGTAACACACTTGTGGCACTGTCAGTAACCTGCACTCACATCC
>JAAUYH010017670.1_pt1 | contig 11421 bp, 9 predicted proteins | sample 7278061 | NCBI WGS metagenome assembly JAAUYH01 (sample SAMN14350203, study PRJNA611818) | marine sediment metagenome | isolation source: surface marine sediment (0.6m) | place: French Polynesia: Moorea | collected 2018-08 | reverse complement strand
TCTAGACTTCTGCTGCTGTCTCTGTGTCGTCCGAAGTGTGCGTGCATCGCATTATATTGGTTCGCATTGAGCGGCGCTCTGCTCGGCTGCTTCCGGAAACGGTCCGCTTTGGGAAACTTATTCTTTTGCCGAGTCCTCGATGTGGCGCTCGTATCAAATTCCCACTGCTCTATTTATATCTGTATGCACATTCCCAATCTGCGGTGAATCGATACGGTGAGAACGATGCTTCACACGCTCCGGCTCTACTCACATTAGTCAGTCTCGAGCTGTATCAAACTCCCAACCGAATTGGTGTGGGTGAGTGCCGTACACCTATTCCAAGGATCTGCTGCGTACGAGCTTTGACTTACCACTCGCCGACAGGAATCGCGCTCGGACGCAGAGAACGACACAAACAGAATCAACTGCACCGAGTGGTACCACAACGGCAACGCAAGTCACGTTTTATCGCGACTACATCAGTACACAACACACTATGCCACTATTGGATGCAACCGCTCCCCCGCTATCATCACGCCGTACATTGACGCCATTCCAGAACGCCAGTCTGTCTTTGATGTTACTATACGTCGAGTTGGGCGTGCGGTATACCCACGCTGCATTGCGCGCCGTCTTCTCGCCCACAACCACATCGTAGTAATTCGCCGTGCCCTTCGCGGGGCATACTGATGTGTGAGTGCTCTCTTTCAAATACTCGCTCTTCACCGCGTCCGCACTAAAGTACACGTTTCCCTCGAGGTGCACCAGCCGCTTCCCGTTCGTCTCCTCCGCGACAGTCGTTCCATTGTAACTTGCCGTAGCCATGTTTGCTTGTTCCACTGTGCACTGCGCCGATCTGATTTAATACTCGGTCGACGCACCCGTTTTGCAACGCAGACGTAACTGGCTTGCGCCTTGCTTGTAGAATGAATTTCTCCACCGACGAAAACTACGGGAACACAGATTCGCTCATTATTTCCGTAATAATTATATTCCCGCGAAACCAAAACGTCATGCAACTATTTGTATTGGGTACCCAACCCGATCGAGGTCGGTCCCACCATCGCCTACGTACTACGTCTCAGAACTAAGCTATGGAGCCTATGTCATCACCCATGGAGAGCAACATCATCTATCACTCCGATGAGGAACCAGAACTACTCGAACTGCACACGAAGAAGCGTTCATCTTCGCAACGTGCACTACCGCGCGGTAAAAAAGACAGTTCTACGAAAACAATGCGAAAACGCGGCAGCATTAAGAAGAAGTCGTTGCAGATGCTTCTTCCCCTAGCTCCCGAGGTTGAGCACGTCGCCACATCGCGCAAGCGGCGGGAACCACCACCACCACCATCGGAATGGGACTTCACTTACAAGGATAACACACCAAAGGAGTACTTCAAAAAAGACACAACTTCTCCTGCTGCACTGTTCAAAAGCCGGCCGCTCTCCACGCGAACGACCGCGCCTGCCCCGCGCACGCGTATGGAGATCCTTGCGGCGTCGCGCACGCACGCGCGGCTGGTGCCGCGTCACCCGCGCCCGACCGAGCGCAGCATCTTCTCCACGCCATACAAGACGGTTTGGGACGCGCGCGAGGAGCGCAAGGTGTTACAGCATGTCATAGGCCCCAGCACCGAGCGCTCGCCTCCGGTCGATTACGACGCGCTGAGTCGCGCGGTTGCGGGTGACGCCCTGCTAGCCACGCGCCTGCAGACGCGCCTAGCGGCGCGCGACGCGACCTTGGCGGGGGCGCTGGCGGGGCTGTACGAGCGCTGCGTGATGTGCGAGGAGTACTTCACAACACCATGCAAGTGCACAGTGGCACACGCGGTGGACGAGTGGGTGGTGCGCGAGCGCGAGGTGCACGGCAACTGTCGGCACTGCGGGGCGACAATGCGGGCGGCGTGCGACGCGAACGGGCGGCCGCGTGGCGCGGCGTTCGGGACGTGTTACAGCGGCGCTCACACGAGCGACAAATCAGTGCGTGAAGCGCTACGCGAACGGCGCGCGGGCCAGGTCGTCACGCCGCAGTGAGTTGGCGTACGTCGGGTGGGGTGGGGTCGTCTCGTCGGATTTGCGACGCTTGCATTCCCCGCCGTTTCGCAGCCGTGCGTGGACTTGCCGACCCGAGATACAGTGCGGTAAACCCTGGGCTTTCTTGGCGAGTCCACTCTATTCTCTATTCGCTTTGCAAATGCCAAGGTCGGGAGCTGCACATTCTAGCGTATATTCAGCATTGTATGCTCTACTGCACCGGTCCATCTTACACTCGCCGCCTGTTCGCGTATTCTGGCAAAGGTATGCAGAAACCTCGCTCGATCCAGTCATGTAATCTGCAACCGTGCCGTCGCGTCGGTCATTAATGTAAATTATCCGGCTTGGTGCATGGCAAGCCCCATTCGTTCGTTCGCTGCAGGTGTGGAATCCGCAAATTTGAGCGTTCAGAAGCAGCCATCTCCTGACACTATCACGGTGTACCGTACCAAATGGCCGCGTGGTATGTAGAACTAGCTGGGCGCACGCAATATTCGAGTAGCTTGAGCATGCCCAGCCATTCCGATGACAATGAAGATGAGCTAGAAGTACAAGAAAGAGCACAATTGCAGCAGTCGGTTCCGTATCGGATGTATCGGATCCATCTCGCCTGGGAACACAACTTCAATAACGGGATTGATTTTGAGGTACACGAAAAGAAGTGGATCAAGCTGATGACCGTTTGATGTGGGTGCAACGGGAGAATACAGGACCGAGGTTCCTGTGACAGCGCGTTTTGGCAAAATTGTACAAGCTGGCATCTACAATCCTAAATTTCACTTATTTCTCGTACATTTCATTGCTGGCAAAAATAGAGAGCAGAATCACAATCGATTTGTCCTGCATGCCGGTACCACCCCAGAGATGGCAGTATAAAACCGACATGTTTGTTCTCCCTACCCAACCACACCAACCAGCAACTGCAAGACCATGGCATCGCTCGCATCCGTCGTACTCCTCGCTCTATTCGCTACCGTCACCACAGCTGCGGGGCCGTGCTACCCCGGCTGTCGGTTCTACCTCTCGTCTAGCAAGAGCTTCTCGCAGGAGTACGCCGTCGCGTTCGGAGAACCCGGCAAGGCGTTCACCAGCGTGTTCTACGACGCACGCGAGCGTGTCATAGGCAAGGTGCACAGCCTCGGCGAGGCGTACAACGTCGACCGTCCCGCACGACCCGTGCGCATTTCGGCGTGGCGCCCGCGCGGCCTGAGCCACCCCTTCAACTCCAACTTCTTCCAGGCGGTATCTTTCCCCAACACACGCTTCTCCGGAGTGGCCCACGTCAAGGTGAGCGGCAATCAGAAACGGTTCCTGAATCAACACTGCTGGGTGCTACCCATCACCGATTACACCCCGCTGTCGGTGGACGCGAAACGACGGCTTGTCCCTGGAAAACGTCTACATCCCACTCGCAAGTTCCGCGATTGCGTCGCGATTAAGACGTTCACCTTCTAACTTACTCTCGTTTGCTGTCCATCGATATTTGTTGTCTCTTGTAAATCATTCTGCTCCACCTTGATATCATTTTGCTGCGCTCGCCACTTTGATGTATTCGTCGCCGTCGTAGATAGAGTGTACTGTTGCTCGAGCTAGGTTTCTGATTTGTGGCACCCCGCATTGCTCACCGTTTTTGTCCCACGAGCTGTTCGCCCTGCTACACCACTGTAGGAGCAACGCGAGGCGCAACAGCGACTTGTTTCTTTTTTTCGTTACCACTGTATTTTTGTTTTTCTCACAATGCATACGAAATGCCTACTCCCCCGGTTCAGCTTCTTGTACTCCAATTAGTGCGGAATCTCTTCTCATTCGAGATTCCATTGGTGCGCATCCCTCATCAATGCAACTGCATCATCGGGGTACTCGCCAATGCTGAAGTGTAGGCGATTCATGTCAACTGCACCTCCGATGTTTTGTCTTCAACTCGACACACTGCGAGCACTGTTGGGATTCTATCGAAACTCTGTTCGTGCACGCGCTGTCAAAATCCCTGCTGTAGTACTGAATATGCTCGACTGGGCACCATCCTAACAGGTGTGTGTGCTAGATTTTCTTATCCGAGCGGATTCCCTTTGCCCGCGTCCTCTGTCGAAAATCGCGGCAACCTCACAACCAGTACACCTCGGACTTGAGAAGATTCCGACTGAGGCCTTCTGTAGAGTAGAAACTCGACGACCGTGCAGAGGTATCAACGCCGTTCTCGAAAGCTCAGCAAGTACAGTAGGCTGGCTATTCATTGGTATTGCGACGACCTATTATAATACAGGAATGCAGTGATACAGTACAGCGCAGTGTAATGTGAAAATTGTAGATGCAGTATTATTTATCCAAGTGCGTGCACAATGAATTCTATTCAATTATTGTGCCATCTATTTTCTATTGCTTTCAAGTCTCACGACATGAGAACAGATCGCAGATTTACGGTGCTGCAGTTCTTGAATGTTCCAAGCGGAACGATCAATGCTTTTGGTATCCACAATAGTGCGGGGCACATTCTTAAGCGGTCAGCCAGTGGGTGAAGAAACCGCTTTTATTTTTCCTAAAAGAGCGAGGCGTGCTCGAAAAAGTGGAAGACGTACAGTGCCCAGACTAGCGAAACTGAGGGGAATTCTGCTTGGAAATGATTTAAATACAAGACAGTAGTACATGTAAAGCACGCCGTCGATCCTGGTACGGACATCTTTACTTTCTCATCTCGACGAACTATGTAGGTGTCCGTCCCACCAGTAGAAGGAAATCACGAAGAAATTCCTTTATCAATTCCTTACTGATGTGAAAACGATTCAATAATTCGAAGTAAAGAAGCAGTACTACCAGTCGTACGAAAATAAATCGCCGATAGGGGAACAGTTAAATCGGCCTTCTTTTGTCAAACCGTTTCAGTATTCACTGTCAGAACTGGTAGGTGCCGTGCTACAAGGGGTACTGTACTGTACCGGTTACCGTACAGTTGATTCAGATACCCGTTCACCGCAAATTAGTGTAGCGATGTTGTCTACAAGTATTACTCGAAATCCTACTCGATATTACTGTAAGAACACTATCATTCTATATCCTTAACTAGGGGATCATTTCAGGATTAATATTGAATGAAAAATGAAAACAAAGGGTATTCCGAGAGGGTTCAGAGGAAATGACCTATAATTTATATTGTATTGCGATGTACTGCCTGACCAAATACTCGTACAGTACTACAGCAGTACAGTACAGTACAGTACGGTACCGGTACAGTACGGTACACAAACCGCAACAATGCTGCCTACGCGCCAGTGCTAACCATATGGAGATTGCATTTGGGAGAAGCTGACTAATCTGCCCACGACCGAGAATTTAATTTTAGTATCCACCATTAAGAGGTTGAAGGAAACCGCTACAAGGTTACTGCCTTGCCGCCTGATACTAAAACACTTTGCAATATGCACTGGTTAGACATTTAGGATACAACCGTTAGTATTGACGGTTGCTAAACGTACTCAACCTGTGGGGCACCTGGTACCTAACTAAAATCTAATTATAATTTTGTACCACCACCCAGAAACACTCGTACTCGCTTTCGTCTGTCGTTGGTAGCATCGCTACACTACCGTAATTTCACGGTATAGGGGGGTACCAGTACTCTTGTTGTATTCAACCCTCTTTAGCAAGTGACACCATAATCTTTTTAACAACCAGCGCAGCCCGTTTCGCCTCATCGCCGATTAGAGGCTTTGCACGGTCGCGGCTGTAAACTTCTTCATCGTCCTTCAGGTCCATCTCGAACGAGCCCAACCATTGATTCACTTCGAATTGGCACACACGCCAATCGAACGGCGGCCATCCCGTCCACACATACGCTGTGCTAGACTGCAATACACTGCTACGTCGACCTCGTTTCAAGTGTAGCGGACATAGCGCGAGCATCGGTTTTCGTAGGTTGACTCGTTGCAACGGTAGCATCCCAATGTTCCTCTTGTTCAGTACTGGAATTTCTTCCTCGTACTCCATCATGCCCTTCATTAATCCTACCATCGCATTCACCCAGTCTTCCCAGATGAACCGTGCGCCGTGACAGTCGCTAGTCATTTTCAACGTGGTTCGTCGTGTGACTAAGTTTTGTCTTATCAGTACTGTTACGTCGGATGGCACGAACTCAGTGCTGAGGCACAGCACACGTTCGGAAACTTTCACCTCGCTGTATGTACTTGAACTGGTTTTGGTGTTCAATTCCCATTTTCCATCGTCGCTATCGCTGTCACTAACAGTCATAACTCGCTTCCACTCACCACCACTGGCAATTTCTTCGATATGAACCTGGGGGAACGACGAAATGAACAACATCATGAGCGGTGCACTGGACGGTAAGTTGTGATGCGCGCGACAGGTTTTCGCCACCTCGGTGTGTAGGGCCTGTTGACATTCCCACAGTAGACGTCTGTTATTCCGTCTGTGCATTTCAATTTCCGATGCATAACTGCTAGCACAGAACTCCAGCTCATAATCGAGTGGAACCACGGGCTCCCAGTCCGGCTCACGCTCAGCTGAAACGAGCCAATCCGCCAAAAACGTGCGCACACTTTCCGCTACAATACCGTACACGACATCGAACTTGTAGTGGTGCTTGAACACTTCGCCGGTGTTCTTGTAGTACTCATACACGTCCATTGGTTTGCCGCAAAACTCCTCCACATCACTCGCCACATTGGCGAGATCTTCTTCTTCCTTGATGGCTGCCTCGTTGTCCGTGTGCACCGATGCCTGCAAGACGCGCAGATTTGTGCACTCGTTCCACAACGGAATCATTTGCAGCCGACACGGGAATATGGGTATTCGACTCAACTTCGAGCACATTTCTTCCATCTCCTCGTCCTTCAATACTTCCGAAGCTTTGCATTGCTCGATGAGCAGCTTGAACGCTCCTGTCCACAATCTATCGGTGGGAAATCGCTTGCGCTGGTAACAATGCCTGATTTGTTCCAATTTCTTTGTACCGATGTATTTCACTAACATCAGCTGGTCGACGAACGCCACTGCGATGCCTTCACGGGTGCTCTTCGACGGGTCCGTCTTATCCGTTGGATATGAACCGCACAAGCTGTCGAATTCAAACGTGTACGCTAGATAGGGATCATGCATGTCGGGAAACGAGCGGATAGGCGTGTCGTAAGCGGCGCGACCGATTTCGCTGATATCCAAACCGGATGAGTTGTACATTTCGTGTATGGAATACGTGGTTGTTTGTTTGTTTTTCTCGGCGCCTAAGTCCTCCTTTTCGTCGATGTGTTCACTGCCGTCATCCTCGTTTATGTCCCATGTGGTAGAATCGAGAAAAGCCAACACATCTCGGAATTCATCATCGAAAAATGTCATTAACGTCGCCGTATCCACATCGCAGTTCCAGTCCATACCCAAGCTACACAAAAAAGCACCGCACCATCGCACTGTCGACAGCCAAACATCGTCGGTAATCAACCACTCGCTCGGCGCTAACCGGCCGCGTTTCAAACTAGCCCAAATCCTTCTCAACGACAGCTTCACAGTTACATCAGTGCCTCCGAGTTCGTTATCAACAACGTTATGGTTCACCTGCAGTACTTCGTCAATAGGTTTCTCATCCTCACTATCTTCATTTGACGGCTTAATTCGTATCGCTCGCATGCAATCCGCAAGGTCCGAGGCCCACCGAAAGAATGCGGCGACCTGAATGTTCCCGAACAACGTTCGCAGGACGTGGGAGACGTTGAAGACCAATGCGACCAGCGCAGCGCCCAGCTCCTTGTTATCTTCTGCGCGTCGCTGTGCTTCTGCGTATGCGGCCACGTAGAACACCGGCAGAATCGCGAACAGGAGGTGCAGGCGCGCTAGCTGCCGAGTTCGCTTAACAGTGCGCCACTTTTCGGAGATAAAGTCGATATTGTTTATCAACCCCCATGGCGCGAATGCACAGAAATAGGCGCCCAGAACGAATGGGCGGGAATCAGCGAGATCCTTGAAATAGTTTGAGGGTTCAGGAGAGGCTTGCATGACGGTGATGGCAGACAGATCCGGCGATAAACGTGTGGGTTTCTAGCACGCGCTTTGAGCAAGGTGAAAAGTTGAGAATGCATAACCCTGCTTCAATTACGGAAGCCCACTCCTACTTGAATGCAACAAAAGACCCTGCTGACTAAACCTCTCTAAGTGCCACCTGAATACAACATTTCTACACTACGATAGAAATTTGTATTTTCAGCCTCAGAAAGTTGTTTTCTGTTTGCAATCTTTGAATCGTGTGAAGTAATCTTGATCACAGTGTATCATTGCGGGCCAGTGCCAATGTACCGTACAGTACGTACCCTCGAGGGAATCTGCAGGAAATTTTTGTATTATTGGCGAGGATCGTGCTTCTCTCAATGAAAACGCGTGATACCCCAGGGGAAGAATCACATTCGAGAACATACAATGAACTGTTGACTATTCATCGACTTGAAAATTCGCTCGATTAATCATTGATGGAGCTCCACCGACGGTGAATGACGAGAGCGGTGAAAATAGTGAAGCAGTGAGGGAAATTCTCCAAACCTGGAATACGCAATCTAATATTTCGTTGGTCGTTTGGTGCGGGTGAGGTATACCAAGCACTGAGGCAAATTGGGTACGACTTATCCGCGAACTTTAACAAGTTTAGTGTCCGTAAGATTGTACGATAGGCAGAGTGAACGATTCGCCATCGACTCGTTTTGGTGTGCAATAGGACTGCATTACATATACTGTAATGCAGTCCTATTGCACACCAAACACTAGGGGGACACAAGTTTGCGTTGTTGCTAACGTTACAAATTTCCTAGGTATTTGGGCGTTCTAGCCGAATTTTTAACTTTACTTTTTAGAAACAGTCATGCATCCTAGATTTCACAATCGCCTATGAAAAATAAAATTAAAAATTCCTCAAAAAGCAAGAATTACCTACGAGATTTATAACGTTAGCAACAACGCAAACTCGTGTCCCCCTGGTGAAACGACACAGGTTTTCTTTGTTGCTGACGTTAGAAATTTTTCATAGTAAAACATGTAGATGTATGTAACAACGTTTTTTTCTGGTATTCTACGGGAGAATTCTGCCATTCCACAGCACAAAAGCTCTGCCATACTACGGCAGAATTCTCCCGTAGAATACCAGAAAAAAGTTGTTACATACATCTAAATGTTTTACTATAGTAAATTTCGAACGTCAGCAACAACGCAAAGTCGTGACCTTCCTGGTACCATGTCTGAAACTCCAGAGTATGATACAAACCAACTTGATTGTAAATTTACTGAACTAATGCTTTCTGCGAGTCAAATAACTATATTTGGTTGAGTTTGCCCAGGGGTAAGCATTCCAGTCTAGAACCTTTTAGGAATCAATCATCTCCTGTATACTGGCTACTGCCAAACGTTTGATAGCGTAATATCTCTTTATTTCATTCTACTTGTGATTGTACTTAAGAATTGAGAGTTGCTATTCTCCAAAAATTAATTGGAAATAAACTCCTGACTGCTAGATTATAGCTTGATTCGATCAGACATTCTTCTGTTTAGTTACAGTTCAATCAAAAAGTAGAAAGCATCTGAATGGATCGAGTCAATCTTCTAAATTTCGCAGTTGCCTAATCTGTTTACGGTTAAATATTCTAAGTCTTGGTTCACAATGTCCAGGACTGTCGCTATAGTAATACTTTGACAATAAAATAAAAAAATTTGCCTCTCATCAATTTCATTTTTGGAAACAAACATCATTACAGTTATATCGAATGAGACACACATCGACTCTTTCCTTCGCAGAGAAATTCTGACTACGCTGGCTGGGGTGTTCTACTTCATGCGAAATACGGGGAGCGAGGTACAGAGTTCATATAAGATATACCAAGATGTATTGAATGATGCATTAAACTTCGATGATGCCAAGTACTTAGTGCGAAGTACTAGCATCGGGTCGAAAAATGCTACAATCACTTGAATATCATTTCGAGAATCATATTTTCGGTTCCAAAACACTTAGAAAGCCTCGATAACGGAGTTCAAGAGATAGGAATCGACTTTCTAGATTGAGATTTGAGTCAAATGATTATCTTGACAACAGTGCTTACCTTGATGAAGGACAGAACTCCGAAGCTCAGATGGTCAATGCAAATTATGAAAATCAAATAAAGAGCCGTTATTGGAACTATTAGAGCCGTGAAAAAAATATTTGAAGAAACAGGTCATATGCATCAGAGAATGTTTCTGACCAAGCACTTGCATTACTGAAACTAGTATGCAAGCTGAAAATTTTGTTTTGCATATCAAAAGTATTTTTTGACTTGCAGGTACAAGATGGAAAAAAGGTAATTATTGGTTTGAATTGTTCACATATGAGGAATAATGAGTGGAAAAGTCAAACGCAAGGCGAAAAAAAATCTTAACTAGTTTCGAAGAAGGGGTTCAGGCCAAAAATTAAAAACGGCCCTTTAATTAGGTCGAAGCAGTTGCGCAAACAATTCATTGAACTGCCAACTGATTTATAGATCCTTGCGGGATCTATTGAGCATAAGCCAAGAAGGAGGAAAAAGGCATACATCAATTTTTTGACATATTAGGAGGTTATCTCAAAAACCTTAAAGGCATATACAGTATGTTACTATATATCTCAGATCGCAAAACCATTGAAGACATTAGAGTGATATGACGAAGGTGCATGTATAATGTACGAGAAACAAACTTGACCATAAAATGGACATGTCGAATACAAGGGGAAATACAATCATCAATGTAAGGTAGCTATGAGTGAAACCGATAGGGTCGGAAATATCAACTGAAAATGAAGAATTGTTTAACAGAAACTCCCTGAAATGTAGAATACTGTTTGAATCGGTCTATCTTGCTCAATCAATACATAAAAATGGGCTTTCATTGAGAATGACGTCCTACTTGTGCCACCAACCAGTGGGATGAAAAAGGTCGTACGAAACTTCTTCTATTGTAACTGTGTGCGTGATAACGCTGCACGTACAGTTCAATTTCATGGAGAACCCGTAAAATGTAGTCATGGCCTGGTGTTCGAATACATCCGTAGTAAATGAGAGATTTCGCTATCGAGCCAAGTACGGATAATCATGTTTTGGGTCAGATTAGAACTGATTCTAACTCCAAAGAACCGGAACCGAATAAGGCCAATTAACTCCGGAACTATAATTTGAAGCGAAACCAACGAGATCTGAAACGATAGAACATATATGATTGTGACTAAATAAACATAACTTTGAATCTTAAAATTTCGAAAAAGTTTCGATCTGACCCAATATGCTGCGATTACAATCGTAGTTTTGAATCATTGAATTCATAGTATTTCTTTCCCGGAAAATCTTAAATTTTTATGCAATATAAAAAATACGCTATGTACTAAAAAAATATCAGCTATAAACAGAACAAT
>JAAUYH010013976.1_pt1 | contig 11425 bp, 6 predicted proteins | sample 7278061 | NCBI WGS metagenome assembly JAAUYH01 (sample SAMN14350203, study PRJNA611818) | marine sediment metagenome | isolation source: surface marine sediment (0.6m) | place: French Polynesia: Moorea | collected 2018-08 | reverse complement strand
TACATTTTAACACCTAATTCTAGCAAACTTTGGTAGCAATCTCTCTCGATTTTTTTCCAGTAAAGTTGCCTGAATTTATTAGCGATCGCATGCTACAGGATCAACCCCCTACCAAGGCAGTACAAAGAGTTGAGGTCAAGTGAAAGCGATCGCTATGTGAGAAAAGATGAGAGTTGAACGTGAGAAAAAAGAAATTATCCCACGTTAGGGCGATAGCGAGCGGAAACTAATTTTCCTGATGAGACTCGGTGCTCTCGGAAAATCAGTCGTTCTTAGCTGTATGATCATTGGTAAAATTCTAGTGAAGACTACTTGCAGCTAAAAACCGTACTGTAAGCGTAGTTTACAACAGCTACACTATAAATTGTCGGGAGGAACTTCTCCGATGATCGTCAACTGGCAATGTAGACCTTGGCATTTTTGGATAGCCCTTTACTTAGCACTCAGCGGTGCGACGGAAGCTGGTTCTGGCAGGAGCGTCCTCGCTCAAATTATTCCTGATGACACTCTGGGGGAAGAGAGTTCAAGGGTCATGCCTCTCAATGGGCAAGCTGACCGGATTGATGGGGGTGCGGCTCGCGGCTCTAACCTCTTCCACAGTTTTCGAGAATTCAATATCAATGAAGGAAGAGGAGCCTATTTTAAAAATCCTACATTAATTGAGAATATTTTCAGTCGGGTAACAGGTAGTAAACCTTCCCACTTATTGGGGACGCTTGGAGTGTTGGGAAATGCCAATCTATTTTTTCTCAATCCTAATGGGATTATCTTTGGTCCCAATGCCAGCCTAGATATTAGGGGTTCGTTTTTAGCCACTACTGCCGATCTCATTCTTTTTCCCGATGGAAGTCAGTTCAGTGCCACTAATCCGCAAGCAGCTCCTCTCTTAACTATTGATGTTCCCGTACCAATTGGCTTGCAATTTGAAGGAGAAGAGCCCGGAGAACTTGTTAATGTAGGAAATTTAGAGGTAGGGCAAGATCTAGTCCTGGAGGCAGAGAATTTAGACTTACAGGGTCAGCTCAAGGCGGGAAGGAATTTGACTCTCAAAGCTCAAGATACAGTGTGGTTAAAAGATAGTGTTCCCCAGCCGTTTACAGCAGAAGCTGGGGGAGAATTATTGGTGCAGGGCGGGCGGGCGATCAACCTGTCTGGTCTGAATAATCCAAATAGTGAGCTAGTCACTGGTCGGGATATGGTATTTCGCTCTCCCAATCGCTCTTTAAGCAGTAATGCTGTTTACACAATGGGGGGAATTTTCAGGACTGAGCAACTAGATGGCCATGTAGTAGATTTTATCATTCCCCACGACCAGGTAATAAAAGCCAATGGTGATGTGACTCTGGAAGCTTATTCTGGAGCATCGCTATACATTTTGGCAGGGGGGAGTGTAACTTTTGGAGGCGATGTCACAATTACTGACTCACAGCAAGCAAGCATTCCGAAAGAGTTCACTACAGTAGATGGGACAACTATTTCAGTCCGTTCTAGCAATCAACCCACTCTTGACGTACGAGCAGGGATTGATTGGCAACAACTACCAGGAGGACTACCAGGAAATACTGCTTCCAATAATCTCACACCCAAATTTGCTAATAGTACAACTCGTGCCAATATTACAGTTAGTAAATTCGATAACCAGCAAAATAAAGGCATCAATATTAATGCTGGCTCAATTTACTTAAATAAGGTGAAAATTGACACTGGAAATGATTTTGAAATAGATGAAACTTCTGTAGACAATACAGTAGTTCAGCCAAGAAATATTCAATCAGGAAATATCAACCTCAATGCTACTGGAGATATAACTATTACTAATAATAGTGAGATTATTGCTGGTACTTCTGGCATAGGTAAAGGGGGGGATATTACTGTCAAGGCTAGTTCGGTCAATATCACTGATGGTTCTTTCATTGACACTGGTACATTTAGCGCAGGAAATGCAGGAAGTATAACTATCGATGTAACCAATGGCGGTGCATTCAACCTATTATCCAAGAGTGAGCTTAATACCTCTACTGGGGATGAAGGAAAAGCGGGTGATATTACTGTCAATGCTATTGGTGGAGATATAACTATTACTAATAATAGTTCGATAGGGGCTGCTACTTTTGGCAAAGCTAAAGGGGGTGATATTGGTCTTAGTTCAGATTCTATGAATATTCATGAGTCTCTAATTACCACCTTTGCCGCCTTTGAAGGACTAAATGCAGGGAGTATAAATATCAATGTGAATAATTTGAAAATAATCGACAGCCTCATCTTCGCTACTAACGAATTAGAATTAGGGACAGCTGGAAACGTGACCGTCAATGCCACCGAGTTTCTGCAAATTAGTGGCGGCGGGCTTCCAGGGTTTGAGATCAGAGGAGGCTTGTCGGTTCAAAGCGAGAGAGGCCCCGCCGGGAATTTAACTGTGAAAGCCGGGCAGATGATCATCTCAGATGAGTCACAAGTAAGTGTTAGCAGTCTCCAAGGACAGGCAGGTAATCTGAAAATTACTGCTAATTCCCTGTCTCTAGATAGAGGTTTAATTAGTTCTGAAACCGCAAAAAGTGAAAAAGAAGAAGGTGCGAATATCACCCTACAGATATCAGATTGGTTGACATTGAGCAACGAAAGCCTGATTTCTGCCAGGGCTTCTGGTCAAGCTAATGGTGGCAATCTTGAAATTCTTAATGCCAACGGGTTTATCATTGTATTCCCTTCTGAAGGTCTAAATGGGAGCGACATTATTGCCAATGCTCCCCAGGGCAGGGGCGGCACAATTGAAATTAAAACCCAAGACCTGTTTGGGATTGCGGAAAGGGAGGACTTGACTCGACTCAACGATATTAATGCCAGTGGAGGTATAGCATCAGGAATTATAGAGATCGATACTTCTAGAATTGACCCAACTCGCGGATTACTTACCTTACCAGAGGAGGCGATTACCACTGAAATTAGCCAGGGGTGCCAAACGGTTAGAGGGAAGGAAGCTGTTGAGTATTTTGATGTCGGACGGGGTGGCTCGCCTCCTACCCCCGATGAACCACTCAATGCTGATGCAGTGCTAGAAGATTGGATTGATCTTGAACCTAAGTCAGAAAATGACTCAAATTCAGGGACAACCATCCATTTTCCTGACGCTGTCAAGACTCAGCTAGTGTCACCTTGTCCTGCTCAATAAACGTTTTAGTAAGTTTAATTGATTTAAACGACAAGTGTATGGGAACTTTACAAGAATTCTGGACTTCATTGAATTGTTCTGTTAAACGTGAAAAAGTCAAAACATTATTAGAAGTAGTCAAAACATTCGGACTTGTTTTCACAGGCGTTGGACTTATCCTGACATATTGCGATGCTCAAGAAGATCGAAGACTGACACAAGAAAGATTGGTTACAGATCGTTTTTCTAAAGCTATTGAACAACTTGGAGAAGAACAAAGCGAAACTGTTCATATAGGTGGAATTTTCTCTCTAAAACGCATTGCTGAGGAATATCCTAAAGACTACTGGTGGACAATTATAGAAATTCTTGCTTTCTATGTAAGACACAATTCCCCTTCACCAGAAAAAGAACAAGAAGCCAAATCAATAGATATTAATGTTCAAACAGCTCTCACTGTTATTGGAAGGCGCGATGTCTCTCTAGAAAACATAAAAAAGCTTGAAGAAGGGAAAAGTATTAATTTAACTAATACTAACCTTACAGGAGCTAATCTTACAGGAGCTAATCTTACAGAAGCTAACCTTGCAGGTGCTAATCTTACAGGAGCTAATCTTACAGAAGCTAACCTTGCAGGAGCTAATCTTACCGAAGCTAACCTTGCAGGTGCTGTTCTCCCAGAAGCTAATCTTACAGGTGCTAACCTCGCAGAAGCTGTTCTCCCAGGTGCTAAGCTTATAAAAGCTAATCTTACAGGTGCTAATCTTACAGAAGCTGTTCTCCCAGGTGCTAATCTTTTAAAAACTAACCTTACAGGTGCTGATCTTACAGGTGCTAACTTCTCTACTACAGATTCCCATAAAGCTAATTTCGCTGGAGCAGATCTTAAAGATGCTGTCCTTTTCTACACAAATCTCAAGCAAACTAAAAACTTACTTATAATTCAAGTAAAATCGGCTAAAAATTGGGATAGGGCAATATACGATGATGAGCTTCGAGAACAAGTAAACGAATTACGAGAAAAACAAAAACATAGATCCCCATCTGGAAGCCAATCTAATAATTGCCAAAACTAATTAAACGCTAAATTAAAGCCCCAAAGAGTTTCTATCATGAAAATCAAACAAGTTTTATTAATCGTGTTCCTGCTACTTGGCGGTGGTATTCTATTTTCACCAATGTCAGCTTTTTTGATAAAGAAATCACTTATAGATAACTATGCAATAGCACAGGATACTGATGTTACTAATATTTTATCTGAAAGTTCTGTAGATGAAGATATAGCACCTTTTTTTAGATCAATTACAAGAGAAGAAGATCAACAATATAGAGGTAGAGTAATAGGAGTCCCAACATTTGCAGAATGCCCAGCCACAAACCTTCCTCCTCTGACTGCCTTTGTTCCTAGCAATGGAAAGATATCTTATAGGGCAAAGGCTGCCAAATCAAATCCGGAAATTTGGATTTATATTCCTGAACCATCTGATCCTACGTTAAAGACCCAATTTTCTAATTTATCTACTCAATTTGAATTAACATCAGATACTTTAAAACTTGATTTACATCCTCTAAAAGAAAGAATTACTTCTCCTCCAGGTATTATTCCTATTAAAATTCCTATAACGCTTAACTATAATGAAACTGAAAATTGGAGTTTCACAATTATTTGTGACGATAATGATAGAAGTGCAAATATTTTAGTTGATGGTCATATTGAACGGAAGAATGTACCTTCGCCACCTAATGGAAGCACACCAGAAGATAAAGTTCGCTATTTTGGTGACAAAGGTTTGTGGCACGATGCTTTAACTACACTTATAGAGGATTTATGCCCTCAGAATCCGCAAAGGGCTAAGTTACTAATTATTAGACAATTAAGTACACAAGAAATTGGGTTGGAAGAATATGCTCAAGAATATGCCCAAGCTTTTATCGACTACTGTCATCCCTAATTCAATTACCTACGAGAACAAATGCAGCCCAATGATAGGGTAAAATATACGGAACGTGATCTGGAGGATTATCTATAAGACTATTTTGCGCAAAATGTAGAGCTTCAGAATTACTGATATTGGCTTGATTATCTAGATATTGATAAAAACGTTCTACAATTTCATTTGTAACAGGTTGCTCTACGCTCCAGATAGGTGCTATTGTTCCTCTAGCTTCAGACTTAACTGCTATTCCAGCAAATCCTAAAACAGATCTATTGTCTCCTTTCGCTGTACTGCAAGAACTTAAAAAAAGTAATTCTAGTGTTCTATAATTATTTCTGTTTTGTAGTAAGTTACCTAACTCATTGATCTTTATCTGATCCTCATCACTTATTTTTATATAGGCTTCGTCTGGATTAGAATTAAACCTACCATGAGCTGCTATATGAATTAAGGAATATGATTTTAGTTTCAATTCTTCTTTTAAATTTGCTTTCTTATAATCGTTTTGGTTAATTGTTTTAAAGTTGATTTTAGCATTAGTCAATGTATTTTCTATAAAATCGATTTGTGCATTAAGATTTTTTTGAGTCACAATATCATAAGTATCTTTTGCACTCATGATTAATGCGTTACGATCTGGTGATTTAGCACTTTTAGATCTTAATAGTTGAACTCCAGGAATTACGCTAGTTACGTAATTTTTTTGAACTACAAATTGCTCATTATCTAAGAGAGCAGACATGGGAATTGTCCGAAAGCCACTATCTAATACAAAAATTAGATTTTCTATCTTTTCTTGCTTTAATTTATTGGCAAATTTTTCTCCAATTATCCATTTATACAATTTCTTTAATGGTTCTGGAGTATATTTAGATTGAATTTTCTCTGTCAAACTTTTTTGTGCTGATGCTAGTGTTTCTTTTATTTCTTTTTCTGAGTTTTCTTTGTCTATTTCAGGATTGTAGTACTCTAATTCTTGAGTTTCTCCTGGTAACTTAAGTATGACCGATATCTGATTTTTTAAAAGAATTGGATAAATGAAGGCTGCTTTCGTTGGATAATTATCAAGAATCCGATCAATTTCCGTAAACAATTCTTCTATGGGATCATTCGGCTTACTAATTTGTTGTATTTGCACTGTTTCAATTTCCCCTTGTAAGTTGCACCGAAGGAAGTTTTCCAATTCTGCTAATTGAAGAGAGTCAACATAGTAAACTGCTTTCTTAAGCTTTTCTTGAGATGGATTCTTGTCCCAAACAGGCAAAAGCAGAGCGACTAGTTCTCGATAGAGAGGTTCCACATTGTCCCTAAAGTTAAACTGTACATCTGAATTGATAGCAAGCAAATCACTGCGAACAGATTCGAGAGTTTTTATAGCAGCCTCGTAATTGGCGATCGCCTCTTCTCTCTGACCCTCAGCTTTAAACAGCCGTCCTAGCTGCCACTGCCACTGATATCCGAGCTCCGGGCTTTCGCTCAACTGGATCAAAGATAAAGTCTCATCCTCTTCACGCCGCTGAAGAAGCTCTAGTGCTTTTTCAGTCCACTGTTTGGCTTCTTCCCTGCATTCCTGAGTGTCTTGGCATAACTTCTGTGCTGCTCGGCTTTCCTCCGCTTTCTTCTCTTGCTGGGGCTGTTCATCTAGCCAACCTAAATACTCATACAAACCTCCGCGATCGCCAAGAGCATAAGACGCTGCACGCCGATCTTCTAGTTCCTCGGCATCTTGGAAGGCTGTTTCTAATAAGTTGTTGATGTTCTCCCAAGAGACAAGTTTAATCTGCTCTTCTGAGAGATTGTCGGTAGAAATTTTCTGTTTTAGGCAAGCCAGACTCTTTGCAAAGTTAATTTGAGCGTAAACCGTTACCCTACTTATACGAGATTTCAGCTTTGTAGGCAAATGAGAAATTTGAATAAATTCTGATAATTTTTGTGCATAGTCCACTTCACCCGTCTGAACCAGCAGACTTAAAAGATTTAGTTGTGCTTTGATTTCCTTGGCTGACAAGGATGATTCCTTTGATTGCGTAATCACCAACTGCTGATACTTCTCTTTATGCGCAGAGGAATTATCTTCTTCACTTGGAGGTTCCCTAATTATCACCTTCTCATATCTTCTTCTAGCCTCGTCGTAATATCCTTGAATTTCTTGATTGAAAGTTCCCTGATTTTCACAGCGCCAGGGAATATATTCATACTTAGGTTCTGCTCGGCGATCGCGTTCTAAATTTCCCCAAGCTCTGTAAGTGTTCCCTAGACTAAGTCTCGTAGCAGCTAGAGCATTTGGTTCATCAGTTAAATTTAAGGCTTTCTCTAAGACTATTTCTGACTCTTTTAATTTGCCAATTACCCGCAGGACATCACCGAAACTGCGCCAGACAACAACTTGGATACGGTCTGGCAGTTGTGGCAAAGTTTTGTTTACCTCCTCCGGATTTTCTTCAGTGGAGTCTTGATCTTGACAAAACTGAAGATCGGGCTCTAAAGCTTGTTCTAGCGTACTACAAGCGCGAGTGTACTGTCCTAATTCCTGAAATATCCGACTGAGGTTGGTTGAAGTTATAGCAAGATTATTCCAATCCCTTCGGGTTTCGAAATTGTCTATAGCTCGTTGCAAATAATTTACCGCTTCAGAAATCTGTCCCTTTCCGTAACAAATTTGCCCCTGTTCCACCAGTTTCTGGGCGCGTTCCTCAGGTGGCAAAGACTCTAACACCTCAGAAAACTGTTCGGTCTCGTAGCAAATGCTGCCCTGTTCTACCAATTCCTCAGCTCCATTCTGAGACTGATTAACTGGAATTTGGGATAAGCCAGGCAAAATATCTACTGAGAGAAATATGCCCAGTACCAGTAAAACCATTAAACGGTATGCCCTTCTTTTGACGAAACTTACCCATAATGGGATCAGCTTCAAAAAGAAGGATTCCACTGTACGGTGAAAAGTATGCCATTTTCTTGCCATGTTCTGTTCCTCAAATCCGCGTCAACTAAAGGAATTCCCCAGTCAAGGCGAGCGGTAAAATTGTCGCCCTGTTGCCACTGTAAACCAACACCAACAGATACTAAGTCGTTCGGTTCTGGGTTGGTTTTCTGAGAGCTGTTCCAGCCTCTGCCATAATCAATAAAGGGAATGAGCTGTAATCTGCCTTGACCCTCAGAAATTCGGAGAATAGTCCGCCGAACTTCTATAGATGTGAATAGACCATTATCAGTGAGCAGCTGATCTTGCCGATAACCTCTAACACTGCCCAAACCACCAACGGAAAACTGCTCTGAAGGCAACAGTACTCCAGCAAATTGGGCATTGGCACGAATTAACAGCGATGTTTCCTCATCTACGATACGTACCCACTGAGCTTGCCCTCTCCAAGCAAAAAACTGACTGTCAGGAATCTCCTCCACATTAGGAATTTGTCGCCTAACAGTTGAGTTAAAGGCATCGAGTCCCCAGCTGAATTCGGAGCGAAGAGCAATGACTTCTTGGGCATTTTGCAGCGTCCAGTCAGTCAGAAACCGCAGGGCAAAGATGCTGGTTTCACCATCATCACTCGCTCCTGGAGTAAGGGGAAAGGGCATCCCTAAGACGGAGGACTCATTTTCTCGCCAAAATCCTGTCAAACCAAAGGCTAATTCCTGAAAGGTTCGTTCCTTGATGCTGCGGATTACCGGCTGGCGCAGGGTAAGTTCATAGTAGCGAGACTCCGATTCAATATCCAAATCGTTAAAGGGAGGCTCAACAACATTGCTATCATTTTGGACATAATTAAAACGGAGGCTACCATTGCTGGCATTGAACGGCAACTCATAGCTAACATCTAAGCGATCGCTACCATCGGTATTAATGTAGCCCAAGCTAATGCCATCCCCCAGTCCCAGTAAATTAGCTTTTCGCAGCAACACTCCCCTTTCAAAACTGCCAACACTGGGAGAGCGACCATTATCCAAGAAAACTTGAGGATTAAAGGTTGGTGCCGCAAGATACTTAACCTCCAGTATATTCTTCCCAGTATCCGATCCAGCTGACAGTGTAGCCGATATGCTTTCAATTAAAGGGTCGAGTTGCAGCAGTTGCAGTGCTTCCTGCAAATCATCAACATTCAAAGGCTCTTTTGGTTCAACTCCTAAACGCGATCGCACATAACTATTAAGTCTACCAGCATTGCGAGCTATTACTTTAGGCTCCCCCTCTAATTTCCCTTCAATTACTTCAATTATGACTTTCCCTTTTCTGTTCTTTCTTGTTTCAAGAGGAATATTAATAATCGCTCCAGAGGTTCTGTATCCCTTGTTATTGTAAATACTAGCTACCTCAGCAGCAATCTGGAGCAATCTGGACAAGGAAATGGACTCGTCAGTCTTAGTCAAGACAGTGTCAAATGTTTCAGCTAATTCTTGAACTAATTCTTCCGAGCTGAAAACCGTGTGACCTCTGAATTCAAACTCGGTAACGGTGATACTCTCAGGAACCGTCTCAGGCAATTTTGGAGTTGTATTAGGGGAGGAAGGACCCTGTTTTAATAGGTCTTCTGCTGGCTGGGATGGTTTTGGGGTTGTTTGAGGAACATGGGAAGGTGGGTTAATATTCTGTGGAGGAGGAAGCTCAGGGGTTGCTTCGCCGTCAGGAACTTGAGCCAGCTCGATAGCCTGAGCATTAAAAGAACTAAAGCTCATGCTAATCAAAACCCCTAAACTTCCGTATAGCAAATGTTGTAACAAGTTAAACCTCTAAGAACTTCTATTGAGCAGGACAAGGTGAAATGAACTGAGTTTTAGCAGAATGAGGAGAATGAATTGTTGTCCCTGAATCTGAGCCATTGTCTGACTTAGGTTCAAGGGGAATCCAATCTTCTAAAGCACCATCAGCATTGAGTGGTTCATCGGGGGTAACAGGTGAGCCACCCCGTCCAACATCAAAATACTCAACAGCTTCCCGTCCTCTAACTGTTTGGCAGCCCTGACTAATTTCGGTGTTAACTGGTTCCTCTGGTAAGGTAAGCAATCCGCGAGTTGGGTCAATGCCCGATGTATTAATTTCTACCACACCGTTAAGTTCGGGGTTCTGTTGCGAAAAGGCCGTGATGTCGCTCAGAGGAGTTAGTTGCATGCGAAACTCAAGGCCAAAGATGGCGTTAGTAGTGATGTTGATCTTACCTCCCCTGCCCTCAAAGGCATTAGCAATGATATCGTTATTTTCGGAAGGGTAAGCGATGAGAAAGGGCGCGTTAATTATGATATTTCCCCCATCCCCGCCAAACTGCTCATCACCAGCAGTGGCAGAGATTAAACTGTTGCGGCGTCGAAAGATCAAGGGGTCGTCGTCTATCTGGAGCGTAATATTACCTCCCAGATTGCTTCTGGTTTCTGCCGAGATTGCTGCTTCATTGTCAAGTGTCAGAGAGCCTGAGAAAATTTCAATATCACCCCCTTTTCCCTCTCCCTCACTATTTACAGCGACTCTGGCACCATCTTGAATTATTAAAGTTCTGGGAGCTATGATGTTGCCGATGATAATATTGCCCCCGTCGCCTGAAGATTCAGAGGTAGTGTTGGCAAGGAGTCCAGTGTTTTCATCCCCTGTCAAGATAATGCTGTCAAGTACAATCAAGGTGATATCACCAGCTTTTTCGCTACCTTTTGTGATGGTGTTGAGATTTCCGCCATCCCTAACCTCCAAAGTTTTTGCAGTTACTTCGATGTTTCCCGCTGTTCCTTTATTAGAGGTTAGAGCGAGAACTTGTGCTGCTTCTTTGACAGTCAAATGTGGGGTATTAATCGTTATATTTCCAGCATTACCAGCATCTAAAAAAGTGCCAGAAGTCAAGGCGCTGCGAGTAGTTGGTTGAGACTCCTTTTGGATTATTTGTGGAATTTGAACAAATCCTATTGTTATTGGTCCCACGATGCTTAGGGTTGTTGTTAACCTAGTTGGTTCTATGGGTTTTGAACCTGTTCCAATAACTTCTACAGCTTCAGAAGCAATTACTCGCAAATCTCCTCCCTGTCCACTACTATAAGTTTCAGTCGCTACCACTGCCTCTTCTCGAACAATCAGCTTCCCAGTGAAAATATTCAAGTCTCCTGCGTTTCCAGAACCAAAAGTTCTGGTGGACAAGCGGCTAGCCAATTGCTCATCAGCTGAAGTTCCAATTACTTTTACGGAATCTGGGGCAATCACGGTTAAATTTCCACCTCGATCACCACCTGAAGTTTCAGATGATATCTTTGCTCCATCTTGGGGGATGGCAACGATTCGTGAAATAAAGGGTCATATCCCCATCAAACCCTTATCCTGATTGAGTTTCATCAACTAAGACAAAAGCGAAAAGCCAAAATTTAAAGC
>JAAUYH010008476.1_pt1 | contig 11426 bp, 9 predicted proteins | sample 7278061 | NCBI WGS metagenome assembly JAAUYH01 (sample SAMN14350203, study PRJNA611818) | marine sediment metagenome | isolation source: surface marine sediment (0.6m) | place: French Polynesia: Moorea | collected 2018-08 | reverse complement strand
GAAACAATGTTGCTAGACCATAATGAAACCGATTTTTGCTCAATTTGCCGCCAAATAATAATCAATATAACCGCCTGATGAGTATCGCTTTGTGGACTGGCGATCGAAACACTAATTTAGTGTCGCGGGTGAGTCCACATCATTCTGCCAACAGATAATTATCACAATTTAGGGCTTTAAGATTGAATCAAGCTCGGCGTATTGCGTCTAGGGCTTTTAAAAATTCATAGGCTCGGTTGTGAGATTGCTGTTGTTATTTTACGCCTTAAGAGGGAAGTAGGCTCGGTACATAGTATCTAGGGCTTTTGGGTGATTCATAGGCTTATTCAAACCACAAACCACCCCGAAAAGATGAAAATAGTTGGATTAGATATATTTAAGCTATCGGTCGTAGCTTGCATAATTTCCGTGCGACCGAGTGAACCTCGACAATTTTATTATGACGCTAAATTCTCAACTTTTGTAGCTAATGCCGCAGGAGTTAAAGGACTGCTAGCATTAAAACCCGATATTGCCGTACTCGAACCCACTGGGGTGAACTACTCCAAACTATGGGGAACACATTTAGCCCGTGCGGGAATTGAGGTTAGGCTAGTCGGGCATACTCAACTGAGAGCATATCGTAAGGATACCCTAGAGTTACCCGATAAGGATGATTGTGCTGATGCTCTGGCACTTGCCTGTTACTGCTTTGATTACATGGACAAGCCCAGGCGGTTCGTCCAAATTAGAGAACCTGCCATTGTCAAAATTCGAGAAAAGGTTTTGCGGCTGGCACATTTAAACCGCTGTCAATCGCCGATAATCAATCGGATGAGACAGGATTTAGCTTGGCAGTTCCCAGAGATAGCCAAAGTTAGATTGCAGCACAATGGCGATCGCTTATCTCGGTGTTTGCTGTGGTTGGCTGGTGAAAAGGAATCTAGAAGATACGATCGCCTTTATGAATCTTCGGTTGGTTTGGGACTGACAAATACAGTCAAGTATCACGCTCAAAGATTGTGTCACCTACACCGCGAAGAAATCGAGATTGAGTCAGAACTGTGTTTGTTAACTCAACTCCAACAGTTTGCTAGTTATCAAGCAGTTTTTGCGTCCTTTGGATTTGGCGATCGCGTTGCTGCCATGATTCTGTCACAGATTTACCCGATTGAAAATTACTTAACTCCTGAAGGAAAACCTCATGTGATTTATCGGCGGGGGAGAAATTCTGGTAAAACTACCAAGCGTTATTTATCTCGTAGAAGATTTGAAAAAGCTCTTGGGGTAGCACCAACTGAAGATAGTTCGGGGGATAAAGAGAGTAAAAAGATTGTAGGTGGTTCTGATCTGTGTCGTTTGTCCCTGTGGCAGTGGATATTTACCCGCTTGGAAATCAAGCGCAACCGACCTAAAACCAAAATTGGTCAGTATTTGGGACGAGTTACGGATACAGAAAAAGCGACGGGTAAACACATCAGAGTAGTTAGAATGAGAATAGCAGCGGCATCTGCTAGATTACTATTTAGGGAATTAGCTAAACTACCAAGGGATTAGTGTATCTTTTTTCAGAGAAAAACAATTAGAGGGAAGCTAGAGACATATGACTTCTGCTGCACCAGCCAAGACAGAATACGAAGCAATAATTGGGTTAGAAACCCACTGTCAGTTAAATACCGAAACTAAAATATTCAGTCGCGAGTCAACTAAATTTGATGGCGACAACCCCAATACCAATATCTCCCCTATTTGTTTGGGATATCCTGGGGTACTGCCTGTATTAAATGAAAAAGTTTTAGAATATGCAGTTAAAGCAGGATTAGCCTTAAACTGTCAAATTGCTCCCTACAGTAAATTCGATCGCAAGCAATATTTTTATCCTGACTTACCGAAGAATTATCAAATCTCCCAATACGATCTGCCCATAGCCGAAGATGGCTGGATTGAAATCGAGATTGCGGAAAAGCCTAATTCCGAACCTGTAAGAAAAAAAATCGGCATTACCCGCCTGCATATGGAAGAAGATGCAGGAAAACTTACCCATGGTGGTAGCGATCGCCTTGATGGTTCTACCTATTCCCTAGTAGACTTTAATCGGGCTGGCGTACCTCTGGTAGAGATTGTTTCCGAACCCGATTTACGTTCGGGTAAAGAAGCGGCTGAATATGCCCAAGAATTACGGCGGATCATGCTCTACTTGGGTATCAGTGACGGTAAGATGCAAGAAGGTTCCTTGCGCTGTGATGTTAATATCTCCGTGCGCCCTGTCGGTCAAAAGGAATTTGGAACTAAAGTAGAAATTAAGAACATGAATTCCTTTAGTGCCATTCAAAAAGCGATCGACTACGAAATTGACAGACAGATTGAGGCGATTAAAAACGGCGAACCTATTTATCAAGAAACTCGCCTGTGGGAAGAAGGTAGTGGGCGTACTAAGAGTATGCGTTCCAAGGAAGGTAGTAGTGACTATCGTTATTTTCCCGAACCCGATTTACCCCCCATTGAAGTATCAACCGAACAGTTAGAAGCCTGGAAAGCTGAATTACCAGAACTGCCTGTAGCCAAGCGTCATCGTTATGAGTCGGAGTTAGGATTATCTGCTTATGATACTAGGGTACTAACCGATGACCGCGCCGTTGCTGAATATTTTGAAGCGGCAGTTGCGGCGGGGGCAGATACTAAACAAGTTGCCAACTGGGTAATGGGCGATATTGCTGCTTATGTAAATAGTAATAATTTGAAAATTAGCGAAACTAAACTTAAACCCGAAACACTAGCCGAGTTAATTGGTTTAATTGATGCAGGTACAATTAGCGGCAAAATCGGTAAAGAAATCTTACCCGAACTATTAGAAAAAGGCGGTTCAGCCAAAAAGTTAGTGGAGAAAAAAGGCTTAATCCAAATTTCTGATACGGGAGAACTGGAAAAAATCATCGATGAAGTTATCGCCGCTCATCCGAAAGAATTAGAACAATTCCGTGGAGGTAAAACTAAGCTTAAAGGTTTCTTTGTCGGACAAGTGATGAAAAAAACCAGTGGGCGTGCCGATCCTAAGTTAACTAATCAGTTATTAGGTAAGAAATTGTCAAGTTAAACTACTCACCACCTACTATGCGAGGTGGGAATGTCAGGGTGGGCAATGCCCACTCTACTAATTGGTACTTCTATGTCATTAATTTACCCGTGCCATTTTGCTATCTGCACCTCGATCGCTAAATTCTCCAGATGAGTAAATTCGATCGCTTTGAATTAAAGTATGAAATTGCCAGTTAGATGAAACTTGAGGATAGTCGTGCCGATAATGTCCACCTCGACTTTCAGTGCGCCAAGCCGCACTTTTGAGAATTAAATAGCTAACATCAACCAGATTAAGAGTTTCAGCAGCGATTCTTAATTGTTTTTCTGCATTGGGAGCTGGAAATTGTATAGCTCGATTGGGTTTTAAATCTCGTAAATATTTAGCCACATCTAAAGTTGCTAACTTCTCTCGCCAGAAACTAACTTGGGCAATTGCTCGCTCTAAAATTTCTTGAGAACGCGCAATGCCAGCACTGTGCCACATTAAGGTCGGTATACTTTGTCTGATTAGTAAAATAGTTCCTATTTCATGATTCCAGGCTTTTGATTCTACAATCTTGGCTTTGCCGAGGCTCTGGGAAATCCCGTAATTAGATTCAATTTTTATTTGGGATAATTGAGTCGCAAATACTAAACACTCCAAGAGAGAATTACTAGCTAAACGATTAGCTCCGTGAACTCCCGTACTAGCAGTTTCACCAATGGCATATAAGCCAGGTATGGAAGTTTGTCCTTGCAAATCTGTAGCTACTCCCCCCATCCAGTAGTGAGCAGCAGGAGCAACGGGAATAGGTTCATTAAATACGTCAATCCCGTAATTTTTACAGACTTTGATGATATTAGGAAAGCGATAATTAATCCGCTCAGTCGGAATTGAGCGTAAGTCTAAATAGACATTAGCTCCATTTGAGTTAGTAGTCTTTTCTAGATGATTAAAAATTGCTCGACTGACTACATCTCTAGGAGCTAATTCCCCATCAGAATGATAATCAAAAGCAAAGCGATATCCAGAGAGATCTAATAGATAAGCTCCTTCTCCCCTTACTGCTTCAGTAATTAAGAAATGAGGCGCATTCTCTTTAGTTAAGGCTGTGGGATGGAATTGGAAAAACTCTAAATCCCTCACAATTGCTCCACTGCGCCAAGCTAATGCCACACCATCCCCCGTACTTACTTCAGGATTAGTTGTACGAGCATACACTTGACCTCCACCGCCTGTAGCTAAAATTACTGCTGAAGCTTTTACCCAAACAATTTGATTTTGATGAAGCAGGCTAACCCCTTGGCAGCGATCGCCCTCTAACCATAAATTGAGTACTAATGCTTGAGATAAGATCTGAATATTAGGACTTGCTAAAACTCTGGCAGTCAGAGTATTAATAATTGCTTTACCTGTAGTATCCGCAGAATGAAGTACGCGGGAGTGGGAATGAGCAGCCTCTTTAGTCATGGCTAAATTTTGTCCCTGACGATCGAAAGCTACTCCCATCTCTACTAAAGATTCAATCGAAGTTGCCGCATTTTCGACTAAAAATTTAACCACCGAGCGATCGCACAAACCTGCACCAGCCTTAATCGTATCTTCTAAATGAAATTGCGGCGAGTCTTGAGGAGCGATCGCCGCAGCAATACCCCCCTGCGCCCAATTACTAGAACCTGTCTTCATCTCATCTTTGGTAACTATCGCCACCTGTAAATGAGAGGGAAGACAAAGAGCAGAATATAATCCGGCTGCACCAGAGCCGATGACGATAACGTCAAATTGGTTAATTTGTCTGGAGGATGGTAAGTTGGAGAAAGACATCGAAGGTTAAAAGTAGAGGATTAAACGAACTTAATTGGCAGCATTAACTGATTCCTGTTTGTCTTTGCCACTTAGTTTTAATCTTTTGATAATTGGTGTAGTATTCTTGAGGTTTAAACCCTGGCAGGGGTTCGTAAACATCAATTTCTTGCCAGAGAGGAGTTGAGTTTTCTAGATAGGCGATGGATTTTGTGACTATTGTTTCTGGTTTTAACCAGTATTTTTTTTCTTCTGCTGTAGCATAAGGTCTGAGTTTATTTTCATTTCCTGTGTCGGTAGTACTGACGTTAATAAATCGACCTCGAATTAGTCCCCGCCATTCTGGCGATCTGGCTAATTCCTTAATATATTCTCTTAAACTGTCTTTGGCATAGGTATAGGAACGCCAGAAAGGAATTTTATATTTATCGGTAATCGAACCAAAAGCACATAAAGCCAGAGTTGTCTGCAAACCCTGTTTATGTTCTTGGTTCAGTTTTTTAATTAAGGGTTCGGCAATATTGACAAAGGTATGATAATTGGAAGAAAAGATTTCATCGTCAATCTCAGCTTCAGTTGTTCCCAAAGCAGAAATTTCACACTCACTCTCGTATTTGAACTTCCCGACACCGTGAACCAAAATTACGTCGTCAATGTTGGTTAAATTTAGTTTAGCTATCTCTTGGGCTACAGATTCTCGATCCAGTAAATCCGCTTGGCAATGCAGTGCTTCTGTTTCCATCGGCGATCGCGAAACGGCAACACATTCTGTATTATCTTGTTGCAGAAAGTGTTCAATAAAGCTATTACCGACAGCACCACTAGCACCAGTGACAATTACTAATCTAGTATTCATGATTTTTATTTAAATTTAATAAAATTTAACCAATTTTTAATCATTTCCTCAGTCTCGATCTCATTAAAGCAGAATTCCGTCAGCAATCAAAGCTCAACATTTATAGCCGTACAAAGTTAGGTTAGGACACGCAGAATATTAGGAGCGAAAGTAAATTCGAGATCCCGCGTCGACGTAAGGCGCAAGGGAATGCTGCCCTAGCAAGGGAACGCTCGAATTAAAGTAACAAGTAACAAGTAACAAGTAACAACGTCCTAACATAAATCCGTAATGCTATATATAACTTGCTTTATCCACAATTTCAAAACTAAGGTTTTCTATGCAGACAAGGTTTATAAAACAAACAGTCTATTTTGCTTTTTTTGCTTCTTCTATCCAGTTATCAAATAATTCTTGATTTTGCTCTACCCACTGCAAGCCATGACGGCGGATATCTTGTTCACTGTCTTCACCATCTTTGATACGCAGACTTTCCACACTCATATCTTCAGGGGGAATCTCAATCAATTCCAATAAATGTTTGGCAGATGGATTAGCCATTAAAAATTCCTTGTTAGCGACAACCCGCATGCGATCGACAGGAAAGCCCAGATTTTTGCCATCTACTGAGGTATCTGCTGCTGTAAGCTCTCCTTGAGCTTCTGGTAAGTCAGTGGCAGTAACTTTTAACCACACTACATCTTCGTCAGGTTTTAGTACTGAACTCACCCAATAAGGAGTCCAAGTGTAGTAAAGAATCGGTTCTCCTTGCCTATAGCGAGCAATAGTATTAGCAATGATAGCGGAATACCTGCCTCGGTCGTATTCGACGGTATCCTCTAATCCATAAGCTTTTAGATGATGCTCAATAATTATTTCGCAACCCCAACCTGGATCGCAACCAACTAAATTAGCTTTACCATCATCGTCGGAGTCGAAGAGTTGGGCAATTTCTGGTTGTTGAAGTTGTTCGATATTGGTAATTTTGTACTTATCAGCTGTTTTCCGATCGATTTGATAACCCTGTAACATTTGAGGAATTATTGTTCCCACCCTCTCTAACTTATCTTGACCGCCACTTCTCTCAAAAAAAGCTTGATGATTTTTTTCCCAATGAGTAACCGTGTAGTCAAGTTCCCCATTGGCGATCGCCAAAAGTTTTGCTGTATAGTCAACTGCTTTAATCGGCTCTAGCTCATAGCCGAGTTTTTCTAGCCCAATTTTCACAATCTCCGCTCGAAAACTTTCTTCTGGCAAACCACCGTAGGCAGGACGCACTTTTACTGAGGATTGACTGTTAGTTGATTGAGGAGATTTCTGACAGGCAATTAAACTGAGAAATAAGGGAACTGCAACCACTAACGAAGTCAGATGGTTGATTTTGAGATTGATCATCAATTAAAAGTTACGCAATATGACGACAATTTTTCATAAAAAGGCATACAGGCATCCAGCAGAGGATTTAATTCTTCTGGAAAGTCGCAGTCAGAATATTGCTTTGGCTCAATAAAACCACTGGCATTTAAAACCTTACTATACCAACCTGTCGAATAGGGTGATTTTTCTATCTGAAGTAGTTTTGACTTTTCAGGATTTTCTGACCAACTTAACATTTTTTGAGAAAAATTTATTTTAAATCGATCGCATAAGAATTCCATCACTTTTTGGGGATATTTAACCACATCTTGAGAATCAATGACTATTGGTATTTTTCCCGTTAATGATTCGATTTCTTTAAATAATTGATAATGCTGTTCGATGCCAATATGAGATAGAGTCAATTTTTTCTTATACAATTTCTGATACGAAATGATAATCTCTTGAGGATTTCTGATTAAAAAAAAGTTGTTTAAAGATTTAAGCCAATTTCTACCAAATTCTGGTAAAGCATGCTTTGACTGGTGTTTTTGAAAGGAAAAGGATCTGCTTTGGGGTAAACTACCAGTAATCTTTTGAATTATTTTTTGGTGATTTGTTTCCAGATATTGCCCGACCTCTCTTTCCTCACAAGGCTCTTCTAAGCCACATTTTACCAGATAAGCCCCAAAAAAAGGTTCATCAAACACAACACATTCATCTAGCTGTTCAAAAGCCCTAGCAATTGCTGTTGAACGACTTCTGGGACAACTCCACATAGCAATATGTTTATTATTGTTCATTTACTATAAATTAAATAACTCAACTCATTTTTTCTTCAATATCTTGTAAAATTAGGTCGGCTAGTTCGGCACACATATTTCTAATGCCTGTAATACCAGCATTGCTAGTAAACCAAAGACCAAATTTTTTATATATTGCTTCCCCCTCAATCAATCTGCCAAGTGGATGAATGTTGGACATCGCAACCCCATCATTACCGATCACTTCATAGCGTTCGTTAACCTCTAATCCTAAATTTGTTTTTCTGTGAGATGATATATAGCCCCGTTTTTCTATATTCGTTAGTAAGGGACTCTGACGTACTAACTCGTCATAAGAGTGATCCAAACCAGCAGTATTGATAATTGCATCAACTCTTAACGGTTCTCTATCTTCATCAAATTCAATGACAACATCTTCACCTTGTATTTGTATATTTTCTTTAATATTACCCGCTATAACTTCCACAATCCTTTCTCGTTCTAGAAATCTGAAAATTTTAGCTGAAGACTCCTGCAATTCGTTTTGATGTGCATGAAAAACTGTCCAATAATCTTTGATAAATTTGTGACGCTCTTGATCATTTTCAAGCTTTTCTAAAAGCTCTATTATTACATCGTCAAGTGTTACAACTACTTGATGTTGGGTATAGCCAAAACTTTCTCCTCGCTTAAATTCTTGGTTAAGAAGCTGAATCAACTTGTTTGCATTAAGAAATGAGTCGATGAGGACTGAAGTTATCTGATTTGAAAGAGTATATTTTCTCTTTACTTCAGGCTCTTCACTGGGAATATAATTAATCATTCCTCTGCGGGAAATCATGTAGATTTTGCCAATATTTTGCTGACGGATAGATGCTGTTGAATTTTGAGCGGAATCAAGTACTGGTTTAATCTGTTCAAAAAATCTAATATTAAGAGCATCCATTGCTGAAAAGCCACAGCCAATGATCGCTATATTTTTGTCAACATCAAATGCACTTATTTTTTTTTGATTTACTACTGTTAATGTATTGTGAACAAGACGAATATCTGGCAAATTTCTGGCAAATTTGGGTAGCTTCGTCCTGTTGTTACCCGTCGCTAGAATGATTTTATTTACTTGGTATATATATTTTTTAGCTTCAGATTTTGATTGGCTATAAACAATATAACTGCCATCTTTTTGGAGTTCACAATCAACTATTTCTTCTCCTCCTATGTATTGAAATTGTATTCCTTTATTAGATGCAGAAGAGATAGTTTTTTCCAACGTATCTTCCAGATATTTACCGTAATAGTATCTTTGGGGATAACTATCTGGAGAATGATTTAAACCAACTTTAGCAGACCAATTAACAAAGTGGTTTTCATCTAATGGATCGATAGAACATGTTTTGGCTGGGTTATTAGTTGTTACGTAAGGAGATTGGTTAATGTTATAAGCTAAACCATTACAATTAATGCTTTTCTCTAGTATAAGAATCCGAAAAGGATAACCTTTAGCATCATCAACTAGTTTTTTAGCAAGAGCTAAGGCTGCGAAAGCTCCTCCAGCAAACAATATAGTATAGCTAGATTGTTGAATTTTCTTATTCTTATTCATCTATTGTTTGTCTGCTTAAATTCAAGCCATTTGCCTGCTGTTTTATGCTTGACGGATTTGACTTGATTAGCACCTCTAGATAAGTTTGCTTAAACACATCTCTTTGAGCATGACTTCCACCGATCATTTGCATCCGATGCTGAATTGGCTCAAGTTCCTTCCAGGCTGTGTGGTAATCCCTTTGTCCGTAGGCAATTAATCCCCTAGCTGCTGGAATGGTAATCTCTGACCAAATCTGTCTTACACAAGGCTTAACTTTTGCTGCATGAGCGCTCATACTCTCAAGCATTTCCTCAACTTTTTCCTGCCAACCCATCCGTGTCAAAGCATAGATATAGTGTAGGTCGAGGAATGGCAGACATTGCTCCTGAGTTCGTTCAGCAGCATAGCTAGCTAATTCATGCCAGCGATCGCCCATATTCACCCCCCGCAATTCTAAACGCCACAGGGTAGAGATAGCTCCAGCCAAATCCTGAGAGTATGTTTTCCAGCGTTTCCATAAGTGCTGATCGTAGATCTCAATTACTTGGTCGTGCTGTTCCAAATCCAAATAGTAGAGAGCTGTATGCCACCAATTATGGGTATAGATAAACGAGCAAAGGGTTTCCCAGCTGTCGGCATGGCTTTCCATAAATTCAATGCCCTCTTTTAGTCGTCCCTGAGTATCAAACACATGGGCAAGAGCGTGGTGCGCCGCAGCATCACCCCTATTCATCGCGATCGCTTGACGAGCAGCATCTTCAGCTTCTGAGACATAACCGCATTGTTCCAGAGCAAATGCCAACATACTGTACATATAGGACAGGTCGGTATTGGCGGAAAAAACTTTTTGAGCTATTTCAAGCATACCTTTCGAGTTGCCCAAATTAAAATAATGATAGTGGCAAATCTTAGCGGAAGCAATATCACGAGGGTATTGTTGGGCAATGGTTTCGTGGTATTGAATAGCTTTGTTGATATCACCATCGTACCAAGACCGGATTGCCTGGAAATAGAGTTTTTCCCGCTCATTTGCCTTGTCTAGATTACAAGCTGCTTGTTCCAGATAAGGTTTCGCTTGACAAAAACCCTCAGGACTTTCGAGGAAAAGCCAATATGCTGCGCCATGAGTGTTCGCCATCACGCTAGTGGGTTCAGCTTCTACCCCTGGGAATATTTTTGTTCCCTCCGTTCCATAACTCAGCAAAGCCTCGACAAAAGCGTTGATACTGTCTATGACATGGGGTACATCGGTTGTAGTTGTTAAGCCTCTTGCGTCTAATAGAATCAAAATATTTTTTCCTTTATGAGTTTTGCTCCTTGAGTTTGTGTACCAGGCTTTGTATCCATGCTGAATCAATAGGGGGGGAGGAAATTGACTTCAGTTGAAGCGGATATTTGGAGCTATTTTTAGATTACAAAATTTCCAGACCTGGAAGCCATAGTAAATCAGTATCACCAGGTTCATAACCAACTTGCTTGATTAGAGTTGTCACTTGACCTCGGTGGTGGATTTGATGAGTAAAAAAGTACATTACCATATGTCCCAGGGGATAAACACACTCTCGTTTTTTGATCACACTATGAAACTTGAACGGTTCAGCTAGCTGTTCTTCCGTGAGACTATTAATCCAACTGTCGATTTCATCATCAGCGATTTGACGTTCACTCCTTAAGGTATCAAAGTCCTGATAAAGTTCCTGCTCTAAGGATTCAAACTCAAACGGTTGCTCTTGGAAGCGGGTTAGCCAAATCAGATCTACGAGCAATAGATGGTTGAGAGTTCCATGAATCGAACGGAAAAAAGCACCTTTATCTTCTTTACGTATAGAATCGGGTATTTCCTGACATACGCTGAAGAGTTGCTGGTTCATCCAGCGATTATAGTCGGAAAGATGGCGAAAATGGTCGATAGTTGGCATTTTTCTTAGCTTAAACAGTTCTCAATTCTTTTTTCGTTTCCTCGATGCTGGACTCCAAATCTTTAATCAGATCTTCAGGTTCTTCAAGTCCGATAGAAAGCCTAATCAGTTTTGGAGATGCATTTTT